>Ga0210402_10003109_pt1 | contig 15757 bp, 14 predicted proteins | sample IncBWC7MmetaG_FD_161055 | JGI IMG/M metagenome (GOLD analysis project Ga0210402, IMG submission 161055) | Forest soil microbial communities from Barre Woods Harvard Forest LTER site, Petersham, Massachusetts, United States - Inc-BW-C-7-M | ecosystem: Environmental > Terrestrial > Soil >...
ACCAACCCAGGATGGTGGCCGGCCGGGCTATGGTGGCGACGTCGGCAAGAATCTGGCGGCCCAGCCGATGACCGATCTCGCCGAGTACGCCTCGCTCGGCGTCCGAGAGCTTCAGACGACCTTTCAACTGCGCCTTGATGATGCGGTTCTCGGCGGCCAGATATTCGTTCCGCGCCAGCAGCTCCTGGTCCACGTCCCCGTCACGTAGGCCAGGATGCGCGCCCAATCCATAACCACCCCCTGCCCTACATCGGCCATCGGCAACGGCTTCATGGACCGTCCGCAAAATTGTACTGGGCAACCTCAGGAACCGCTACCGACGCCACCTAAATGACTGGTTTGTCGGCCGATTCAGTTTTTTGACCATACGACTGCGCCAGACACTGTTCCGCTACAAGCTGCATCAGGATGCCGACTTGTTTGAAAGGGCCTACGGTTACATACGCGAGTACTACTGATGGACAATCGACATCCAACCGACGCTTGTCGGTTGGTTCGAGTGGAATGGACGAGTGTACGAGGGCAAGCACGAGGCCCGGTTTCGGTCCTCAGCTATCGATGCCCCTGGGGTCTCGGGTCTTATTCAGTGTCGGCAATGCCACCCGATAGTTTCCGGCCTGAAAAGATTTGAAGACTGCGCTGTGTGCACGGGGCGATGATTATCCGCTGCGACGGCACCCGCGTTTCTAGTTCATCGCCACTGCCACCAGCGGCGGCGTTCCTTGGCTCGCTGGACCTGGTTCAACTCTCGCTTTAGCCGCGTCACCAAATCTTCGGTGACCTGCAGCCGGGCCTGTTCCTCGCGCAGATTGGCTTGAACTTGGGCGACGCGTTCCTGTGCGGTCTGGCGTTCCCGGCGAATATGATCTGCCTGCTGCTGCAGGGCGCGACGGTCGAAAACTTCCCGCTCCAGCGCAGCCTCGTTGGCGGCAGACTTGCCTCGGAGTTCGGCTGCCTCGGACTGGGCAACAGCAAGCTGGTCGCGTAGGGCGTCGTTTGCGACGCGCGCAGCTTTCAGTTCGCTCGACAGGGCTTCAATAAGGGCCTGTAGCGGCGCTACAGCGGCCCCTACGGCGTTGACCAGTGTAGTGGCGTCCGCAGCAGCAGGACCAATTCGATGGCGTCGCTCCCGCGGCTTTTGCGGGCCTGCGGCGAGCAAGTCGGCCGGGACGCATACTTCCGCTTCGAGGGTGTCGTTCTTGATCCGCCTCGGCCATTTCGCGCGCCTGGCCTTCGCCGCTGCGGCGCTGGCGCTACGTAGGCCCAGCCGTTCGGCCACCTGCTGATAGGTCAACCAGACCGGGCCAGCACGCGAGAGGGCGTCCGACATGAGCAACACAATGCCCACGGTGTTGGAGAGGAACAAGCACGCCCTCGGACACCCCCTATTTCCACAGCCGGGTTACGAAATAATACTGAATACTGGCGGCATGTCTGAACGCCGCCCACTGGCCAGTTCCTACCTTCGGCTGGCCGGTCGTGCTGCCGATTACCACCCGGCCGGCGGAGCGCCGCGGCCGGGCTGACCCCGTCGGTGTCGATTCGCAGTGCCGGGTGATCGGGGCCACGGCTGCGCGTCATCGACGCCTCGACCATGTCCACCGCCGTGCGGGCCAAATGACGGTGCCGGCACTCTACGTCGCCGTCGACCGCGACCTGGCAGTGAAGTTCCCCGGAGCACAACCAACCCTCGGGAATACCGTCCCACGGCTCCCCAAGCACATCGTGCTACCGGGCTGTGGTCACGGATCCAGCAGGACCGCGCGACCGACGTCAATGCCGCGATGGTCGAGTTCCTTAAGTCACTTTGATCAGGTAGCTCCGAGCGGCGTCCTCATATGCCGTCGGGCAAGCTGCCGTCTTGCACGGAGCGATCGATCGGCGTCGGAAGTTGAAAACCACGCGGTCGCTGCGCGGTGGAGTGGTCGCAGCTTTTCGCAAGAAGAATAAAGCCACGGCAATAGGCGCAAAGTTATTTTCCGAGTTGAACCTACTTTGGCATCCAAGCTCTCGGCAAGTTGGAATGCTGCCAGCAATGCCCCGCAAACTTGACTGAAGTTCATCTCCGGAGATCAGCGATGTCCAACCGAATTGCGCCCAAGCTCCTTGCGGAACTGATTGGCACCTTCGCCTTCGTGTTCATCGGTGCCGGCGCCTCGGCTGTTGTCGGCGACGGTGTCGGCTTACCCGGCATCACCGCGATTGCCTTCGCCCACGGCTTGACGATCATGGCCTTCGTTTTCGCCTACGGCCCCGTGTCAGGCGGGCACATGAATCCCGCCGTGACTGTTGGCGTGCTCGCTGCAGGCGCGATGCGCGCCGGCGAGGCGGCCGGCTACATCGTCAGCCAAGTCGTTGGCGGGGTCATAGCCGCGTACTTGTTGCGGGCCGTGCTGAACGGTCCGGCGACCGGACTCGGCACGCCCGCGCTCGCGCACAACCTCTCTCTGGGCATCACGAGTGTTTCAATCACGCCCTTGGCCGGCTTCGTGATCGAGGCGGTACTCGCCTTTTTCTTGGTCACGATCGTGCTCAGCACTGCTGTCGCGGGCCGCGCCGGCAATCTAGCGCCGCTGGCGATCGGCATGACCGTCACCTTCAACATCATCATGGGTGGGGCACTCACGGGTGCCGCTTTCAACCCGGCGCTGGTGCTAGGCCCAATGATCGTAACTGGCGATTTCAGCAATGTTTGGCTTTACGTGGCAGCCCCGATTGCTGGCGCACTCATCGCTGTCATCGTCAACAGCGCCCTAGCCATGCTCGCCCGGGAGCCGGCGACGGCGCCCGCCCCAACGCCGGCCGAGTGAACCGTGGTCGCGCATTGTCACGTTAAGTTCGAACATAAGCTTTCCGCGGTTGAAACGGATTGACGCGACAATCCACACTTTGCGCTGTGGTCTCGCGAAAGGCTCGCTGATCCCCTGTGGGAGCAGACTGCGTCAAGCCACCAGCTCTGGCCCGCGACGGCCTGTGACGGTGGCGACCACGTCTTCACATGAGTCCGGAAGGCTATCGCCTCTCCAGGCCACGTGGAGATCGGGCCGCAGCAACACTAAATTCCGGGCGGCAACAAAACGGACAGCTGGTTCGTCCAGCCTGAGGACGGCGAACGGCACGCCGAATGCTGTCATGGCCCGCTGCATCGGCGCCGTGTCGGCGTCGCCGAAAGCCAACAGGGTGTATCCGCTGCCGAGGGCATCCTGGAGGGCGCGCCCATCCTCCAGTCGGACGTGGGGGAATCGTGAACCGGGGCTGGCGCTCGCCATGTAGTGAAAGAAGTCCGATTCGGGGTAAGGTTCGGCCTCGCTCATGATGATGGGAGAGCCGGCATAGGTGTAGCCGAGCTCGACGCCATTCATCTCGTGACTGCGCCGCTGCGCGACGTTGGCCAACCGGCCGAGATCGGCGCGCGTCGCCGCGCCTTCTAGGCTGTCTTCCCGGATGTTGGGCTGCCAGGCATTGCGCCAAATCGCCAGGCCCGCGGCGGCGAACCCTGACGCTTCAACATTCCGCCTTCCGACCGCGCGCCGTTCGGCCTCGTAGGACGCCATCAGGCCAGCCCCGCCCCAACCCTGGATCGTTGCGGAGAGTTTCCAGCCCAGGTCGATCGCATCGCCGACGCCGGTGTTCATTCCCAGCCCGCCCGTAGGAATGACCAGATGGGCGGCGTCTCCCGCGATCCACACGCGACCCTGGCCGTAGCTTTCTGCCTGCAGCAGATGCATCGTCCAGTCTCCGACGTGAAGGATTTCGACATCCAGGTCGTATCCGACGAGGCCTCTCACCGCCGCCGCGAAATCGGATCCGGCCGGAAGCGTGCTGTGCAGGCTGAAGTGCCTGCCGTCACCCTGGACGATGATCGCGCTTCGGTGGGCATCCGCAAACCAATAGTGGCGGGCGCGAGCGATCGGCATTCGATCGAGCAGCTCATTCGAGCGGAAGAAGACCTGGTGCATCCGGCCGATGCCGCCTCGCCCCTTCAATTCAATGCCCAATTGCTTTCGGATCGAGCTGGCCCCGCCATCGCACCCCGCGAGATAGCGCGCCTGGATTTCCTGGACGTCCGTTAGACCTCGGCAGTGGATGGATACGTGATCGGCCTGTTCCACGAAACGTTCGAATTCGAATCCGAAGAATGTCCTGACGTTGGCGCATTGCTCCACTGCCCGACGCAGAATGGGCTCGAGCGTATACTGCGAGATCACCTGGTACGGCTCGCACGGAAGCGTGCCGTCGTTGGTGGTCGCGATATTCTCACGCATGGCCGCTACCGTGGGATATTCCAGCCAGGCAAGGGGCGGATCGCTGAGACTGGTGACGATCGCGACGCTCATCGAGCCATCCTCGGGCTGGCCATGGCGTCTAATTTCTTCGTGGAGGCCCAGCCGGCGGTAGATCTCCATGGACCGCGAATTGCAGCGTTCCATTTTCGGCCACGGGCCGGCCTGCAGCTCCTTTTCGACGAGGGCGACGCTTATCCCTCGCTTCGCCAGGTCGAGGGCGAGCGTCAGGCCAACCGGGCCCGCACCGACGACACACACGTCAAACTCGCTCATGGAGCCCACGGCAGCACTCTTACTCCCCCAGGAACCGCCTGGCATTTCCACTCAGCAGCAGCTCCCGCAGCTCGCCGTCGACACCAAGAGCGTCGATTCGCTGCAACGGCGCGGGATCCTGGATGACGAACGGGTGATCGGTTCCGATGCAAAGCTGCGTCCGGCCGAACGTCTCGATGAGATGCCTCAAGGTCGGCGCATCGTAGACAAGCGTGTCGTAGTAAAGGCTTCGCGCCTGTTCGACGGGTGTGCGCCCGCCCGGAGCCGGTCCGGTATGGCTCCAGCCGAACATCAGGCGCGGCAGGGTCAGGGCGAAGCCTCCGCCGCCGTGGCTGACCGCAATCCGCAGCCTGGAGTGCCGCTCCAACACACCGCCGGTGATCAGCGACGCGACAGACAGCGCAGTCTCGCTGGGAAAGGCCAGGAGTTGCACCAGCGCCGGCGGCCCGACCAGCCGATCGAGACCGGTCGGATGAAGGGGATGGATGAAGATCGCGGCACCAAGCGCTTCGGCGGCCTCGTAGAACGGCAGAAAACGACTGTCGCCGATAGCGATACCGTTGACGTTGGTGCCGATCTCGACGCCGTGGAAACGACCGGACTCCATAAGCCGCTCGAGCTCGCGCACGGCGCGGTCGACGTCCTGCAGAGGCACGCATCCGAGTGCCGCGAACTTGTCCGGCACCTGCTCGACCATCGCAACGATGGCGTCGTCGACATGCCGGCACAGATTCACGGCTTCCTCGGCGGGCAGCCAATAAGAGAGCAACTCCGGCATGGGGGAGAGTACCTGCCGGGTAATGCCGGTCGAGGCCATGTGCTCCAGCCTTCTGTCGACATCCCAACATTCGTCGGCGACGGTTCGGAACACCTTGCCATCGATCATCACGTTGCGATGGTGGCAGGTGTGGGCCGCGGCCATCTGGGGCCACTTGCCGGCGGCGGCACTTCCCGCATAGGGCGGAAAGTCGAACGGCACGACATGGGTGTGGATGTCGATCGCCATGGCTCAGTGTGCCGGCCGGTCGAGCGGCGCCCAGCCGCCATCGACCTCGAACGGATGTACGATGCCGACCGCGGACATGCGCGGATCTCGGACACCGCCCCAGCTGTCGATCGATTCCGGACGCGGCGGTAGCGTGCGCGGGGCCCGAGGATTGACCTCCGGGAACTCCTCCATGCCGAAGCTGTATTCCAGCGTCAGGCCGTCCGGATCGAGGTAGTAGAGGAACACGCTGTTCGACGCGATGTGTCGGCCGGGACCGAACACGACCGGCACGTCGCTCCGCTTGAAGCGGTTGAGGGCCATTCCGATGTCGTCGATCTCCGACACCATGAAGTTCACGTGGTGCAGGATGTTGCGAGGCGCGGCACCGACTCCGATCCCATGGTGATAGGGATTGGGAAACAGCCTGAAAAACGCAATGACGCCGTCGATGTCGTCCGACTCGGCGAGGTTCAGCACGTCGCGCAGGAAGGTGAGCGCTTCCTTGTAGTGCGGGGTCGCCAGCACGACGTGTCCGATGCGCTGTATCTTGATCACGCTTGGCGCAAAGCGAGTTCCCTCATCCTCCGGCAAAGGACGGTAGAACTCGAAGGCGGCCTTGAGATGTGGCTCCGAAATGCGCCATCCGCTCTGAAGGCGACGCTCGCTGCACTCCTTGCCCGACATGATCTCGTAGGCAACGCCACGTGCTTCCAGTCGCCTGTGCAGTACTTCGTACTGGTCGTCGTCCTGAAGCATCAGCCCGACATAGCGAAACCCGGGCTGAGCGGACTGATGAAGGACGACGTTGTAGTAGTCAGCGCTGCAGCGGAAGCGCAGCGATCCGTCCAGTGCGGCTTCGACGAACTGAAGGCCGACGATGTGTTCGTAGAACCGGCGCGCCCGCTCCATGTCCGTGACATTGATGCCGACGTAGCCCAGCTTGCTGTATCGAATCATTTCCAACCTCATCATGCGGCCTCGTTCAGCTGCCCGACTTGTAGCGATAGGGTCCCAGGGTGGTGATGATGAGGCCTGCAAGGAAGATCAGGCCGGCAGCTGTGCCGAAGCCCAGGCCATAGGCCTTCGTCGACGTGAAGCTCAGGCCGATCAGGTATGGCCCCAAGCCGGCCGCGACCGTGAACAGCGCGAAGAGTAGCCCGTAGATCTTCCCGAGTGCGCTCAGCCCGAAATAGCGCGAGGTGAGAAAGCCCATCATGTCGATCTCTGCGCCGGCCGCCAGACCGACAAACACAACGCCCAGGATCACGGCCTTGTCCTCGATCAGCAGGAATATGCCGGCCGCCGCCATCAGGAAGAAAACGCCGCCGACATAAGGCGCGAATATGCGATCGATGATGAATCCCACGAGGATCCGCCCGACCATCCCGGAGAGGCCCGCTGCCGTCAGCGCCGCGGCCGCCCTATCCGGCGTCCAGCCGCGCTCCGTCAGCATCGGCACGACATGCACCAGCGATCCGTTGAGCGCCAACGAGGCCAGGAAAATGCTGAGCGCCAAGAGCCAGAATATCCGGGAGCCGATTGCCATGCGGATGGACAGGCCCTGGGAGAGATCGCTTTCATCGCGGGCCGATACGCGCCTCTCCGGCTCATCCCGAAGCACGGCGGAGGCTATGGGCACCGCAAGCACGAAGACGAGCGCGCCCAAGCCGAGGTAGGCCGCCCTCCAGCCGAACGAGCTTATCAGCGACTGGGCAAGCAAGGGGACGAACGCCGTCCCGACCCCGATGCCGCTCATGGCGATGCCGATCGCCAGCCCGCGCCGGGTATTGAACTGGCCTGAGATGCTCTTGACGTAGGCCAGCGGGCTTTGCGCCGCGCCACTCAGACCGCTGAGAGCCGTCAGAGCAATGAACATCGCAAGGCTCGTCGTGCCGCCGATCGCTGCGATGTTGAGCGCGAACAGACACACGGCAATCATCAGAGGGCGGCGCACGCCGTAGCGATCCATCAGCCCTCCAACCAGCGGCAGAGCAAGCGCGGAGAACAACCCGCAGAGCGACAAGCCGGCCGAGATCGAGGCGCGGCTCCAGCCGAACTCCGCCTCCAGCGGCTTGATGAACACACCGAACGCGAAGACGCTGATCGGTCCGTTTCCGACAATCAGTGCAATCGCCGAACCGATAGGGAGCAGCCATGGCCATCTGACTGCCATGCGCCTGCCCGATCTGTCCCAAGTCTGTTCGCGCAATGTGGACAAGAGATCATTCCCTTTGAGGCGAGGCGGCGACCTTGCTCTGCTGGCCGCCGAGCGAGACGTTCTGTCTGCAGTCCCTCATATTCGCCGTGACGACATCACCGGGCCGCAGAAAGGGCCTGCCCTTGGTCATCTCTGCGCGCAGTGCCTCAAGACGAAGGTCGTCTGCGAACAGATGGGTCTTGATGATGTCCACCATCTCGGGTGTGACAGGCGCCGTCACGCCGCCGGGCGTTCCGGTGAGCAACAGGTCGCCGGGCTTCATGTTCATGAAGGAGCGCACGTAGTTCAACGTTTCGACCGGCTTCCAGATGAGTCGCGCCGAGGTCGCGCTCTGGCGCAAGCCACCGTTGACCCAAAGCTGGATTTCTAGGTCCCTGAGGAACGACGCCAACTCTTCTTTCGCGGGCAGACAGAGCAATGGGCCGGTTGGACAAAAGGTCCGATAGCTCTTTCCGCGGAACCACTGGATCAAGGATTCGCCGAACTGGACGTCGCGGGCAGAAACATCGTTGCACAGCACGACGCCCGCAACGAATTCGGCAATATTGCCTTCGGTCACGTGACGGCGCTCATCGAGGTCGGCCCGCAGGACCAAGGCAAACTCGACCTCGTAATCCAGCAATTCGACCACCTGCGGCTGCACGATGGCGTCGTAAGGGCCGCACATCGAGGAGCTTGCCTTGCCGAAGATCAGGTTCGATTTGCGGTTGCCGTGGCTCGCCTCGTTGGCGTGATCGGCATAGTTCAACCCCTGGCAAACGAGCGCCGCATCCGGAGTTATCGGAGAGAGCATCTTGCCGGCGGCGATCTGGACATGAGCGAGCGGCTTGACGGCATCCCGATCCAGAGCTGCAAGCAATTCCGCCGTGGTCGTCGCGGCGGTATCGAGAGGAACAACGCCGACCACATCGTCGGCAATGCATGGCGCCTTGCCCGCCAGCTCACCCCAGCGAGGGGCCGTTCCATCGAGAAAGCGGGTTAGCAATCGAGTCCGAGACATCGTTCCTGCCGTCACACTCGGATCACGAGCTTGCCGCGGTTGGCGCCGCTGTAGAGAACCTCGATCGAGCCCGGTGCCGCTTCGATCCCCGTCAGCAGGTGCTCCCGGTATCGGAGCTTGCCGGCGCGGATCCAGCCTGCGAGATCGGCGATCGCCTCCTCGTAACGAGAGGCGAAATCGGTCGTGAGAAACCCCTGCATGGTGGCGCGCTTCACAAGCAGGTGTCGCTCCGGACGCGGTCCCTGATTCCACGGGTCCCAACTCGCATAGGATGCCGTCCCGCAAATTGCGATGCGTGCGTGGAGCCGGATCTGCCGCAACACCGCGTCATGTATGGGACCCGAGGTGCTGTCGAAGTAGCAATCGATCCCGTCGGGGCAGGCGTTCTTCAACGCGGCGTCGAGATCCTCCGTCGCCTTGTAGTCAATCGCGGTGTCATAGCCGAATTCTTCCACGCACTGTCTCACCTTGTGTGCGCCACCGGTCACGCCGACAGTGCGGCATCCCTTGATCTTGGCGATCTGGCCCACGGCCGACCCGACCGCCCCCGCAGCCGTCGACACGACGACGGTTTCGCCGACCTTGGGTCGGCAGACATCGAGCAGCCCGAAATAGGCGGTGAGTCCGTTGAGGCCCAGGACACCGAGAGAGGCCGAAAGCGGCAGGTCAGGCTCGAGAACCTTGCGCATCACCTGCGGTTCATCGACGGCGGCAAAGGTCTGCCAGCCGAAGATTCCCATGACCTTGTCGCCGATGCCGTACCTGGGATTGCGGCTCTCGATCACCTCGCCGACGGAAAAAGCGCGCATCGTGTCGCCAATCTCGATCCGTGGCCAGTAAGTGCTCTTGTCTGCGATCCAGCCGCGCATCGCCGGGTCGACCGAAAGATATTCATTGTGGACGACGAACTGTCCGTCGCCGCAGGCCGGTACCGGCGCTGAGCGGATCGCAAAGTCCGTCGCACGCGGGATCCCATTGGGCCGCGCGCACAGCCAGACTTGGTGATTCACCGAGGGTCTCGTCGCGGTTGCCAATTTCTTTTCCTCCACTGCGGCAACGATAGGAGCGAACGTGTGCCGCTTCACGTCAGGGCGGCCTTCACGCGTTCGGGTGTCATGGGGAGCAGCCGAAGCCGCCGTCCGGTCGCGTCGGCGAAGGCGTTCGCCACCGCCGCCGAGGCCGGCGCCACCGAGCCTTCTCCCGCGCCGAGCGGTGGATCGTCGCTCCGGCCGACCAGGATGACTCTTATGCTCGGCACTTCGGAAAAGGTGAGGATCGGATAGTCGGACCAATTGCGGGTCGTAATGCTTCGGCGGTCAAATGTGACCTGCTCCTTCAAGCTGAGGCTGACAGCCTGGACGATGCCTCCTTCCAATTGGCTCCCTGCACCGTCTGGGTTTATGACGCAGCCCACATCGGCGGCTATGACGACTTGCGGGACCCGGACGATGCCTGTCTTGCGGTCGACCTCGACATCGGCGACCACCGCCGCGTACATCCCGATGTTCTTGTATCGCGAGTAGGCAAAGCCGCGGCCGTGGCTGCCATCGCCCTTCGTGCCTGGAATCCATCGGGAGTTTGCGGCCGCCGCATCGATGACGGCGCGAGCGCGCGGGTCCTTCAGATGCGCGAGACGGAACGCGACGGGATCAAGCTCGGCCGCCTCGGCGAGCTCGTCCATGAAGGACTCGATGGCAAAGACATTGCCATGGGCGCCCAAGGTCCGGAACGATCCGTTGCGGATCGGCGCGTCGAGGAGCAGGTGATATCTGATTTCCTTCCGGGGAATCTCATAGGGAGGCGGCGCGTTGCGGTCGCCATCTCCGAATGGCTGCGGAATGTGTGGAGCAGGCGACGGGGAGAACGGCTCTTTCAAATGCCAGGCGGCAAGAAGGTTCACGCCGCCGGCTTGCCCCGGCCGCATGGCGTGGCTGTTGCTCCACACATCGTAGGACCAGTCGACAATCCGGCCCTCCGAGGAGAGGGCCGCTTCGAGACGCATCGCCATCGCGGGCCCTATCGGAGACCAGGCGAATTCGTCATCCCGCATCCACTGCAGCTTGACGGCCCTGCCGGGCACGGCACGCGCGACCAGGGCGGCATCGAGCGCGACATCGTCAGCACCATTGTGACCGTAACAGCCGGCCCCCGGCACATGGATCACGTCGACATCGGTGCTGCGCATGCCCAGCACCGTGGCGAGATCGCTCCGCAGCGGAAACGCGCCTTGGGTGTGCGACCATACCGTCATATGACCGTCTCTCAGCAACGCTACCGCGCAAGATGGCCCGATCGCACCATGCGAGACATACGATCGGGTGTATTCCGCGGTGAGTCGCCTGGCGGCAGCCGGCGCCGGGTTTTCCTGGCCGGTTCTGGCAGCGATGATGGCCTCGCTACGGAGCTGCTTCAGCTCGTGATGCAGATCGCGCATGTCAGGCAACGAGGCGCCTTCGCTGCTCCATCGGACCTTGGGCGCCGTTGCGTCTCGAGCGGCGATCGCTTGCTCCTCACGTTCGGCCACGACTGCGAGGAAATTCCCCTCGCGAACCAACGCGACGATTCCGGTGAGAGAACGCGCCCCACTTTCGTCGACCGAAAGCAGCTTTGCGTCGTAGCGCGGAGGACGCAGGACTCGCGCGAAGACCATTCCGGGAAGCCTGATATCCTGAACGTAGGAGGGAAGTCCCGAAAGCTTGGCAGGAAGATCGACGCGGCCCACCGACTTGCCAACGACTTGGTAGTCGGAGGGCTGCTTTGGCGCAGCAGCCGAGGTGACCTCGCGTTTCAGGAGATCCGGCTCGGCACTTGCGATCTGCCAGTAGGTCGCCCGCCTTCCATCGGGGGAGACAACCGTCCCATCCACCGCCTTGAGATTCGAGTCCTGCAGGCCAAATGTGCGCGCCGCCGCTGCGAGAAGGATCGCGCGTGCTTCGGCGCAAGCAGCACGAATGGCCGAACCGCTCTGTTCAATCGACTGACTGCCGAACGTATATTGCTCATCGGGTCCGCGGGAGGTGTCAGCGGAGATCATCCGAATCTTGCCAAACCCGACATCGAGCTCTTCGGCCGCTATCTGGGCAAGGGCCGTGAGGATGCCCTGCCCCAACTCGGCCTTGCCGGTGAAGATAACGACGGTCTCGTCCGCTTCGAGCCGTATCCAACCTTCTAGCCCGCGATTGTTGCGCAAGCTGAACGGCAGGTTCGGCGCAGTCTGGCCGATTGCCAAATGGGGAGACAAAGCGAAAGTGGCGATGACGATGCCCGCCGCTTGCGCGAATCGCCGCCGCGACAACATGCGACCGGTCATCGGGCAAGCTCCAAGGCCGCGCGCCGCACGGCGCGCACCACCCGATTGTGGACACCGCACCGACAGAGATGGTTGGCCAGCGACTCCTTGATGTCGTCCTCACTCGGATTGTGGTTGCGGTCGAGCAAGACGGCCGCAGCCATGATAATTCCATTGGAGCAGTAGCCGCACTGCGCCGCCTGCTCGGCGATGAATGCAGACTGCAAAGAATGGGGCTTCTCAGTGGTGCCCAAGCCCTCGAGCGTCGTCACGGGTCTGTCGCCCACTTCGCCCAGGGTCATCGAACATGTCCTCACCAGATTTCCGGCGATGATCGCGGCACAGGCACCACATTGCCCCAGACCGCAACCAAACTTTGGCCCGTTCAATCCCAGGTCGTTGCGCAGAACGTAGAGCAGAGGGGTGTCTGCAGCGGCATTCACTTCCCGAGCTTGGCCGTTCACCGTGATACGATGGGACATCATTCTTCCATTCAGGCTCACGCGCCCAACGGGAGTCGTCGCCTTGCCTTGATGATCACCCGAGCCTATCGTCCTGCCTGCAGCGGATTAGCCTCGAGAATCGGGACACACTGTCCTGCCTGGTGAACGAAGGGCATGCGCGATCTCAACGACCTGTATTTCTTTGCGGCGGTCGTCAAACATGAGAGCTTCTCTGCCGCAGCACGCGCTCTCGGGGTGCCAAAATCCCGGATAAGCCGAAGAATAGCGATCCTCGAGGAACAACTCGGGTTGAGACTGTTTGAGCGTTCGACGCGGCGACTGAGTGTGACCGAGGTGGGGCGTGACGTTTACCGTCATGCTCGAGCAGCGGTAGACGAAGCCGAAACCATCGACGAGGTCGCGCTGCGAAAGAAATCGCAGCCCCAGGGCCTCGTTCGCATCAGTTGTCCCATCGGGGTCCAACGGGGCCTGACGGGTGCATTGCCCACGTTCCTCAGCAAATACCCTCTCCTCCGGGTCCAGTTCTTGGTCACCAACCGTGCAGTGGATCTGATCGGCGAGGGCATCGACATCGCGATCAGGATTCGGGAGCGCCTGGACACCGACGGCGATCTCCAGATGAGACGCATTGGCATCAGTCGCAGGATACTTGTTGCGAGCCGGAGTTTTCTTCGGAAATACGGCACGCCGGAGCATCCCGACGACCTGCGACGCTTTCCCGTCATTCACGCCAGCGATCGCCTGGGCCCATTGAACTGGGAGCTGGTCGGTCCGGCAGGAAGGGTAGCCTCAGTGTCGGTCGACCCCAGGCTTTCTGCCGGAGACTTTCCCATCCTTTTCGAGGCTGCAGTTGCGGGGATCGGAGTCGCATTGCTTCCCGAGGTGCATTGCCGGGATGCGATACGGGCGAAGCGGCTGGCGCGCGTCCTACCCGATTGGAGCGTCGCGGAAGGGATCATCCATCTGCTCTTCCCGTCGCGGCGCGGCATGCTGCCGAGCGTCAGAGCGACCATCGATTTCCTCGCCACGACCCTGAAGTCAACCGTCAGCTCCAATTGACGGGGGCGTCACCGCAAGGAACTCGCCATCTGGCAGGCGAAGCGATTGTCCTGCCAGTAGAACGCACTGTCCTCCCCTCGCGCGCTACCGCAATTGGCGCCCAACACGTAACTCGTCCTCATGCCTTGGGCGCGGAGTTCCAGATGTTGCAACCAAGATTGTGGGCCGAACTCGGGGGCGGGGACTTTGGTTGGCTGAAGGCCAAGCACCATTTCGCTTTTGGCGACCATGGAAAACCGAACCACACCCCTTTGGGATCGTTGGTCGTCTGGAATGATGATGAGGTCGCCCCCGGGACCGGTTTTCCTCTCCACGGGCACGCGAACGTCGAGATCATCACCTATGTCCGTCAAGGGACGGTGGCGCACCGTGACAATCTTGGCAACGTCGGCCGCATAGAAGCAGGCGACGTTCAGGTCATGAGCGCGGGCACCGGCATTCGGCATGCCGAATTCAACCCCGGCCACGAACCCCTGAAGATTTTTCAGATCTGGATTCGGCCTCGCACAAGTGGCGGCAAGCCGCGCTGGCAAACCCGGCCATTTCCGAAAGCCGGGCAATCGGGCCGCCTTGTCGTTCTCGCCAGCGGTTATGAGGAAGAAGACGCGCTGCCGATTCGGGCCGACGCGAAGGTATTGGGTGCCATTCTCGCGGCCGGTGACACGGTCATCCATCCGCTCGCAGCGCATCGCCACGCGTATCTCGCACTCGCTGCGGGAGAGGTGACGGTAAACGGCACGCACCTGCATCGAGGCGATGGTGTCGCCATCGCCGATGAGGCTCACGTTCAGATCAAGGCACTCCAACCCAGCGAGCTGGTGCTGGTGGAGTCCGCATAGGTCGGTCGCACTCGATCGAAATCGACGTCATCCCGCAGCCAAGAGAGACGCACGTGGAAAGCACAAAATATCTGCCCGCAGTTGGTCGCGTACTGATTGGTCTGCCGTTTCTCATGAGCGGAGTCGGCAAGCTCGCTGCTTACGATGCGACGACGGCGTACATCGCAAGTGTGGGCTTACCATTGGCTCCCCTTGGTTGGGCCATCGCCATCATTTTCGAGGTGGGCGGTGGCTTGTGCCTGCTTCTTGGCCTTCGTCTGCGGCCGGTGGCAGTCGCCCTTTCCGGGTTCACTCTGGCGGCGGCCGTCTTCTTCCATCACAACTTCGCCGACCAAAATCAGATGATCCACTTTCTGAAGGACATCATGATCGCCGGCGGCCTCCTGCAGATTGCCCATTTCGGTGCCGGCGCATACAGCCTCGATGCGCGGAAGTCGCGCAATCAGGCAACCACTGCGGACGCAACGTCTTAGTGCTCGATTTTCATCCAACGCGCCCCAAGGCCATCTAGATCGGCAATATCAATGGTGTCGTTGCGACAGCGCGGGCTGCTTGCGTCGCCGACAATGTTCCCAAACGGGATCGAACTGTTGATCCGAGGGCCGATCCTGCTCAAACAGACGACGGTCGAAGCGGTTCAGTTCCAGTAGGTTGATCCGGCGCCGCCGCGTGCCGACTTGCCGGCCGCCGCGCCACCAAGCAGCCGTCAGCTCTTCGGTTGTTCTATTATCCAATTTTTCTAGAAATAATGGTGCCCCGAGACGGAATCGAACTGCCGACCCGATCATTGCGAATGACGTGCTCTGCCAGCGGAACTGTCGGGGTGACGTTCACGCCAGCCCACTGTCGATCATCGCGCCCCACCAACGCTGAAGCGCCATCGCTCTATCTGTCTGTTCGTCACGCGGGCCGAAGGCTGGGCGGCGGCCCTTGGCGCACCATGATGGCCCACGATTCGAGGCCGCTCGCTCGACCGCTTTGCTGTTGAGGCCAAGCACTTGAGCAATTTGTCCCGTTTATCGGCTGGCGGCAAGAACACACCTTGTTCCCAATTACTCACCACGCCGTGGGTCATGCCCACCATTACGGCAAGGTCGGCTTGGTGAGGCCGGCCTTCTTGCGTGCCTTGCTGATGAGGCGAGCAAACCTGCCGTTTACTTCGCGGTCGCGCTCGCGCCTGACGACACGTCGAGGGGGCAAACACAGTGTTGGTGTCATGCCCGGACTCTATATTGGACTCTAATTGGACTCCGAGGCGGGCCCAAATCACTAAACGGTTGATTCTATTGGCGCTCCCTACGGGATTCGAACCCGTGTTTCAGCCTTGAGAGGGTTAGTACA
>Ga0210402_10003110_pt1 | contig 15755 bp, 17 predicted proteins | sample IncBWC7MmetaG_FD_161055 | JGI IMG/M metagenome (GOLD analysis project Ga0210402, IMG submission 161055) | Forest soil microbial communities from Barre Woods Harvard Forest LTER site, Petersham, Massachusetts, United States - Inc-BW-C-7-M | ecosystem: Environmental > Terrestrial > Soil >...
GACCAAAAACCGGATGTGCAACGCTGTGAAGATACTTGATCGTGCCGTCGGGGTGAACAACGCGGTAGCATGTTTCGTAGCCCAGGCGTTCGTCGATCTGACGCCGCATCGCAGCGAGGGTCGCGTCACGATCATCGGGGTGAATCCGTGACGACCAATCAGCATTTGTTGGCAATGCTCCGTGGGGGTCGTAGCCGAACAAGCGGAAATTCTCTTCGGACGAATAAATGAGGCGTCGGGCCGCCATGTCGTACGCCCAACTGCCGGTGTGGCTCAGTCTCTCGGCCTCTTTCAAATAAGCGTCGCTCCGAAGCCGGGCTTGGTCGGCTCGCCTCCTTTCCTCGACATCATAGGCGGTACCACACCATCTGGTAATCGCTCCGCTGTCGTTTCGGAGAGGCGTCATTCGGAACACGAACCATCTGTATTCAGCCGTCGCGCCACGAACACGGATTTCTCCTTCGAAGTGGTTGCCAGAAGCCAGAGCGGTGCGCCACCAACCGATGCTGGAATCGTCAGGATGAAAGACTTCTATCCACCCCCAGCCCTTCGACGCATCCAACGAAAGCCCGGTGTAGTCGCGAAAGCTTTGATTGACGAAGTCCGTCATGCCAGCCGTTGACGTAGTCCAAACCAGGACCGGCATGGTGTGCAGCACGTTTGCCAGTTCGTCTCGCCTGGCCCGGAGCTGTCTCACCAGGCTTGTCACGATCAACGATGTGAACAGGAACGCCACGACCGTTACGGCATCTTCAAGATAATCAAGACGAAAGAGACGAGGGGAGAAGAAATAGACGAAAGAGCCGAGAGCGAGAAAGGAAAGGGCGATCGCGCCAAAGAAGCTCCCGGCGAGGGAGAGCAGAACGATCAAGATCAGAAAGAGCAGAGCCGCGGAGACCGGACGAAATCCGAGCCAGCCGCACAGGCCAGTCAATGATGCCAGCGCGACGAGCCCGATGAGGAAATGTGCCGCCTCATCCAAAGGCCGTTTGGATAAGGTGCGCAAGAGTTCCGCTAAGCCTGAAGACCATATGTTCACAGCATCCACCACTAAGCGGGACGGTCGTAGTCCCAATCTTTAGACGATCCTACGGAAAGGGAGGGGTAGGATTTGCGAGCCATCCGCTTGGTATTTCGAAATCGCACGATAACAATGATGGTCCTGTCGGCGAACGGGCACGGGAAGTGCCTTGGTGGTCACGGTTGAGTCCAGAAAGATTGGATTCAACTGGGCGTGCCGGGGTTTGCCAGGTACGTTCATTGGGCTAGACTATCGGCCTGGCGGGCGACCGGATCGATGTCGCGTCGGGGCTTTGGAGCTGATCGACTAGCACTCGACGTGGGACCAAGCACTAGTTGCAAATGCCGGGTTGAGGGTGTCCGAAACCACCAAGCCGGCTCCCGGCGGGGGGTGATTCCCAACGGTTTTCGGAACGGCGTTGCTCTCCGAAATTGGCTTGGAAAGCGCGCTTAGGGATGTAAGACAGCATGGTGTCCCAGCGAAACTCGTCGACGAAGGCTAACGCAAGCACGGAGCCGGTTGTTTTCGTTGTTGACGACGATGACTCGATGCGCCTCGCGCTTGCGCGACTGTTCTACTCAATGAAGATGCGGGTCGAAGTGTTCGCATCTGCGCAGGAGTTCTTGAAAAGCAACCGTCCGGATGTGCCAAGCTGTCTTGTGCTCGACGTCCGCCTGCCCGGGCTGAGTGGCCTCGACTTCCAGGCGGAGCTGGCAAAGCAAGATATCCGGATTCCGATCGTGTTCATTACGGGACATGGCGACATCCCGATGTCGGTCAAGGCCATGAAGGCCGGAGCGATTGATTTCCTGGCAAAACCATTTCGAGATCAGGACCTTTTGGATGCGGTCGCCGCCGCGATTCAAGGCGACCAGAACCGACGTGAGCAGGAGCGCGTGATCTCCGATCTGAAGGCTCATTTCGAATCCCTTACTCCGCGCGAGCGCGAGATAATGGCTCTGGTGGCTGGTGGGCTCATGAGCAAACAAATTGCTGCAAGATTCGAGTTGAGCGAAATCACAGTAAAGGTTCACCGCAGCCATCTGATGAGAAAAATGGGCGCGAGAACGGTAGCTGAGCTGGTCAGAATGGCGCAGGCGCTCGGAGTTGCGCCTGAGACTGCCCAGCGACGAGGTAGACCATAGCGCCAAGGAGTCGTCTTTCAGTAAAGGTAAGATTTGCATATTGGACAGCGCGCGTCGAATTAAGGTGCCCGCAAGTTCACAACCTAAGTATAGTTCTCGACGAACGAGGCTCGTGTTACCTGACGCCAGAGGCGGCACCATATCGGGGCGCGACCATGGTCCAGGACGCCCTCGAGAAAAGGTCAGTCGCGTGGAAGGCCCAGTAATATCGATAGTTGACGATGACGCTTCGCAGCGAACCGCGACGGTACGTCTGCTGAGAGCTGTGGGATTCGCGGCTCACGCGTTTGCGTCAGCGCAAGAATTCCTGTTATCCCCACTATTGAACGGCACATCCTGCCTGATCGCGGATGTGGAGATGCCTGGCATGAGCGGCGTCAAGTTGCAGGAGCAGCTGATCGCCGATGGCAACACCACGCCGATGATTTTCATCACGGCTTTTCCTGAGGATCGGATCCGGGAGCAGGCGATGAAGGCCGGAGCAATCGGCTTTCTGACCAAGCCGTTCGATGAATCTCGTCTGCTCGAATGCGTTGAGCAGGCTTTGAAGCAGCGCCGGGATGTTTCAGATCAGGCTTGACGGCATCGGTTAGGCCGCGCGGTGAGTGCAGGGTCGTGTCGACAATGTCTCGCTCGCTCAAGACGACACGCCGGAGGAGAAGGCGGATCACAAAGACGATCCGTCTTCTTTTTTATCTCGCGACCCTCAAAGAACGATCGCCTGAAGCTGCCTGCAAGCAAGTGGGCTCCGCCAAGTCGCTGGTTGTTGCGACCAGGGAAAGTTGTTCGCGAAGGAACTCGGACTGGCCGCGGGGTTCAGGAACTCGCAGCCGGCTGCGAGGCAGCGGCGATGTATCTGCCGGTCAGGTGCGATACAAACGAGCCGACCCAAAGCCAGGCCTGTCGCGCCGAGACATAGCAATTGAGATCACAGTAGCTCAGCCGTGTCTCGATATCTCGGAGAAAGCCTTTCAAGAGTGGCTGGTTGCAGGAAGTTTGGCGCAGGGGCGTCCTGCCATTGACGAGAACGAATCTCATGGGCCACCACGGAAAAAGTCGCCGGTTGAAAAAATCGTTTCAGGCTGCTTCGCAGTTGGTTATGGCTAGCTTATCCAGTTGTTGAGTCTTCCATGGCGCTAGACGACTTGGCATCTGAGTAGCCAATTGCGGTCGTTCTCACGGCGAGCCTTGAAGCGATTGACGCACTTGTTCGAACAGAGAGCTGTTCGGCAGACGTAGCGCCGAATAAGGCCAAATCTTCCACCACATACGGCACAGAGCTTTGTTGGGTAGTTTCGAACTTGCCGGGGGCGATCAAACATTTTCATCTCCTGTGGGCCTTGCGGAAAAAGTTCGTTCCGTTCCGTTCTGTGCATGCACTGAAGCGTTCGCGAGATGAGGAAGCCGCGGGGATCTTACGAACCCGCGAAGACGTTGGAGCGTGCCAAGCGGCGAGCGTTGTTCGCCGCGCGCATGGGATGGCTCTTCATCCCATGGCGGCAGCTCCTCGTACTGAGCGACGTCTCGCAGCGCGTTACGAGGATGAACTGAGTCTCCTCGTTGTGGTTAAACTAGGGCAATGCGAGTGCGTGGCTCCATTACACCATGGTAAGCGAACGGTATGAGAAAGCATCGGACGGCTATACGCAGGTTTAATTCCTGTTCAGTGCGGATTCCAGGGAATCATGCCGCCGACGTCCGAGCAACGATATCCGTGCGCGCGAGGAATCGCTCGGCGGTGGTTCGGGCATCGTACCCGTCGAGAGCTGGCGAAAGTCCGAGATGGCGGAGCTCTTTCGAAGCGTTGTAGAACATCCTGATCCGGGAGCGCGGCTGCTCCTGGACTGTTTTGCGATTTGGTTCTCGTCGCGTTCTGGCCTACGCTTTCGGCATGATGCCTGGAGCGTTGACTAGCCATTTCGCGATCGTCGCTTCGTCGGCCTTGAGATACTGCGCCACCAGTTTCGGCGGCGTATGCGCGAGCCAGTTGGAGAGCGAGAACTCCTCGTAGCGCGGAGCGCGAAAAACACCGATGAATTGCAGATCGGTGTCGCTGACATTTTCCACATAATGCCCGTAATTCCGCTTCACGTAGCCGATGTCGGCGTATACCGCCCGCTGTCAGGCGCATGTTGACGCCCGCGATCTCTTTCGAGATCGCGAAGTCGTTGACCGTCACTTCGCGTGCCCAGCCTCCATTTTGAGTGCGTTTGGAGGCGTTGAAGGATGCCCAGGTGAGTGGCATGCCGCCGACGTCGGTTGCTGGCGCTGATTGGGCCGATGGAAACTGACTGCCGATGACGGCATTCGGCGGACGGGGATCGACCAGGTTTCCGGGACCTTTGGGGTTGATGGCCCCCTGCGGCGATTCATCGGGGTTGCCAAACGACCCAGCTTTGGGGGCGGACACGCCAATAGCAGCGCCCATGGCAGATGCTGCCAACAGCTCGCGTCTCGAAAACATCGTCGTGCTCGTTTTGGGATCCACTGGTCCGAGTGATCAATGGTTGGACCTGTCATGAGGGCCACGATACGTAAAATAGGTCGGGCTCCACGGCGGGCCTTCGCAAACCGCGACTCTCTTGCTGAAACGTACTACCACCATCGCCGTGACGGCGGACGCGATCAATCCCAACGTGTTTGTGCAATCCGGAAAAAATGGACGTTCTCCAATCCGGATCGAGCGCTCGGAATCGTCGGCTCTTGATGACTACCCGATTCACGGGCGACGCGAGGCAGCCCGGACGGCCGTTGGTCCGCAGTCTGCGCGATGCAGCTCCGGCGTTCGCCTGATCGATACCAAGGTATCATCCTCCGACCCTAGATTATGTCCGATCAGCACAAGGGTAGAATGGGGCGGACAGGCTCGCCTCAATATTCTCGATCGCAGGAGTTGGGAATAGGCCGAAAGCCCGAGTCACTGGCTGACGCTTGCCAACAGATCCTCAAGGTCGTCGGCGCTGCAAATTCCGGCTTCGGATCAATCGAACGAGAGATAGAGTCATGCCCCCGCACTCGCAGCTTGTCCCGTTCAAATACCCGACAGACCTAGTGACAGACGATAGGCAGATTGCGTCTTCTGTCAGCAGTCAAGCTACTCTTCGGCTGGGTCGGCGAGGCGAGGCCGATCGAGGTTCACCGGCAACAGCTAAAAGCAGGCTCCAGTCGCGCTCCGGCGTTGAAGCTGATGTGTGCGGGCGGAATGTCATCGACAGCACGCCAGCAGAATGTCCGCCGAAGGGGGATCCCACGACACGGCCGGACGACGACGTTATCAGGTCCCTCTCTTTCGCGCTTAAGGCTGCGGAACGGGGAAATGATCACGATTGCGCGGAAACTTTGCGGACCGCCATCGCGGTAAGGCTCCAGGGTCTACAATCGGACACGTTGAATGCCGCCAAACCAAACGAGGCGAAACGTCGGCAGGTCAGCGCGCTGCAAAAATGGCGTTTGAGGCGAGTTGTCGAGTATGTCGAAAATCATCTCTCGGCAAAGATTACTCTGTCCGATTTGGCTGCGGTCGCCGGATTGAGCCGAATGCACTTTGCCTACCAATTTCGCGTCGCAACGGGTTCTCGACCGCACGAGTTTCTCCTGCAGCAACGGATCCGGCGCGCCGAAGACTTGTTGAAGGACACCACAATACCCATCGTTGAGGTCGCACTGACAGTTGGCTTCCAGACTCAGGCGCATTTCACGACCGTATTCAAACGGCTCGTCGGGTGCACTCCGCAACGCTGGCGAGCGGTCAATCAGATGCCAACTGCTTCCGAAGCGCGAAATAGAAGGCGTATCCCCGCGGACACGGGGTGCGATAGAGTTTTTGAGTGATACGCCGCTAGACCCGGATCGGGTGGTAGCAGTTCCGAGCGATCCGGAGTTGCGAGGGCACACAGGAGAAGATTGGTCACGGAGCCGATGATGCTGAACAAGGAATACTTCAAAACGGCGCGGCTTCTTCTGCGCGTCGCCGAGGATATGACCGACCGGACGATCGCGGATAGGCTCAAGGCTCTCGCTGAAGATTATGAGAGGCGAGCTGAGAAGGCCTCGCAAATTGATGTCGCGAAGGCGCCAGCCCGCGTTGGCTCGCGTGGCGAAGTCGCGGACGACGGCCCGAAGCAGTGCCTCTATCGAGATTAGGGGCGCTTACATCGGTGGTGCTCGCCGCGCTCTTGTCACCTAACGACCATCGTCACCGCTCAAGTCCGGGGTGATCAACATGAGAAGATTCTGGACCGCACTGCGGCCGGCACGGGTGATCGCCCTTGTCGGTGTCGCTGTATTGGCAACGCTGTCGGTGCAAGCACGCGATCTGGATGGGCGTTACAAGAGCTCGCCACTTCACGACTGGTTTGATCATCTGGCGAGCGGTAAGGGGCTTTGCTGTTCGTTTGCCGATGGCTATGTCGTTGAAGACGCCGACTGGGACTCCAAGAACGGTCACTATCGAGTACGGGTGCCGAAAGTGGCCGGTTCCAATGACACGATCTGGGTCGACGTGCCGGACGAGTCCGTAATCACTGAAGCAAACAAGGCGGGGCGGACAATGGTCTGGCCTCTCTATGGCTATGAGGGTGTTTCGGTCCGCTGCTTTATGCCGGGAAGCATGACCTAGCTCGGCAGTGGGGCGGCCGGCGCTTCGCAGATGTCGCGCTGCCGGCGTTGTCGATGATTGCAGCCCTGGCCTGATCCGGCGACGTAACAGAGGATGAATACGCGCGTCCGGATCAGATCGAGGATTTCTGGCCGGGCATGATTGACGATACCTCTCGCGCGCCCCAGGTCAGCAAGCGCTTCAGGTCGCTCGAGCGGTTCTTGATGGCTGCAATCAATATGCCGGCGGGTAGCCGCGCTGCTGGTGCGCAAACGCGTATCGCGGATTGATGCCGCAGTAAGCGCCTGTACCAGATGCAGTGGCCATGCATTGGCGATAGGTGGAGAACTCGCAGTTGCCGGGGTAGCCCCATTCTTGTCCCTGCAGGCAGTACTGATCATGGGTAGCGGCTGACGAGCTTGTTATTGGGATCGCAAGATAACCAATTGCAACTAGCCCTGCGAAGAGAACTTGACGCATTGAATGATCTCCTGAATTTCAGACATGGGCGAACGGTCCCTGCCGCACGGTGGTACGGATGCTAGATGGACCGTGAGTGGGACCGTTCGGATGATCATATGCGACCTGCAGGAAGGCCGCCCACGCCAAGGCGGCTTCACGATCGGTCAAATCAGGGCGATCATTGCGGACATCCGAACCACAGCCACAAGCTCTCGTCTTTGGCGAAGAGTGCGCCGTCAGCGGTAGACCGACCCCGCGCTCAAGATCTTGATCCGCGGCGAAGGGAAACAATGCAAAGCGGCCGTCACGTAAAGTACGACAATGCGCCCGGCACAAGCCTCGTCTGGAAGGCAAATGTTCGGTATCGCAATCACGAAGCCCGACCAAAGCGTCTCCAATGCTGGACCGGCAGAATGCCGATCGTTGCGTTGCGCGAATTTCGGTTGAGCGGCTCGTGGGAGCAACGCAGGCGATATCTGGAGCGTTTTCGAGCGAAGTGGGCACCGGTTCGCGTGAAGAAAACGCGTCAAGACAAGAATCTAGAGCCTCCGTTCCGTTTCAATCGGTACGGAAAGGCCCTAGAGCCCGGCTTCTTCTGCAGCCACGAGCCCAAGTGCGGTCCAATCGAGTCCGGCGTGACCACGCGCAATTGCCGTGATCATGCGATTGCGGACCAGGCTTACCGACGGCATGGGCGCACCGGCTTTCTCGGCCTCGGCAAGCGCCAGGCGTACGTCCTTCAGCGCCAGCGGCACTGCCAGACCAGGCACATAATCGCCCGCAACGATCCTGTCGCCATAGATCTTGTGCACAAGGCCGCTAAACATGGTGCCGATCATGATTTCCAGGAACCGCCGAGGATCCTGTCCGCGCTTCCGCAGCAGGGCGGTCACCTCTCCGAGCACTTCGAGGCTTGTGGCCGTCATCATGTTGCCGAGCAGCTTGATCAGGTTTGCGCGTTCGGGCGCGGCTCCGACGACGAAGATCTGGCCCAAGCTCTCCAAGAGAGGCCGGCAATGCTCGGAATCGTTTGGGGAACCGGCAACAATGATAAAAAGTTGCCGCGCCTTGGCAGCGTCGGGATTTCCAAACACCGGTGCGGGCGACGTAGCCTTGCCCGCGTTGCTGGTGCTCCCGCTCGAACTCGCTCGAGGCCGTGGTGCTGATCGTGCTCATTGAAAGGTGAATGGTGCCTGCGGCCAGACGTCGGCAAGCCCGTTGGTCCCTTTCCGGTCCCCGAAGAAGGCGTCGCGGACAGCATCGTCGTCCGGCAACATGCTGATGACGATCTTGCTGTCGGCCAAATCCGAGATGTCCATTGTAGGCTTGACGCCTATGGCCTGAAGTCCTCCGATTTGCTCCGAGCGACGCACATAGGCGTGCACAGAATGACCCGCAGCGACGAGGTTGACCGCCATTGCGGTTCCATATGACCTAGTCCGATGAAGCCGACGTTTCTGATCGGCGCACGATTAGTCGATCCGTCGACCTTTGTTTCTGTCTGGTTCAGCATTGCAGCCTCGTTTTTGCAAAGGCGTCTCAGGTGACTCGTTATGTCGCCAGCCTCTTAAAGCGGATTAGCTCCCTTCACCTTGCGATCGGCACGCGGCCAGCAATCTCTTCTTCGCTCATTGGCAATCTGTGTGGCCAAGACTCTGAGTTCCCCGCAGGGCTCATTGATTAGCGCAGGACCCTGAAAATGCGCTGAGCTTGCCAGGCCCAAACCCGGCCGCAGCCCCCTCGCTCAGGCACGCGGTGACCCGGTCGCTGAACGAAGGCTGCGGCGCTGTGACATAATTTGGTTGTGGAAGCACGCCCATCTGCGGCACTTGCGGCACCGAAAGTTTGGGGGAGGGCGGGGGCGCTGGAGGGAGCGGATCGAGGCGAGGATTGAAGCCGGGGGGTAGTATGATTTGCGCTGAAGCGATATTACCAGCGCAAAGCAATCCGACGACAATACAACAAGTAGCGAACATTCGTTTCATAGTGACCTCCATTTGCTTGTCTGTCAGATAGTGTCGGCTTCGACCTCTGCCTCATCAAACGCTGTTTATTTGTCTGAATTCGCTTTAATGATCTCCCAGGTGCCCGCTCAGCGCAGCATCAGTTCTGCTTGCCTCTGTGAGTGCTTTTGAGCACGATGCGAACACGTTCGCGAGACGGGCCCATTCAAGAACAGGCTGGGTCACAGCTGCTCAGAATTTCTGCAGGACGTCATAGGGGAAAACTGCGTCACTCGGTTGGCCGTTCCAATCCGTCCAGAAGCAGTCGACCCTATCACCTTCGACCTTGTTGACGGTCATCAATGGGCCACCGGAGCGCAATCGAACAAGATCGCCGCGTTGCATTTTCGGGGCGCGCCGGCTTTCGATCGATGGCGATGCAGCGGGAGCAGAAGGCAGGGCCTGGAAAGGTTGCGTCAAGTGCCAGCACAAGTGCAGTCGCAATTTTGGGTCAACTTTGTCGATGCCAACATGAAGCTCCATTCGTCACAGGATTGAAGTAGGGCGCTTTCTTGCAGGCGCAATTAAACTCGAGTTTAGCAGCTGGACCACACGCTTGCCGTGTCGAGACGGACAGGCCAGCTTCTGATGCGAGCGCCGAGAGTCGTGCAGACGGGCTCGTGTTCACCGTGCGCGCGGCTCAAGACCAGGTAACATCAGGAAGGTTGACGACGATGGGGGTGGGCGTGCTGCGCACCACGACCCAGCGGAACGGCAAGACTTTGGAGACATTGATTTCCATGTGCGGAATGAAGGCAGGGACATGAATGAAGTCGCCGGCCTTGGCGCGTGCGGAGAATTCTCCTTTTTCGCCCCAGCGGATCTCGCAACATCCAGAAAGCACGAAGGCGATGGTTTCCTGGTCTCCGTGATGGTGGACCCCGGTCTGTGTACCCGGTTCGACGACGAAGAGACCTCCCCACATTGCGGAAGTAACGCCGAGTGACGGTGCAATCGCGGCCCGCCGCCGCGAGCCAGGCGTTTGCGCCGTGCCGGCGTCGAACCGATCCGGGGTTACCACTTTGACCGCAGAGTTTGAAAGCATTGTAAGTCCTTCTTGCGAAGCGGGAGCATACCGAGATTGAACAGTCGAAGGTGCTGAGCGAGAAGCAAGACGGCTCGGAATGGTCACAACCATATTGGATTTCAAGGAGCTCAAATCTGATTTGAGGTCGCACGTGCGCGTTCTCATGGGCCGGCCCGGAGAGTTGCAGAATCCCTCCGGGCAGAACGCAAATCATCCGCGGGCGCCAGACTAGCCACAGCTTAGCGGCAGGGGTTCGTTTGGATGCAGGTAGGACCAGTCATAGCAATCTAGACCGCTGTCGTAGCCGTATCCAGGCCGGTATCTTCCGAAGCGGTGCAGGCCATGATCGTGAAGGCCGGAGCCGTACGAATGGTTATGATCGCCGAGACCGAAATGTTGGCCGCCGAGATGGTCGATGCCGCCGATCCGAGAGCCGCCGAATCCCCCCATATGGGCCATGCCGCCCATGCCGCCGCCGATGTGGGCGCCACCGCCGAAACCACCCATATGGCCACCGCCCCCGCGCGCCTCGGCTGCGGTGCCAGCCAGAGCTGAGACGAGTGCGGCCAATGCCAGGATCATCTTCATTCGTTTCATCATCGTATTCCCTTTCATATCGAAGCGCTCGTTAGCCGATGCGCAACGCGAACGGGCCGCAATGCCATCGAGCCTGTCTCCGAGATAGATAGTCACAATGACTAGCCAGGCCATTAAATTCATCTTTAAGAGTGGTAAGGCCGTTTCGGAATTTTATAGGTCGGAACGAACTGAACTGATCTGCTCCGAAGTCCAGAACAGTCGCGCGATGCCAGCTATACGCTCGCGTAGTCCCGGGCCCACGCGTGCCGCCATTACCCGGTGCGAGCGGCGGTTTCGAAAATGTCAGCGCGAGCTGCCGGCCTTTGCCGCAGGGCTCACAGTTGCCGCAGTTTCTCTGGCGATTTCGGTATCGCTCTCCTTGATCCTACCGGCGATCCCAACCGCGCCCGCCACCTCGCCATCTATGAGAATAGGCATGCCGCCGCGCAGCGACAGAATGCCAGCTGTAACAAAAGCTGTTCGGCCGCAGTTGATGCTGTCCTCGACTTCCTCCGTTGGACGTTGCAGCCGCGCCGCCGTTCGTGCCTTATCGATGGCAAGTTCAGCGCTGGCGGGGCGCACGTCGTTCATGCGCTCGAACGCGAGCAGATCACCGGCGGGGTCGACAACCGCGATCGCCGACGGTGCATTGCGCTTTCGCGCGTTCTCCTTGGCTACCTGAAGGACGCGTTCGGCTCCGGCCTCGTCAAGAGTCCTGACCTGGATCGTTTGTGCGCTGGCTGCGTACGCGACGATCATGGCCGAGACTCCGACGATGATGGCATTTCTTGTCATGGCTTTTTGATCCAGCAAGGCGTGTTGGCGAATCGAAGACTTGTTGGCTCATGTGAGCTAACTCATTGGAAATATGGAGATCGGAGGTGCGCCACACGACAACATGCTCATCACGAAGAGGTGCGCGTCGTATGACTGCAGCGGCTTCGGCCGGCTCACACCGGGGACCACCCTTGTCCGTAGCTTGCATTGCTCAACATATCGAAATGCAACGCGCTGGACTGGCTATCACGCGATGTTTGAGCAGGATTGTCCTGGCTGTCGATGTGATCACTCCGTGCAATGAATACGAGGCAGAATTTTCGATTCGCACGACTTGCGCTCGTCGAAAGAACGGAAAGCGACAAATTGCAACGTTGGGGTGGTCGAGCCGCCCCGGTTACCAGGTGTACCAAACGAGGGGAAGTAATCTGGCAACGTCAGCCGTCAGGAGCGGCAAGCCCGCTCGCATCAATCGACGACAAGAGGCAGTCGCCAACTTGCGTATTCAAGCAGCCAGGACTGGCGGGATGGTAACTCGATGTCGCGGCGATCGCGTTTGCCCGTCCTCTCGATCCGATTAAGCTCAAGCGGTCGCACCAGATGGGCCCATTCAACCCGTGGGACTTAGGTTCCCGGACGTAGAGTCTGTGCCTGCCGGAAGACTAAACTGAAAAGTGGCGCCGTGAGGTGCGTTCGCCGTGGCCCAGAGTCGGCCATTGTGGGCTTCGATGATCGAGCGGCAGATCGACAAGCCCATACCCATGCCGTTGGGTTTGGTGGTGAAGAAGGCGGTGAACAGTCGGTCCGTGTTCTCGGCAGAGAAACCAACGCCGCGGTCCATGATGCTGACGCACACGTCCTGCGTCCCCTCCTGAACGGATCGGATCATCAGTTCGCGCGGCCGATCCTCGACCGATTGCATGGCTTCGATGCCGTTCATCACCAGGTTAAGTATCACCTGCTGCAGTTCAACGCGATCACCCCAAACGGACGGCAGATGGTTCGCGAGTTCGAAACGTACCAAGACGCGGTTCTTCACGGCTTCGCCGCGAATGAACTCGATCACCTCTCGGATCGTTCCGTTGATTTCGAACCTATCTCTTCGCGGCGGCGCTTTTTTGGTGAGATCGCTGATCCGGTTGATTACCGCGCCGGCGCGATTGCCGTCCTTGACGATGTCGCGAAGGATCTCTCGTAATTCGTTCGTGTCAACCACCTCGGCGTCGAGAAAGCGCAACGCGGCTTGCGCATTGGTGACGGTGGCGCCGATCGGTTGCTTCACTTCGTGCGCGATCGAGGCCGTCAGTTCGCCCAGCGTCGTCACGCGCGTGACGTGAGCAAGTTCCGCTTGCGCTTCGCGGTATCGCCGCTCGCTCTCCCGCAGGTTCTGCTCGGCCTGTTTGCGCTCGGTCAAATCGAGCACGAAGGCGACGCCCTGGTCGCGGGGGCCGCCAAAAGCGGCCGCGCCGACAAGGACGGGCAAGCGGCTGCCGTCCTTTCGCATGTACTCCTTCTCGAAAGCTCTCGAGCTTCCCGTGGCCCTGAGATCCGCCAGGGACTGTTCGTCAGCGCCCTGCCACTCGTCGGGCGTTAGCTCGGTCCAGCGCAGACGACTCGAAACGACATCGTCGCGATTGTATCCCAGCATGTGAAGAAAGGCCTCGTTGGCCTCGAGAATGCGGCCATCAAAGTCGAAGATCGAGATGCCGATGATGTTGGAATCGACCAGGCGTCGGACTTTCGCCTCGCGCTCCTGAAGATCGCTGTAGAGACGGGTGTTCTCCAGCGAGATCGCCGCTTGCGCCGCCAATAGTTCCAGGGTCGTGATCCGATCAGGGGGGAATGCGTAGGAGCTCAGGGTGTTTTCGAGGTAGAGTAGCGCCATCAATCGCCCTTGCTTGATCAGCGGCAGGCAGAGGATCGACTTGGCCGGTCGGCCGCGCAAATACTCGTCGTCGGAAAAGATGTTGGCCTTCGAGGCATCATCCAGGAGCACGCTTTCGCGGGTGCGAATGACATAGCGGACGATCGATTCAGAACAACTGTCGCCGGTTATTGACTTTCGGCACAGCGCGACCTCAATCTGATCGCCGGCGGCTTTTGCCTCCGCCTGAATCAAATAGTCGTCCTCTGCTTGCAGCATCAGAAGACCGCGATCCGCGCCCGCGTTCTCGAGCGCAATCATCATCAGCCGCTCGATCAGCTTGGACAAGACGATCTCACTGGACACGGTCTGAGAAGCTTTGACGACGGTCGCTACATCGAGCTGCTGGACCGAGGAGCCGATGTTCGCTCTGCGACCGCCCGCCTCCAGAGCGGCCAGACTCGGATGAAGCCGTTCAAGTTGCCTCATCTTGCCATCGGCTCCCCAGCGGAGATAGCCGTAGCGGGCATCCTGCAGATAGACGCGGGCAATCTTCTCGTAGCCGCGAGCCTCATAGAAGCGCGACGCGAGTTCATTGGCGAGCGCCTCATTGTGAACAAAGCCGTTGGCGTTGGCCGAACGGATGGCGTGTTCGTAGAGCCGTTCGGCATCGAGCTCCCGGCCTTCTAGTCGCGCGATCTCGGCGCCGACCAGCGCTGCGCGGTTCTCGAAGTTGTCTGGGGAATTCGCCGCCCAGAGCTCGAGTTGTCTGTGATGCGCAGCGAGCGCGTGCTGGTGCTTCTGCCGCTCGACGGCTGCGGCAGAATCGCACGACGCGGCATGAGACAGCGCGCCGTAAAATTCGTATTCCACCAGTTCAAACTGCGAGCCCAAGCTCCACAACAGCCGTTGGGCCCTGGACGCGGCATCGAGAGCCGACGCGTAGTCGCCGGCAAAAAAACGCGCCTGCAATTTGCGGATCCAGTAGAAGCACTCGCCAAACACCAAAACCGGATTTGCTGAGAAACGGCGCTCGATGCTAGCCTCGTCGAATTGCTCATCGTCGAAGCAGCCGAACGTCGGCGTCGAGCCGCGCAACGTCCGGATCAGCCCGAGCTGCGAGGTGATCATGTCAATGACGAGTCCAAACTGCATCTTCTGCGCGAATGCGAGGCCGCGCTCGGCTTCGCGTTCCGCATCAGCAAGCGGGTCGCCCGCAGCGAGCAGATTCGTGTTCAACTGGTTGCCGCAATAGGCGGCGTAATTGAGATCGCCGGCCTTGTTCGCCGCCTCAAACGCGCGGCGCAGCAGATCGCGGCCGGTCCGGACATGCCTCGTCCAGGGCAGAACACTGCCACCAAAGTCCATGTAGGTCCTGGCCTGGAAACGTCGTAGTCCGCGCTCTTCGACCAGGTTGTAGCCGAGCTGACCAAAGCGATACACGACCATCCGATAATCGCCGAAGTGCGGACCGGCGAGCATAGTCAGCCATTCATAGGCGCTGCACGAAGCACCGCAGTTGCCGTGCTCGAGGCTGAGATTGACCGCTCGGCAAGTGATCAGGGCGAGCAGGTTGGCATCCGTATAGAACGCGGGTGGGACGATCTTGGCCAGAACATCCATCGTCGCGAGGGATGCTGGATCGTTCATTACAGGCAGGTCGATCAGAGACTCGATCGTGCGGCCTCCCAGCTGCGACCATATCCGCCCGTATTCGCGTCGGGCTTCCTCTTGCGTCGGATGCGGCGACCAGCCGATACCCAGATGCCGGAGGTAGTCGAGGCCTACGGCGATGGCGCGGCTGCTCTGATCCAGAGTCGTGTACAGATCGGCGCGCAAGCAGGTGACGGTAGCTCGCTCTACCGTATTTTTCGCGCGGCTTGATAGTGTCGCCAGGCGTTGCTCCGCCTCCGCCAACGCGCCCGTAAGGAACTCGCATTCGGCGCGGTGCAGCGCCAAGGCGAAGGCGAGCTCGTGCCTGCGCTGCCATGAGTCCTCCGGCAACAAGGCATCACCCGCGGTCAGATAGGTGAGGGCCGAGGCGTAGGCGGTAGTGGCTTTGGCGCGCTGGCCTGCGTGCAGATTCAGCTCCGCGAACCGCTCGCGCTCGTCGCGTGACGTGATCAGGAGGGCGCCGCGGTTGAGCTGATTGACGATTTCGAAGATATCCTCTTCGAGTTTCTGCGCAGGCGTATGCGCTGCGAGCAGCCTTCCGATACGCAGGTGCGCTTCGGCGCGCAGCGGCTCCGGTATAAGTGAATAGGCGGCTTCGTGGACACG
>Ga0210402_10003113_pt1 | contig 15749 bp, 15 predicted proteins | sample IncBWC7MmetaG_FD_161055 | JGI IMG/M metagenome (GOLD analysis project Ga0210402, IMG submission 161055) | Forest soil microbial communities from Barre Woods Harvard Forest LTER site, Petersham, Massachusetts, United States - Inc-BW-C-7-M | ecosystem: Environmental > Terrestrial > Soil >...
CGCCTTGGTCTTGTCGTCCTCGCTGATCGCCTTCTTGGCGACCTGCCGCGTCAGATTGCCGTTGATGGTCGCCATGCCGGATTTCAGCCGGTCGGCGGAGACGTCGTTGAGCACCACGTCGAAGCCGGCCAATGCCGCGACATGCGCGATGCCGTTGCCCATCTGGCCCGAGCCGATCACGCCGACCTTCTTGATCATCGCCATCTTGTCATCCACCGGAACGGCGCGCACATCGCGCCTGCCCATCCCCAGATAATAGATAGAACACCGGCCGCACTTCGCCCACCCGGCCGATGTTCTTAACGTTACTTCCCGAGCTTGCCCAACGCTTCGGTCAGTTCGGGCACCGCCTGGTAGAGATCCGCGACCAGGCCGTAATCGGCGACCTGGAAGATCGGCGCGTCCTCATCCTTGTTGATCGCGACGATCACCTTGGAATCCTTCATGCCGGCGAGATGCTGGATCGCACCGGAAATGCCGACCGCGACATAAAGCTCCGGCGCCACCACCTTGCCGGTCTGGCCGACCTGCCAGTCGTTCGGGGCATAGCCGGCGTCGACCGCGGCGCGCGAGGCGCCGACACCGGCGCCCAGCTTGTCGGCGAGCGGCTCGATATATTTGGCAAAATTCTCGCGGCTCTGCATGGCGCGGCCGCCGGAGACAATGATCTTAGCCGAAGTGAGTTCCGGACGATCGCTTTTCGCAACCTCTTCGCCCACGAAACTGGAGAGGCCGGGATCGGCGGCGGAGGCCGCGTTCTCGACCGGCGCGGCGGCATCGCCAGCGGCAGTCGCCTGGAAGGTCGAGGTGCGCACCGTGATCACCTTCTTGGCGTCCTTCGACTTCACGGTCTGGATCGCGTTGCCGGCATAGATCGGCCGCTCGAAAGTGTCGGGCGAAACCACCTTGATGATCTCGGAGACCTGCATAACGTCGAGCAGGGCTGCCACGCGCGGCATCACGTTCTTGAAGCGCGAGGTCGCGGGCGCGACAAAGGCGTCATAGGCAGGCGCCAGCGCCACGATCAGCGCGGCAAGCGGCTCGGCGAGGTCGTGCTCGTAAGCCGCGCCTTCGGCGAGCAGCACCTTCTTCACGCCGGTGAGCTTGGCTGCAGCCTCGGCCGCCGCCTTGGTACCCTCGCCGCCGCCGGCGACCAGCACATGGACTTCACCGCCGAGTTGCGAAGCCGCGGTCAGCGCCTTGTTGGTGACGTCCTTCAGGGTTTCGTGGTCGTGTTCGGCAATCAATAACGTCGTCATCTCAGAGAACCCCGGCTTCGTTCTTCAGCTTGGACACGAGTTCCGCGACGTCCTTGACCTTGACGCCGCCCTTGCGGCCCGGCGGTTCCGATGTCTTGAGAATTTCGAGACGGGAGGTCGCGTCAACACCGTAGTCGGCGACGCTCTTGTCCGCGATCGGCTTCTTCTTCGCCTTCATGATGTTGGGCAGCGAGGCATAGCGCGGCTCATTGAGGCGCAGGTCCGTCGTGACGATTGCCGGTCCCTTGAGCTTCACGGTCTGCAGGCCGCCATCGACCTCGCGCGTCACCTTGAAATCGGAACCGTCGACCTCGAGCTTCGACGCAAAGGTCGCCTGCGACCAGCCGAGCAGCGCCGCCAGCATCTGGCCGGTCTGGTTGCTGTCATCGTCGATCGCCTGCTTGCCGAGAATGATCAGGCCGGGCTTCTCCTCGTCGGCGATCGCCTTCAGGATCTTCGCGACCGCCAGCGGCTCGACATTGCCCTCGGCCTTCACGAGAATCCCGCGGTCGGCGCCCATGGCAAGACCGGTGCGGATGGTTTCCGAAGCCTGCGCCGGCCCGATCGAGACCACCACGACCTCGGTCGCCTTGCCGGCTTCCCTCAGCCGTAACGCTTCCTCGACGGCGATTTCGTCGAAGGGATTCATCGACATCTTGACATTGGCCAGTTCCACGCCCGACCCGTCGCTTTTGACGCGGACCTTGACGTTGTAGTCGACGACCCGCTTCACCGGCACCAGAACCTTCATCGATCCTCTTTCGCTTGATTTTTTGGGATTTGAATGCTTCGGCGCGGAACCTAGAGCGCCCGTCCCCCCCGGTCAACGCGCGTGGAGGCCAAAATTGGCTTTGCCGGCCAATCTTGGCGGTTTTGCTTAGCGGTTTTGGCCGGGTACCCAGAGCACGTCGCCGGCGCCATTATTATTCGCCGCGCGGCTCGCCACGAACAAAAAGTCCGATAACCGATTCACATATTGTATCGCGGCTTCGGAGACCGGCTCGTCCGGCCTGGCGGCGAGTTCCACCATCATCCGTTCCGCGCGACGGCAAATGGTGCGGGCGAGATGGAGATAGGCGGCGGCCGGCGTGCCGCCGGGCAGCACGAAGGACGTCAAAGGCGCGAGCTTCTCGTTCAGGCTGTCGATGTCGCGCTCCAGCCGCTCGACCTGGCTCGACAGCACCCGCAAGCGTTCCGCCTTGCCCTCGCGCTGGGGCACGGCGAGGTCGGCGCCGAGATCGAACAGGTCGTTCTGGATCAGGCCGAGCATCGCATCGAGCGCGCGCGCCTCGTTCAGATGCACCCGCACCACGCCGATCGCGGCATTGGTCTCGTCCACGGTTCCATAGGCGGCGACGCGCAGATCGTATTTCGGACGGCGCTCGCCCGACCCGAGCGCCGTGGTGCCGTCATCGCCGGTCCGCGTATAGATGCGATTGAGCACGACCATGTTGGTCCCCTTATAGATTGAGCATGCTCTGTCAGCGCCCCATGACCCAGAGCGCGAACATGGTGATGATGATCGCGACGAACTGCAGCAGCACGCGCAGCCGCATCAGCTTCTGCGACGTGTTCGGCGAGCCGCCCCGCATCATGTTGACGAGCCCCATCAGCAGCACCAAAGCGACGGCGGCGAGCGCGACGGGAAGGATGAATTTGCTCAGTAAAGTGGCCATCGCCGCTACATAACATCGCTGCCGCCGCTCCGCCATCGCGCGAGGTGCCATTTTACGCAGACGAACTGGCTTTCCGTCCCGTATGATCAGATGGTAAATCGGTGAGCTGCTCCGTCCGCCGCGCAAGGTGACCCGTGAGGTTCATACGCATCATCTTCGACATCTGCCTGGATGCGTTCTACACCTTCCTCGCCGACGACGGCTGGGCGATCGCCAGCCATATCGCGCTGTCGACCTTGATGGCGCTGTTTCCGTTCCTCATCGTGATCACCTCGCTGGCCGGCTTCTTCGGCTCCAAGGAACTCGCCGACCAGGCGGCGTCGCTGCTGTTGCAGACCTGGCCGCCGCAGGTCGCGGAGACCATATCCGGACAAATCCATCAGGTGCTGACCACGACCCGCTCCGACGCGCTGACCGTTGGCGCGCTGCTCGCGGTGTACTTTGCCTCCAACGGCGTCGAAGCGCTGCGGGTCGCCCTCAATCGCGCCTATGCCGTGGTCGAGCCGCGGCGCTGGTATTGGCTGAGACTGGAATCAATCGGCTACACGCTGGTTGCGGCCGTCACATCGCTTGCGATGGCGTTTCTGATCGTGCTCGGCCCATTGATCATCGAAGGGGTACGGCTCTATCTTCCGCTCACCGTCGAAGCCAACGAGCGTTTCCTGCATCTTTCGCGTTACGGCATCACTGTCGGCGCGCTGGTTGTGGCGCTGTTCATCCTGCACGCCTGGCTTCCGGCGGGACGCCGCGGCTTCCTGCAGATCCTGCCCGGCATCGTCTTCACCATGGTGGCGTCGCTGATTTCGGGCATTGCTTTCGGGCAATATCTGGCGCGCTTCGCCGACCGCTACGTCACCATGTACGCGGGGCTCGCGTCAGTCATCATCGCGCTGGTGTTTCTGTATTTCATCGCCGCGATCTTCGTCTATGGCGGCGAGCTGAACGCGGCGATCATCAAGTCGCGGCTGCCGCGCGGCGTGTCGCTTCAAGCAGCGCAGTCGCTAGAGCCCGCGGAGACACAGGCTTGAGCAAAAAGGCGTCCGCGCCGGCGACGCGCGAGGCCATCTCGTCCTCGCCGCGGCCGGACACGCCGATGATCGGGATGCAGCCGAGCGGGGGCGAAAGCGTACGGATCCGCCGGATCGCCTCGACGCCGTCGATCCCCGGCAGCACCATGTCCATCAGCACGGCGTCAAAGCCGCCCTGCTCGATCCGCTCGGTGGCGGCCTCGCCGCGGCCGATGAACTCGGCCTGGTGACCGAGCTCGCTCAAAATCGTATTGAGCACGACGCGACCGAACGGATTGTCTTCGACGCCAAGGATGCGCAAGGGCGCAATCGGCGTCATCGCATAACCGTCGCCCGCTCCCGCATCCGTCGCATCGGCCGGCTCCAGCATCACCGTCAGCGTGAAGGTCGTGCCGCCGCCGCGGCGCGGCGCCACCGCGATGTCGCCGCCCATCATGCGCGCGAGCTGCTTGACCGAGGACAGTCCCAGCCCCGCGCCGCCATAGCGCGAGGCGATCGAGACATTGGCCTGCGAGAACGGACGGAACAGACGCTTGATCTCCGGCAAGGAGAGGCCGATGCCGCTGTCGGAAACCGAAAAGCTAACACCGACCCTGTTCTTGCTCTTGCTGTTGCCTTTGGTTCCGCGCACCGGCGCGGCCGACAGCGCCACGACGCCGCTGTCGGTGAATTTCACCGCATTGTCGATCAGGTTCTCCAGCGCCGCGCGCAGCCGCACGGCATCGCCGATCACGAGCGCGGGCAACGCGCCGGATATGTCGACCTCGGCATGCAATCCCTTCGCCGCCGCGCGGCCGGCGAGCGAATCGCCGGCGTTGCGTGCCAGCGCCCGCAGGTCGAACAAATCCTCGCGCAAGCCCGCCGGGACTTTCCGGTCCTTGGCGGCGTCGACGAACAAAGTCGCAAGGCTCGCCAGATGCTCGGCGCCGGCCTTGATGGTGTCGACCCAGCGCCGCTCGCGCTCGCCGAGCTCGGAGGTGGCGAGGAGATCGCTGATGGCGAGGATGCCGGTGAGCGGCGTACGCACCTCATGGGCGAACACGGCGAGGGCCGCCTCGACCACGCCGGTTGCCGAGGCTCCCTTATGCACCTTGACCGCATTAGCGCTGGACTTGCGCGCTTTCGCCGATCGCTTTTTCGCCGCGCCTTTCGTGCGCTGGGTGCGCGATTTTACCGCCATGATACTCCCGGCCCCCGACATCGACAGCATCGCATGGCGTGGCTACCGGTGTCACGGAGAGCTTCGGCCGGCATCCAAAGAAACCCAGGAAAAGCCGAATTGCCTGCGGATATCGCTCGCCTGGGCGCCGGAAGCGCGCAATTCGCGCAAGCCGGTCGAGCCGGTCGATTTGGAAAGCTTATGTCCGGCCTTGTCGCGAATCAGTTGGTGATGGCGATAGAACGGCGCCGGCAAACCGAGCAGTTGCTGCAGCAACCTGTGCACGCTGGTGGCGTGAAACAGATCCTCGCCGCGCACCACATGGGTCACGCCCTGCAGGGCGTCGTCGACCACGACCGAAAGGTGGTAGCTGGTCGACGTCTCCTTGCGCGCCAGAATTACGTCGCCCCAGGCGCGCGGGCGGGCCGCGATTCGGCCGCTTTCGCCATCGGGACCTCTGCCCTCCTCGATCCAGGCGAGGTCGCCGGCGCGGGCGACCGCCGCTTCCATGTCGAGCCGCAGGGCGTAGGGCGCGCCCGATTCGATTCGGCGCGCGCGCTCCTCCGGCGACAGTTGCCTGGCGTTCCCCGGATAAAGCGGCACACCGTCGGGATCGCGCGGCCAGGCTCCTTTCGCTTCCCGTTCTGCCACCAGCCTTGCGATCTCGGTGCGGCTCTCAAAGCTCGGATAGACCAGACCCAGCGCCGACAGCTTCTCCAGCGCACGGCGATATTCGCCGAAATGCTCGGATTGCCGCCGCACCGGCGTTTCCCAGCTCATGCCGAGCCACGCCAGATCCTCGTAGATCGCCGCCTCGAACTCCGGCTTGCAGCGGGTCGGGTCGATATCCTCGATGCGCAGCAGGAGCCGGCCGCCGCTCTTCCGCGCCAGGTCGAAATTGAGCAGCGCCGAATAGGCATGGCCGAGATGAAGCGGGCCATTCGGGCTCGGAGCGAAGCGGAAGACGGGCGGCATGACCAGCAATACTTGTCATTGCCGGGCTTGACCCGCCTGCGGGGACGAAGCCGTGTCAACGACCCCGAAATCAGATATCCCTTCGGCGCGGCGTAGGCCCGGCAATCGATCCTTGAAGACTCTGTTACGAAGCAGATGGATGCGCGGGTCAAGCCCGCGCATGACGAGTGAGTTAATGACCGTCCACCTCAACACCCAGGCCGACCTCGAAGACGCCATCCAGGTGCTGGTCAGGCAGGACCCGCGGCTGAAGCCGGTTTTGGAACGCGCGGGCATGCCGGCCATCAGGCGGCGTGAGCCGGGCTTTGTCGGCCTCGCCCATATCATCTGCGGCCAGCAGCTTTCCACCGCCAGCGCCGGCGCGATCTGGGACCGGCTCAGCAAGGCCTTCGATCCCTTCGACCAGCATGCCGTGCGCCGCGCCCGCGCCGACCGGCTGGGCAGGCTCGGCCTGTCGGCCGCCAAGATCAAGACGCTGAAGTTTCTCGCGCGCGAGCTGTCCAATGATCGCTTCAACTTCGACCTGCTGGCGGAGGAGGAAGCCGACGCCGCGCATCATGCGCTCACCTCGCTGCACGGCATTGGCCCATGGACCGCTGACGTCTACCTGCTGTTCTGCCTCGGCCATGGCGATGCCTGGCCGGCCGGCGATCTCGCCGTGCAGGAAGCGGTCAAGATCGGACTTGGATTGAAAGAGCGGCCAACCGCGAAACAGATGGCGCCGCTCGCAGAACCGTGGCGGCCGTTGCGAGGCGCGGCCGCGCATCTGTGGTGGAGCTATTATCGCGCAATCAAGCAACGCGAAGGCGTGATTGCGGGTGGGGAGAAGTAAACGCTGTTTCAAACTTTGTTGCTGTTGCCAAGCGGCGGCGGGCCGACGCAAAGATCGCGGCATCGAACGCGCCGGGACCCAACATGCAAGCCACCGACTTTGTCGTCGCCAGAGATGACTTCCAGCAATGCAAGGTGACTACAACACAACTGCCGGACAGGTTGCCGGCTGAATCCTTGCTGGTGAAGGTCGATCGCTTCGCCTTCACCGCCAACAACATCACCTACGCGACGCTGGGCGACGAGATGAAATACTGGCAGCTGTTTCCGGCGCCGAAGGACTTTGGCAACATCCCGGTGTGGGGTTTTGGCGATGTCATTGCCTCGACCCATCCCGCGGTCGCCGAGGGCGAGCGGCTGTTCGGCTATTTCCCGATGGCGACGCATCTCATCATCGAGGCCGGCGACGTGAGCAAGCGCGGCCTGCGCGACGCTGCCGCGCATCGCCAGGGCGTGTCGCCGGTCTACAACGCCTATGCACGCGTCAGCAGCAATCCCGCCTTCGCCGGCCGCAAGGGTGATTATGAGGCGCTGGTGCGGCCACTCTTCATGCTGTCGTTCCTGGTCGATGATTTCCTTGCCGAGAATGATTTCTTTGGTGCCGCGAGCGTGATGCTGTCGTCCGCCTCCAGCAAGACCGCGATTGGGCTCGCGCATCTCCTGCACCACTTGCGCAAAAAGGTCCGCATCATCGGCCTGACGTCGGCCGGCAATGCCGGCTTTGTCGCTTCGCTCGGCTGCTATGACGAGGTCGTCACCTACGACAGCATCGCCTCAATGCCGGCCAACACACCGGTCGCGCTGGTCGACATGGCCGGCAACAGCGATCTGCGCGCCAAGCTGCACCACCATTTCAGCGAGCAGATGAAATATTCCGGCCGGATCGGGCTCACGCATCGCGATACCGCTGCCGATGAACCGGCGCTGCCCGGCGCAAAGCCAAAATGGTTCTTTGCGCCAGACCAGATCCGCAAGCGCGCAAAGGAATGGGGACCGGGCGGCGTGGACGCGCGCTTCGTGCCGGCGTGGACCGGTTTCTCTGCAACCCTCGACCAATGGCTGAAAGTGGTCGAAGGCCGCGGGCCGGAGGCGGTCAAGCAGGTTTACCTCGATACGCTGCAGGGACGTATTCCGCCTGATCAGGGCCACATGCTCTCACTGGCCGGATAGGCGCTTTCTGCGCGCGCCCGATCGGTATAGCCTCGCAAGCGGGAGAGGCCGCGAGAGACGGCCGGTGACGAGGTTTTGAATGCTCGACAAGACGGACGATATCGCCGTTTCCGCCGAAAACTGGCTGGTACAATTCGAAGCCGCGCTCGCCGACGGCGATGATGCGGCGCTCAAGGGCCTGTTCCATACGGAGAGCTATTGGCGCGACGTGCTGGCGCTAAGCTGGAACCTGCAGACCCTCAACGGCGCAGATGCTATCCTGAAGGAGCTGCCCGCGCTGGCCCGCCGCGCCGCGCCGAAGAACTTTGCGACCGATCCCGATCGCGCCGCGCCGCGCCGGGTGACCCGCGCCGGCACATCTTCGATCGAGGCGATCTTCAAATTCGAGACCTCAGTCGGGCGCGGCCACGGTATCTTGCGGCTGATCCCGGATGCCGCCGACGGCAACGGGCCCAAAGCCTGGACGCTGCTCACCACGCTGGAGGAATTGAAGGGCTTTGAGGAGGAACAGGGAAACACGCGGCCGCGCGGAAAAGCCTATTCGCGCGATTTCCGCGGGCCGAACTGGCTCGACCTGCGCAAGGCGTCCAACGAATACGCCGATCGCGACCCGACCGTGCTCGTGGTCGGCGGCGGACAGGCCGGGCTTGCGATTGCCGCGCGGCTGAAACAGCTCAAGATCGACACGCTGATCGTCGATCGCGAGGCCCGCGTCGGCGATAACTGGCGCAGGCGCTATCACGCGCTGACGCTGCACAACCAGGTGCAGGTCAATCACATGCCCTACATGCCGTTTCCGCCGAACTGGCCGGTCTATATCCCCAAGGACAAGCTCGCCAACTGGTTCGAAGCTTATGTCGACGCGATGGAGCTGAATTTCTGGACCGGCACCGAGTTCGTCAGCGGCGCTTATGACGAAGCGCATGGCCACTGGAATGTCGAGCTGCGCCGCGACGGCGCGACGCGCAAAATGCAGCCGCGCCATATCGTGATGGCGACCGGCGTCAGCGGCATCCCGAATCTGCCCGACATCCCGAACTTGAAGAACTTCACCAGCGCGATCGTGCATTCCAGCCGCTATGACGACGGCGAAAACTTTGGCGGCAAGCGCGCGCTGGTGATCGGCACCGGCAATAGCGGCCACGACATCGCGCAAGACCTCTATTCGAGCGGCGCCGAGGTCACGCTGGTGCAGCGCTCTCCGACCCTGATCACCAATATCGAACCGTCGGCGCAGCTTGCCTATTCCGCCTACGACGAAGGCACGCTGGAGGACAACGACCTGATCGCGACCTCGATGCCGCTCAAGCTGGCGCGGCGCAGCCATCAGATGATCACGGAGCAGTCCAAAAAGCTCGACGGGCCGTTGCTGGAAGCTCTGGCGCGCATCGGCTTCAAGCTCGATTACGGCGAGGACGAGACCGGCTGGCAGTTCAAATATCTCACCCGCGGCGGCGGCTATTATTTCAATGTCGGCTGTGCCGATCTCGTCGCCAGCGGCGCGATCAGGCTGAAACAGTTTTCGGACATCGAAACCTTCGTTGCCGCAGGCGCCAAGATGAAGAGCGGCGAGACGCTGCCGGCCGACCTCATCGTGCTCGCGACCGGCTACCGGCCGCAGGAAGAGCTCGTGCGCAAGCTGTTCGGCGACGCCATCACGCAACGGGTCGGCCCGATCTGGGGTTTTGGCGACGGCCAGGAGTTGCGCAACATGTATATGCGCACGCCGCAAGCCGGCCTGTACTTCATCGCCGGCAGCCTCGCGCAGTGCCGCATCAACTCGCGCTATCTCGCGCTGCAGATCAAGGCGATCGAGGAAGGGCTTTTGCCGCGAACAACAAAATAAAGCCGTCATTGCGAGGAGCGAAGCGACGAAGCAATCCAGTCTCTCGCGGGAAACATCTTGGATTGCTTCGCTTCGCTCGCAATGACGACGTGGAGAGAGACGCACGCTACGGCGTGACGAGTGGGGAGAGAAACATGAAGAACATCCTCGGCACCGGCGAGCATCGCTACCGCGTGGTGGAGAACTGGGCGAAACTGCCGGACGGCTGGCAGCTCACTGACGCTGCCTCCGTCGCGGTCGACAGCAAGGACCGCATCTATGTCTTCAACCGCGGCGAACACCCGGTGATCGTGTTCGACCGCGACGGCAATTTCATCAAAAGTTTTGGCGAAGGGCTTTTCTCCCGCGCCCACGGCCTGCACATCGACGCCGACGACAATCTCTATTGCACCGATGACGGCGACCACACCGTGCGCAAATGCACCACCGACGGCAAGGTGCTGCTCACCATCGGCATCCCGAAGAAGCCCGCGCCCTATATGAGCGGCGAGCCATTCCACCGCTGCACCCACACCGCGCTATCGCCGAAGGGCGAGATCTATGTCTCCGACGGCTACGGCAATGCCTGCGTGCACAAATACACGCCCGACGGCAAATTGATCAAAAGCTGGGGCGAGCCCGGCACCGATCCCGGCCAGTTCAACATCGTGCACAACATCGCCACCGATGCCGACGGTTTTGTCTATGTCGCCGATCGCGAGAACCACCGCGTGCAGGTGTTCGACGGCAATGGCAAATACGAGACGCAGTGGAACAATCTGCATCGGCCCTGCGCGCTGTGTTGCTGCGGGGGCGGCAAGAACCCGACCTTCATTGTCGGCGAGCTCGGCCCGGGCATGTCGGTCAATCTGAAGATGCCCAATCTAGGTCCGCGGCTCTCCATCGTCGATGCAAAAGGAAAGCGCATCGCGCGGCTCGGCGGCGAGCACGGCGCCGGTATCGAGATCGGCAAATTCCTCGCGCCGCATGGCGTGGCGCTGGATTCCAAGGGCGATATCTATGTCGGCGAGGTCGGCGTCACCAACTGGAAGACGAGCTTTCCCGATACGCCGATGCCGCCGGAAGTGCGCACGAGCCGGTGCCTGCAGAAGCTGGAGAAGATTTAGCGCAAAGGCGTAGCCGTAGGGTGGGCAAAGGCGCACTTGCGCCGTGCCCACCATCCGCCCGTGCCTATGTCGCAAGATGGTGGGCACGCTTCGCTTTGCCCACCCTCCGACACCGGACAAGATTTAGCGCCGTCATTGCGAGGAGCAAAGCGACGAAGCAATCCATCTTTCCCCGAGTTGAGGCATGGATTGCTTCGCTTCGCTGGCAATGACGATGCGGATAGAGTGCGCTTTCCTCACTCCACCTTGATATTCGCAGCCTTGATGACCGGCCACCAGCGCTCGGCTTCGGCCTTCTGGTAGGCGCGGAGCGCCTCCGGCGACTGCTGGTCGATCGGCGTCATCTGGATGCCGAACTCGGCGAAGCGCTGGCGCACCTGCGGGTTCGACAGCACCTGGGTCATGGTCGCGTTCAGCTTGGCGATGACGTCCTTTGGCGTGCCCTTGGGCACCCAGAGCCCGTACCAGAGCGAGGCGAAGAAACCGGGCAGCGCCGCTTCATCCGCGGTCGGAATATCGGGCGCGGCAGGCAGCCGCGCATGGCCAGTGATCGCGAACGGCTTGACGTTGCCGGTGCCCAGCAGCGCCTTGAAGTTCGACGACGGCTCGATCATGAAATCGATCTGCCCGCCGAGCAGGTCCTGCATCGCCGGTCCATTGCCGCGATAGGGCACGAATTCGAACTGGGTGCCGGTCACCTTCTGGAACGAAATGCCGGTGAGATGGCCGGTGGCGCCGACACCGGCGATCCCGACCGATGCCTTGCCCGGATGCTCCCTGAGCCAGCCGATCAAACCTTTGAGATCGTCGGCCGGAAAATCCTTCCTGGCCACGATCAGGAGCGGCTCACTGCCGATCAGGATGATCGGCTCCAGATCCTTCAACAGATCGAACGGCAGATTGTAGAGGCCGCCGGTCAGCATATGCGTGGTGGAGGTGCCGATCGAGAGCGTATAGCCGTCGGCCGCGGCGCGGACCGCGCGGGTGACGCCGAGCGAGCCCGCCGCACCCCCGACATTCTCGATGATGATCGGCTGCCCCAGAATTGCCCGCATCTTCTCGGCCAGGAACCGCGCCAGCGTATCGGTGGCGCCACCCGCCGGAAACGGCACGATCATGCTGACGGCGCGCGTCGGGTAGTCCTCAGCTCCGGCAAGGCCGCCGCATCCGAGCCAGACAAAGGCCGCAATTGCCGCCGCAACCCAACGCCGCATCATCCCCTCCCGCGACTGATTCGTTGCCCTCAAGTGCCCTCCGGATACGCATGGCGCGCAGCAGGTGCTTGCGGGATAAGCTCTTCTAAGCTCTTCACAATCCCGTCACGCTGCATGTAGTATGTCAAGGTGCGCTGCTTCGCAGCCGATATGGGAGTCAGGAGCGTTATTTGAACGCACATGTCTCGCAAGGCGGTTGGCCGGTACTGGTACTGAATGCGGATTTCCGGCCGCTGAGTTATTACCCGCTGTCGCTTTGGTCGTGGCAGGACGCGATCAAGGCGGTGTTCCTCGACCGCGTCAATATCGTCGAGCACTACGATCGCGCGGTACGAAGTCCCACGTTCGAAATCCAGCTTCCCAGCGTCGTTTCGCTAAAATCCTTCGTCAAGCCGACCACCCATCCCGCCTTCACCCGGTTCAACGTCTTCCTGCGCGACCGCTTCGTCTGCCAATATTGCTCGGCGGACGACGACCTCACCTTCGATCACATCATCCCGCGCAGCAAAGGCGGCCAGACCACCTGGGAAAACGTGGTCGCGGCCTGTTCGCCCTGTAACCTGCGCAAGGGCAACATGACGCCGCAGCAGGCGAAGATGTTCCCGAGACAGGCGCCGTTCGCGCCGACCGTGCACCAGCTGCACCGCAACGGCCGGCTGTTCCCGCCGAACTATCTGCACGACAGCTGGCTCGACTATCTCTATTGGGACACCGAACTGGATCCGTAGGCCTCCGCGGCGGCGGTCCCCGGCCCGACATCAGGGCTGGAGCGAAGCTTGTGGCGACAGGTACGCTTGCAGAAGCGCCTCGGCCACATAGCTTACACAGCAAGGGCGGCGGTTTCGGGAGACCCGACATGCTTGCACGGCCGAAAATCAGTGTTGCCATGTCCCTGCTGTCCATTTCAGGAATCCTCTTCGTCGCCATGCCTTTTGGTCCGGCGCGCGGCGCGACCGTGCTTGCGGCTTCCCCCGAACAGCAAATCCGCCTTTCGTCCACACCCACCCGTGTGATCATCGCTTCGGCGAAACCTGCGCTTGAAAGGCAGACGCGCGAGCTCGCGGAAGGGCAGCACATCCTGCTCGTGGTTGAAGGGTTGTCAGCTGCGCTCGTCCCCGGCGCGAGCTATGACGTCTATCTCGGGCCCGAAGGCGGGCCCCATCCACCGTCGCGCGACGACCCCGGCTACGCCGGCACCTTGAATTTCTACAACATTTCCGCATCGACGCCGGAGACCGGGCGGGCCGTCAGCTTCGACGTCACGTCGGTCCTGGCTCGCTTGCTCAAAAGCGGCGACATCAATCGGCCGCTCGCCGTGACCTTCGTTCCGGACGCGCCACCGCAGGCAAACTCCGAACCGGCGGTGCAACGTCTCAAGCTGATCACCCCGTAAATTTCTGCCGGCCACCGCCGCGAACATGCCGCAACCACATTCACTGGATGTGTTGTAATTTCATTACAACTTGTGTACGATTTCTCTCCAGACTCGCGATGGAGGGTGCAATGGCAAATCCAACTCGACGTTCTGTCATCGCCGGAGGAAGCGCCGCGGTCATGGCTGCGCTGGCAACGGACGCCGGCCTGCACCCGGCAAACGCAGCCTCCCTGACGCGGTTCGAGGCGAGCTCGAACGAAGGCAAGGCCATGCTCAAGATCTATGCCGGCGCGGTCGGCAAGATGATGGAGATGGACGGCACGCAACCCGGCCATCCGCTGTCCTGGCTCTTCCAATGGTATACGCATGGCGTCAAGCAGCCATACACACAACCGATTTCAACGGCCTTCAAGGGACCCGAGATTGCTCGCATCTACCCGAACGCTGCGGACCCCAACCGCGCACTCGCGCAGACGATGTGGGATACCTGCACGCATTACACGTCGAACCAGCAGCCGGCGCTCTATTTCCTGCCCTGGCACAGGATGTATGTCTATTACTTCGAACAGATCATCCGGTCGATCTCCGGCAAACCGGAGTTCACCCTGCCTTACTGGAGCTACACCGATTCCGGTCACCATTCGCTGCCGCCGGAATTCACGATGGAGAACGACCCGGTGTTCAAGCCGCTGTTTCGTGCGCAGCGCAAGCCCGGCAACAACAACGGTCAACCCATCGATGCCGGGCGCCCGCCCTTCCTGAACCTGAACGACATGAAATTCTCGGTCTACGTGTCCAGCGGGCCCGACGGCTTTTGCGCCAACCTCGACGGCAACCTGCACGGCAACGTGCACGTCAATGTCGGCGCACAACGGCCCGCGCCCGATCTCGGTATGACCTTCGTGCCCACGGCGGCAAACGATCCCATCTTCTGGCTGCACCATTGCAACATCGACCGTATATGGGCGAGCTGGAACAAGGCCGGCGGCGCAAATCCGAACGACTCGACCTTCAAGGGAACGACGTTCACATTTGCCGATGTGAACGGCAGACCTGAGCAGCGCAAGGTGGGCGACGTATTGGAGACTTCGCAGCTGAACTATGTCTACGACACCTATCTGCAAAGACCCCCTGGAAGTACACCATTCCCGCGTCCCGGCGGCGGAAGGATCGCGTCTTTTGCCCTGCATGCCGACACGGCGCCCGCCGCTTCCGGCCCAGTATCCCTTGGCCCGGCCCCGGTTACGGTGACGCTGACGACGCACGCTGTCCCCGAACTTGGCGGCGGAAAGGCCGCTTCGTTTGCGGCACAACTCTCAAATGCGCTTGACGCACGACAGCTATACGTCGTGCTCAATAACGTCCAGGCGCATCAGTCCGCTGGGGCAAGCTATGCAGTGTATCTCAATGTCCCCAAGGATACCGCGCCGGCGCCTGATGACCCGGGTTATGTCGGAACGCTGAATTTCTTCAGCCTGCATGGTGGTGAACACGCCGATCACGACGGTGGCATTACGGTCGCGTTCCCGGTTACCGACGTCCTGAAGACGTTGCAGCAAAAGCAAAGAGCAATGAACGAGCCGACGGTGACGTTGGTCCCTGATGGCACCTACGTTCCGGAAGCGGAACCCAAGATCGGCAACATATCGCTGGTCTCACGCCGTCCTTAGAGCGGACCGTCCGGAACTGCTCGAATGGCTTTCGTCCCGTCGGCCGCCGCACCATCCGCATTACAATCGTAACGCGGTTTTTCTTCACATCGCACCGAGCCGGTGTACAGAATCCGGTGTTCCTCGCGGTGGAGTGATTGAGACAAGAACGCCTGTCCGAAATCCGCATGACGGCTACGATCAGGATATTCCTCAAGCACGTCATCAATCGATCAAGACGAGTCCCAGCACCTTCCCGCGACCGGAGATCGTTTGAGTTCGACGGAAAATGACAATCTTGTCGCGCCTATTGGCGCTTGTTGCGGTCGCGCTGCTGCCCGCGATCGCGATCCAAGCATACAACGAATTTGACCTGCGCCGCACGCGCCAGGTCGAAGTACAGAATCAGGCGCTCAGCCTGGCCAAGCTCGCCGCCGAAGAGCAGCAGCAGATCGTTCAGG
>Ga0210402_10003116_pt1 | contig 15725 bp, 22 predicted proteins | sample IncBWC7MmetaG_FD_161055 | JGI IMG/M metagenome (GOLD analysis project Ga0210402, IMG submission 161055) | Forest soil microbial communities from Barre Woods Harvard Forest LTER site, Petersham, Massachusetts, United States - Inc-BW-C-7-M | ecosystem: Environmental > Terrestrial > Soil >...
CCGTGACCGATACACCAAAACAAATCTTTGATACTATTCAAGTGGTTGATTCTCTAGGTGCCATCGCTTCTTCACAAATCATGGTCGGCACTCCGCTTTTACTTTTCTGTGATATCATTCAGAAAGAATTAGGGCTCGCGAACGGTCGTGTCTATTTATGGGACCAGAAAATAATGCAGCCCACCGATAGCGGTCTTTACGTCGCCGTATCCGTTCTTTCATGTAAACCTTTCGCTAACACCAATAGTTTTAATGGAGCGACCGGCGACGCTATTCAATCCGTGAATATGTATGCGCTTTTGCAGGTGGATATAATCAGTCGTGGACCTGAAGCTAGGGATAGAAAAGAAGAAGTTATTTTAGCTCTCGAAAGTAACTACGCTCAGTCGCAGCAAGAAGGAAATAGCTTTTATATCGGAAAGCTCCCACCTGGGTCTCAGTTCGTAAATCTCTCGAATCAAGACGGGGCTGCGATACCTTACCGATTTAACATCTCGGTTGCTTTGCAGTATTTCTTTGTAAAAACAAAAGCCGTTCCGTACTATGACGACTTCTCGGCGGTCGCTGTTACAACAGAACCTTAATTGGAGGATTAGATAAATGCAATTAGAACTCACAAACGTAATCAACATCTCAGTCTCAGCGGCTCAAGCAGGTATTGGAGACTATAATACAAGTAATCTCGCGGTATTTACCGATGAAATTCCCGCAATGAGTTTTGGAAGTTTAGGGTATTCTCTTTACCTTGACCCTTCTCAAGTAGGCGTTGACTTCGGAACAAGCTCAAAAACTTTCGCGATGGCAAACGCTATCTTCTCTCAACAGCCGAACATTCTAGCCGGTGGCGGGTATTTAGCTGTCATTCTTTTGACGGTTGAATCTCAAACGTTAACATTCTCAGCTGCACCTGCTAGTGGAACTTTCGTATTTAATTATGGTGGACATGCTTCCGCAGCGATTAACTGGAATGATACCGCAGCTATGGTACAAGCAAAACTTCAAGCTATGCCTGGGCTCAGTGAAGTTTTGGTAACTGGTTCTATAGCGGGTGAACTTTTAACAGTTCAGTTCGCAGGAGTCTATGGGCTTCTTTCTTTAGCCACCATCACAAGTAACACTCTTAACGGAAGTATCACCATCACCGTCGCTCAATCCGTCGCAGGTGAAACTTGGGGCGCAGCCGTTACGAGAACAAAAGATCTTATTCAATACTTCGGCTGCATGGTTAACCAAACCTGCGCTGAAATTGGTCAAACGGATCTTCTTGCCGCAGCCGCCATCATTCAACCGCTTAATAAGATTGGTTTTGCCGTCTCTCACACTGAGGCCGATATTCAGTCAGGTGGCATGATCGATATGTTAAGAACGGGTGACTTCACTCAGATGCGCGGTCTTTACTACGGTGATTCAGTTGCTTTAAACGATATCGTTATGATGGCTTCTTACGCAGGTCGGGCTTTATCAACTGACTTCAGTGGAAGTAACACCACTCAAACGATGCATCTAAAAGATCTGATCGGTGTTCAACCTGATCCAACTATGACTCAAACTATTTTGAACGAAGCACTTCTCGCGGGCGCTGATACCTACGTGTCTCTACAAGGTGTCGCGAAAGTATTCTGTTCAGGTGCAAATAAATTCTTCGATCAAGCTTATAATCTTCAATGGTTTGTTGGCGCTCTCCAAGTTGCGGGCTTTAACTACTTAGCAGAAAGCTCAACGAAGATCCCACAGACCGAATCAGGTGTTGACGGGCTCAAAGGTGCCTATAGAAATATTTGTGAACAAGGTATCACCAATCAATACGGAGCGCCTGGTCAGTGGAATAGTTCGACCACCTTCGGAAATCAAAAAGATTTCTTGGCGAATATTTCTCAACGTGGATACTACATTTTTTCGATACCGATTTCGCAACAATCCCAAACTGACAGGGCTGCCCGAAAAGCTCCACTCGTGCAAATCGCTTTTAAAGAAGCAGGCGCAATACAGAAATCTTCGGTCATCGTGTACGTTAACGCTTAACTTGAAAGGAAAATTAAACCATGAGCACAATAGCACTCTCAGGTGACGATACCGCGACGATTAACAATACCGTCGCGACTGATCTAGCCGACGGTAACTGTATAGAGCTTACCTTCCCAAACGATATTGCAAACGTAAAGACCGGAAAGAATGGAAATTCTATCTACGGTTTAAACGAGAGCGGTAAACAGTGCGAAGTTAAATTCAGAGTTATTCGTGGATCTAGCTTCGATAAATTCTTAAATAATCTTTTAGCTCAACAGCAAGCGAACTTTGCGGGCACGGTGCTTATGCAAGGTCAATTCATCAAAAAGATTGGTGATGGTTCCGGCAATATTACGTCAGATACCTATATAATGAGCGGCGGGGTCTTTACTAAGATACCCGAAGCAAAGACAAACGTGGAAGGTGAGACTGAGCAATCGGTCGCTATGTACACGATGAAATTCTCTAACGCACCAAGGGTATTGACATAATATGAAAGAGATTACTTTACCGAGCGGGGCAGTTTTGAAAATTAATGTTGCCCCGTTCGCAGATGCGAAGGCTCTCTATCAAGCGGTGCTTGAAGAATTTAAAAGTGTTCACGTGGACTCGAAAACCGATATGTCTAGCGTCTTTAAAGATTTCGCTTGCAGCGGGTTTTCAAGCAAAAAAGTTGAGGCTTGTCTATGGGAATGTTTCAAACGCTGTCAATATAATCGCGGCAACGGTGATTTAAAAATTGACAAAGATACTTTTGAACCTGTTGAAGCACGCGAAGATTACGTTACCGTGTGCATGGCGGTTGCGAAAGAGAACATACTCCCTTTTATGAAAAGCCTCTATGCAGAGTTTCACCCACTTTTAGCGATGATAGAAAACACCCCCGCGTAGAGGCTGAAAACGATGACCTGCTAATTTACCTCAAGCTTTGCAAACTTGGATACGTAAAGTCGATCCAAGAGGCAAGAGAGCTTGATGCCCGCACGGTCATCCAAGCTTTTCATTATCAAGATTTTTGTGATGACTACGAAAGATCTTGGATGGAGTTGAACAAGTGAATATAGCAGAACTTTTTATAAATTTAGGGATTAAAGGTAGCGAGAAAACCGTCGGGGCTCTGTCAAATGTAAAAAAGGGCCTCGGTGAAGTTTCTAGTATGTCTCTCGAAGCGAAAGCGGCAATCGTTGGTGCCGTCTACGCTTTGGAACGTCTCATGTCTAATTCAGCGAAGGTGGGCACAGGCCTATCAAATTTTGCCGCTTTAACGGGCCTATCCACCCAATCCCTGCAGCAATGGCAGTTCGCCGCCCGTCAGGCAGGAGTTTCAAGCGAAGAGCTTACAGGGTCCTTAAAGGCCGTTCAAACTGGAATGACAAATATGCTCATGGGCAAGGGTGCGCCTGAGGGCTTAGGACTACTCGCAAATAAGGTGGGCTTTGACCCGAAGAAAGCCAGAGATACCTTCTATGTTATGGAACAGCTTCAGAAATTCGCTAAAACTGTTCCTGCGGATGTAGGGAACACGGTTCTTAAATCTTTCGGGCTCTCTGAAGGCACTATCGCTGCGATGCGTAAGAACGTGTTCAGGCCTGAGATTTTGAAGAAAGCTCCAACCTACTCCGAGGGTGAAATCGGCGGCCTTAACAAAACTCAAGTCGCGATGTCAAATTTATCTGAAAAATTTGAGATGGCGATAGGGCGAATGACTTCAAAGCACGGCTTAAGTATAATCAAAGATATTGATCAGCTTTCGACTTCACTCTTAAAACTCATAAGTTCTTTTACCATTTTAGCTGAGAAGTTAAAAATATTTCAGGTGTTTGGAAAAGTGTTTGAAGGATGGGGCCTGATCTTTGATGGTATCACTAAAGGGGCTCAGGCTCTCACAGGTGGTAAAGACGAGAAAGGTAAAGAATGGAAGGGCTTAAAGAAAGATCCAGTGACGATGCTTAGTGACTGGGTAGGTGATAAAATTTCTGGACCACCTACGGGACTTCCACCCTCGACAACAAAAAATCAAACGGTTAACGTAAATCAAAACCTGAACTTTCAGCACGATGGTAAAGACCATAAGAAAACGGGCGATTCAGTTAAAAAAGCAATTCAAGACTCTTACCGCCAAATGGCTGCACAAACTCAGGGGTCGTAAGAAATGGCAAACTTATCTTCATTAGCACCTATTGCGACTGCGGCGGGGGCCTTATCAAACCTTGTTTTGGTGACACCTCAACAGACGATCGGATATCAACCGCAGAACCCACCAAATACAAACGGCACTCCCGTTCAACAGCCACCTACTTTAGTGTTCAACTACGAAGGTGAGCAGACCGTCACTTTAGAGAGTGATATCACCGATCACTATGTTGAAGATAATACCGCGATTCAAGATCAGATAGCACTAAGACCCGAAGTCGTAACGACTCACGGATTCATAGGTGAGCTTACCGATATTTCTCCACCCGCTCTACAGCCTCTGAAAACCATCGCCGATAAGTTGACTATCGTAGGGGCTTACACGCCTGCGCTATCGACTACTGCGCTCATTGCCTATAACCAAGCGTTTCAACTTTATCAGATAGGGCAAAATGCTGCTCACGCCGCTGTTGCTGCGTGGGCTTCAGTTTCAGGCCAAGCCGGAACAGGTGAGAGCGTTATCAGTGGAAACTTTAATTTCCCTATAGGACTAGAACCTAATCAGAATAAGCAACAAACTATGTTTCAACAGTTCTATGGTTACTGGGTTAATCGAACTCTCTTCACCGTTCAAACGCCTTGGGCAATTTTTCAAAACATGGCGATAAGATCTCTGAGAGCGATTCAAGACGCTGAAACTAGAATGATCACAGACTTTGAAATCAGTTTCAAATTAATGCGTTTTGCGTCCACGAATATCGTGCCCGCTATAGGCGTTAATCAGCAGGGCCGTTTAGCGTTTCAAGCAGGGGGCCCGACAAACTTAGGCACCTCAACGCCCCCAGCATCCATCGGGCTCGGACAAGGTTTAAGCCAGCAAGCGGGGGTACCGTGAACATAATCCAACAAATTACAAGTGACCCTTTACAGCAACAAACTTTAATTCTGCCAGATGGAAGTTCGCTCAACATGCTGGTTTATTTTGTCCCGATGCAGTTTGGTTGGTTCATTACGAATCTCACTTACGGAACTTTCATATTGAACGGGCTTAGAATTACGAATAGCCCGAATATGTTGAATCAATTTAAAAATCAAATACCTTTCGGGCTTGCGTGCTTCTCGACTAATAATCGTGAACCTAGTCAGCAGCAAGATTTCTCTTCGGGCGCATCCACTCTTTATCTTCTCACTCAAGCCGAAGTGGCTCAATACTCAGAGTTTTTAAGTGGCACAGGGTAAATTTGGCCGAAGTTATATCCTGAATATTGGCCTTCAAAACGGCGGCACCCTAGTGATAGAGCCGCCTTTCACCGTTGAATTTGATATCACTAGAAATATTTTAACGTCAGCGAACGTCTGCCAAATCCGTATTTACAACTTGTCTTTACTGAACCGAAACCAAATTAGATTCAACGTCTTTGACACGAATGATTTCAGGCCGATATCTTTTAAAGCAGGTTATGACACCAATCTGCCTACGGTCTTTGAAGGAAATATTACTCAGGCGTGGTCAGTACGAGAAGGTACAAATATGATCACACAAATCGAGTGCTTTGATGGTGGTTTTGCTTTCGCTAACGCTCAGACAAATACTCAGTTTCAATCGGGTACCCCCCAAAAAGATATTATCACAAATCTCGCGTCGTCTTTACCTGGGGTCGCTGTTGGTTCAATCGGAAACTATCCTGGGGTTATAGGGCGGGGGAATACCTATAGCGGGAACACTGCGGATATCTTAAGAGATTTAACCAACGGCGGCTTTTTCATTGATAACGGTAAAGCAAACTGTTTAGGGAATAGTGAGTGTACTCCTGCTGGTATTAATTTGATCAACTCTTCTTCGGGGCTTCTCGGAACACCACTAAGGGAACAAACCCTTTTGACGTTTGATATGCTCTTTGAGCCTCGCGTAGTCGTGGGCCAGAAGATCCAACTTCAAAGTATAACTGACGCTAATTTTAATGGATTCTATAAAATCATTTCGGTAAAACATCGGGGTATGATCTCTCAAGCTGTTTGCGGAAATGCGATAACTTCCCTCGGTATGTTCTACGGACCCGAGGCTTTACAGACGGTGCCAATCTCATGACGACGCCTAGTATTCCTTTTAATTTTGCGCCTACAGACCCATCTCTAAAGGACTTACTTGATCTTCTAAAAAAAGATATTGCGCTTAGCACGAATTGTCATCACGTTGCAAAAATCCAAAGTTTTGACTCAGCAAAACAAACCATAACGGCCACGATTAATTATAAGAAAACTCAATTTCAGTTAGACGCGACTACTGGTCTTTACGGGCCGGTCTTACTCGACTACCCCGTTTTGATCGATTGCCCCGTCATAGTCATGGGCGGTGGGAACGGACACCTTACTTTTCCGCTAGCTAAAGGTGATGACTGTTTAATACTTTTCAATGATAGGGCGATTGATACTTGGTTCCAAGGCTCATCAAACGGAGCGGTGCCTATAGCTAGATTTCACTCACTCTCTGACGGCTTCGCTTTGGTGGGTGTTAATTCGATGGGTTCTTTAATCGCAAACTATGACGGAACTCGAGCACTTCTAAGTAATGGTACAGCGGGTGTAGGTGTCGGAGCATCCCTTATAAAAATATTCAATGACACTTACACGCTAGGCACTCTGCTCCAAAATCTTTTAACTACACTTGAGACTTTAACGACAACTCCTGCGGTGGTAGGAAATCCTAGCACTTTAGATCCAGCTGTAATAACGGCGCTTCAGAACATTGGAACTCAATTGGGGGCTTTACTCGAATGATAGTGCGAGCGATTGATGCAAGTGGAGATTGGCTTTTCGGTAAAGGCCAAAATGACTATAAAAGAAATAACCAAGCGATTGCCCAGAGTATCAGAACAAGGCTTATGTCTTTTCTCGGCGATTGCTTTTTTGCGACAACCGATGGTATAGACTGGTTTAATCTTTTAGGTGCTAAGAATCAAGTTGCACTTCAGCTTGCTATTTCTGCGGTCATCTTGAATACTCAAAACGTCACGGGCATTCTTATGATTCGGGTTCAGCTTGATGAAGTGACAAGGCTTTTTTCAATTCAATATAGAGCGCAGACGACGTACTCAACTACCGCAGATACTTTTACGTACGATTTAGGTGGACTAGTTTAAGGAGCAAATATGCCAAACGCGATTGGGCCTACAGGATTAACGACTGCGACACAAGCCGAGCTTTTAGCTCAGTACACCGCCGATCTTCAACAAATTTATGGCGCTGATATTAACTTAGCGTCTGATTCTCCAGACGGACAACTTATAAATATTTTCATTCAAGCGAACCTCGACCTTCAAGATTTACTCGTACAAATCTATAACTCGTTTGACCCTGATAACGCGATAGGCGTCGTACTCGATCAACGTGTAGCGATTAACGGTATTCAAAGACAAGCTGGCACGTTCACCATAACAAACGTCACTTTAGTTTTATCTCAGTCAGTGAACCTTTACGGCTTAGATCAAACTGCTCAGCCAGTCTTTACCGTCGCCGATAACGCCGGAAATAACTGGCAACTTCAGACTACTCAATTAGGTGTAGGCCCTGGGACTGTAGCCTACGCTTTTCAAGCCGCTTTACCTGGGGCAAACTTAACGGTGCCGAACACTATTACGGTGCCAGTTACTGTAGTTCTAGGAGTAACTTCAATTAATAACCCGACAACTTATACGACATTAGGGCTAAATGAAGAAAGCGACGCAAATCTAAAAGTCAGAAGGCAAAAATCAGTCTCGCTTGCTTCTCAAGGTTATTTAGCTGGCCTTCTCGCTGCTCTTCAAAACATAAACGGTGTCATTTCAGCTTTTGTCTATGAGAATAATACTGGCTCTACGAACGGTGACGGGGTCCCAGGTCATTCAATTTGGGTTATCATTGACGGGACTGCGTCTAGCTCAGATATAGCGAATGCCATCTACACGAAACGAAACGCTGGCTGTGGGTTATTTGGCCAAACTTCGTTCACTATAACTCAAGTAGACGGAAGTCCTTTCATAGTGGTGTGGGATTTCGTTGTACCTGAAAATCTCTTCATTACTTTTACAGCTAGTTCCATTGACGGTGTTAATGCCCCAAATATTGCTGCTGTGAGGGCAGGGCTGGTAACAAGTTTCACTCCTGGAGTTAACCAGGAAGTTGATATTAACCACCTCGCGACTCAAGTTCAGGATATAGATTCAAACTGTTTAGTGACAAACGCTGGGTTCAGTGAAGCTAAAACTCAAATTCTAAATCTTTCAGATGTTGCGGCGAGTGGATCTTTTAAGATTAGTTATAACGGGAATCTTTCCGCATCGATAAACTGGAATGACGTTATCGGGACAATTCAAACAAAAATAAGGGCCGTGAGTGGTCTTAGTGTCGCGAATGTTACGGGCAGTATTTCTAGTAAAATCTTAACTATCGATCTGTCCTTACTCACTTCAGCACTCGGGATTATCTACGTTACGAATAACAGTCTTCAGACTGGCGGCTCTGTTGCCATTACTTTTTCTTACGATGAAGACTATGAACCGACATTGACACCAACTTCAAAGAAAAATCAGTTTACAATCGAAGCCGCGAACATAGTTATAGTGCCAATGATTTTGTCTCCTTCAACCGCGACCGTTGCAACTTCCGGCACAAAACAATTTACTGGCTTAGGTGGGTATGGCACTTTGACTTATTCTATTTCGATAAACAACTCAGGTGGGTCCATAAATACTTCAACAGGTTTATATACCGCTGGGACGACACCATCTACTGATCAGTTAACCGTCGTGGATGTTTTGGGGAATTCTGCTACTGCCGCAGTGGCAGTGAATTGATAAGGAGCGTATGACCACCCAAGAATTAATTAATTACTACGCGGGTCTTTTGATTCTCCAGTATATCGGACAACCGAGAGCTTACGCAAACATACAAGCTGTTGTGAAAAATGTTCTGATGCCTCAGACTACGCAGCAGACTATTTCTTTCTCGCCCGTCCCAACAGCCGGAACTTTCAAATTAACTTACGGGGCCTTCACAACCGGAACACTCAACTGGAATGATTCAGCTTCTACCATTCAAACAGCACTTCAGTTATTAACCGGCTTAGGAAGTGTGACCGTTTCTGGCAGCATCGCGAGCGGCGCTCTAGTGGTGAGTTTCGTGGGTGTTCCACCTGTAGCCACTTTACTTTTAATTTCAAATAACACTCTAACCACGAGTGGAGTTACGACGACACCTATAGTCACTGAGACTGACGTTCAATTACCTCTATCAGTGCAAAACGCTTTCAACATGCTGGGCGGCTCACTTGCCCAAGGTGTTCAATTAGATGTTCTCGGTAAATACGCAAACGTCACTAGAAACGGATACGGGCTAAACGGCACTCCGATCACACTTAACGACGCCGACTTTCTTCAATTTATTCGCATGACGATTATTAAAAATAGTTCGGGTAGCTCTCTTGCAACTATCCAAGACTTTTTACATCAGTATTTTAACGGCTCTGTTTTGGTGTTTGATTACAAAGACATGAGAATGAGTTACTTTTTAAATTCAAATATTGGTAGTCAACAACTTGCTCAGATATTTGTTACAAGCGGGACTTTACCGAAACCGATGGCTGTTCAACTCGGTAGCGTTATTTTTGCGCCAAATATTACGTCACTTTTTGGATTCAGATCTTATGAAGTTGCTGGTTTTAATGTGACTGGGTTTAACAACTACGCAAGCTACAGTATGGCTTCACCGTGGTTATCTTATAAAGACGCACTTAATTAAAAAAGGGGTATTAGCATGTCAAAGATATTACGAAAAGCAGCAAAGATTTTCGGGTCAACATCTGGGTTCCAAGAAATCGCAGAGTTTGGGAGTTTAGCAGCAGCTTCACCCCTTTTCACCACTGACCCCGACGTGATTCAATCTTTATCAAATTATTTAGAGGGCTGGTTTAGTGCGGTGCTTGGCGGGAACAGCCCAGCCATTGAAGATATGAACGCGCTTTGCTACCTCTATGCTTATCAAATAGCTTACATCATGCAAGCTGGGACTGCTGAGTGGAACGCAGGTACCACTTATTATACTGGAAGTTTTGCACAAGTTTCCGGCGTCATCTACATGTCGAGAGTTGATACTAATTTAAACAACCCGCCTGCGGGGGATAACACCAACTGGAAAGTAGTCGGCGGTGAAATCATGACCGCATCAGGGGATTTAATTTATGGTGATGTAAACGGTAACACAAAAAGACTTCCAATAGGAGCCAACGGTACTGCGCTTATCCCTCAATCTGGTTTACCGGTTTGGACACCAGTCGCTTATCTAGTTGGTGCCGCTTATATGCCTTTAACAAGTGGAACTTTTTGGCAAACGTCTTCGTCAACTTTAGTTTCTTGCGGTAATCCCTTTTTAGGTACTGCCCCTGCTAGAATAGTTACAGTCGCGGGGCCGGCTGATTTTGGAGTTATACAAACTACAGCAGCACAGCATTGTACTTTTACTGTTAACGGTCTTCTAGCAGGCACTTATCTAGTCAGAATAAAAGCTTGGATTTCAACCTCTGCTATTATCACTTATGTCCCTACGGCTGCAATAAACGATGGTACGACAACATCTTTGGAACAATTTTTCATCGGTAATACTAACTCAGCCACTCTATTGATGACCTTAGACGGGCTTTTTACTTATGGCTCAAACGGCAATCAGACTTTTGAAGTTTTTATATGCGAGGCTAGTGGTGGAGGAACAGGAATCAATATCGACTTAAGATTCTCGCCTCTACAATTTGAAATTTATAGAGTTGCATAACAAGAGATAAATGGAAAATCTTGAACTCCCTGAATGGTTAAAAATCGCCCTCGGTATTTGCGGGGGCGCTTTTGCGTGGGGTTTGGTTTTCTGGCTTCTAAAAGAGTGGATCAAAGACCACGTTTTAGAAGCCATTGAAGATTTAAAAAATAAAAATATCGAGATGCGAAACGACTTCACACGCTTTAGCGATCGAATCAATAGCTTTCTTTTTAAAATTATTAATAGCCAAAATGACCTTTCAAAATCAGTCACCAAAGAAGTAACCGAAATGACCAGGCTTTTTGAAAAGACCCAAGAAAAAGTTACAGTTTTAGAAAGTGTAGCCGATAAGATGGTCAAGATTACAACAGTAGTCAGTGAGAAGAACAGGCATCTTGAGACGGAAGTTAAAAAAATCTCTGACGAATTAATTTTGATTCGAGATAAAAAATGAAACTTCTAAGAGACACTTACTTAGTGTCGGGCATTTTTGGCCTACTTCTCGACGAGAATGGTAAAGTCCTTTGCCAGACTTTAGAGCATGCTTACCTCGATGAATCAAACCCAATTTTAGCTTACGTTCCAAAGCTCCCAGCAGGTGCTTACACTTGCGTACGGGGCATGCATCAACTAGAGGGAATGGTCCAACCCTTTGAAACTTTTCAAATTACAGACGTCCCAGGTCATACGAATATCCTATTTCACTCTGGAAATTTTAATGCTGATAGCGCGGGATGTGTGCTCTTAGGTCTAGTTCGCGACGGGACGAGTGACATACTCCAATCCCGAGTGGCGTTTGACGAGTTTATGGCTCACAATGAAGGTATTGATTCATTCGTATTAACCGTTGTCTAAAGGAGAAATATGAGAAAATTTCAAGGGCTTTTAATTTTAGCAATTGTTTGTTTTGGTTTTCTTGCGTTGGCTCAAGTGGCTGCTCCAGTAGCCTCAGGCCCTGTAGCAGTTATCTCGGCACCGCCCGTGCAACCTGTTGGGTTTATCGGGTTTGTAAAAGCGAACTTAGTGGTGCTTGCTTCAGCAGTTTATTTTTTACTTGATATCGTAATTTTAGTGAGTCCTGGTCTTGCAGGTAATGGTATCCTTCACCAAATAATGATCACTGCTGGCAAGCTCGGTGGTCAAACTCCGACTGCATCGTAAGCCCATGTTGACAGCGGCGCAGATCCAAAATTTCGTTATGGGGGTGACTGTCACACCCCCTGTTTACCCAGGCACTCAAACTTCTTTTAAATTAAGTACTGCACCTCTACTTCAAAACGTCACAAATTTTATTATCAAAGAAGGCACCTATACCGCGAACAACGACTATCTTTATTTAGCTCAAGGGATTCCACCCGAACAAGCTCCGAACTTTATATTTCTCTTCACGTCAGGCGTTATAAATTTAACAATTTCAGCTGGCGCAGGCTATCTTTGCGCTGCAATGCCAATCTTTAAAGCGTGGTCTCTGATCATGCCTGCGGGCCTTCCTTACTTGGTGAATGGTATTTACTTCGAGGGCCGTACTGGAAATAGCGCGCCCGCACCGATGCCTCAAGGTACACCTGTTGACTATTGTTTCATTGCGGGTCAAGCTACCCTTAGCTAAGAAAGAATAAATGGACGCTTTTTTAAACGCCTTACAAAAATTGATCGAAACTCTAGCGCCCGCTTTAGCTGTCATGCTTTGGAACTACGAAGAAACAAAAGTTGAGCAGGCCGATAACGCGAAAGCTGATGCTCAACTAGAATTAAAATTGGAGAAAAACCATGAGGCTATTGATTCTAAATATGCTGATTCTTCTGATGCTGACATTGTTAACGACGCCATACTCAATGGCGGGGGACCTACAGGACAACTTGAAACCGATAATGCCCCTGACGGAGCAGACGGTTCCACTACCGGAAACGGATTGGGACAAGTCGAATCAACAAAAAAAGCTCCCTGAGTCAGTTAAGAAAACTCAAAAAACTTGCCTTACACCTCCAGGGCTTCATTTTTTAGCCGAGCGCGAAAAGGTTTGTCAAAAATGCCAACTTGATCTTAAAGATAGAACTGACGCTTATGAAGTGTTGTTAAATGAAACTCACCCACCACTTCAATTCTGGCAAACACCTACGTTTGTGGTGGGTGAGTTTACTGTGGGAGTAGGACTCGGCGCTCTATTTGTAGCGTCAAAGTGTTTTGGCCTATGTCCTTAACTCACTACGCGTGCCCCGATTGCGGAGCTTTCTTAGTTGACCATCCAACAAAAAAGCTCTGGCTTAAATGCCCTTCCTGCGGATTCTGTAGACCGAAGGTTACTTAGCTTGGTTTTCAAAGAGTAAAAATAAAACCAAGTATTCAAAGGCAGTTTCGTGGCTCTCAAAGATCCATCCATCTTTTAAGAAACAGATAAATAATCCGACAAAGATACTGGCTTTTATCAGACTTACGATGGTCCCAAGAATTGCACCCGCTTTTGATTCAAAACTCATTTAGAGGATCTTCTCATTTTTGGTTTTCGTTTCGGTCTTTTAATTTTTGAGCCGTTACCTGATCTTCTCGTTTTTGATTTCTTCACCTTCATTTGTAAACCCCTCTCATTATAAAATATGCGTCAACGCAGCCCATGGTAGCAGCGATCAAATAAAGAAAACAATCTTTAAAAAATTGGATATCTTCGGAGTAGTCAGACTTCACGCGGGTAGGGTACTCAGTCAACCGATTTTGGTTTAACATGTTAACTTTGATCACAAAAGCTTTTCTAGTTTTTTACCTTCTTCAAGGGCTTTTTCGGCTTCGTTCATGTTCTGAAGCTCAGGATATTTTCTAGCGAAAGTTTTGAGAGCTGTTCGGTAAAGCTGAATTAGTTCACGGTGCCGATCAAGTTTTTTATAGAGACGGTCATTCTCTTTTAAAAGATCATTGAGGTTAAAGTCTTTCACTCTTCATCCAAAGCTTTGCATGCTATTTCTCGACTCAATAGTTCTTGATGTCGCCAATAGTTTTGTTCTAAATCACCGCTGAAAGATCCAACTGATTTATTTTCAGCACTAATTTTTTCCAAAGCCTCAGTGAGTTTATCCACACGTGCTTGGAGAATTTTTATTTGCTCTGATTCAGAAGGCCCTTCTACAAACCAAGAAGGCGTGTGATTTGGGTTATAAACCATATGGCAATCAGTGCACTTTCTAGCACCAGCTAAATGTGGCTCCCAAATTATAGTTTTCGCATGTTGACATGGTTTCATAGACTCAATCCGATACAAATGCCCAAACTAATAAAACCGCCGACAAAAGATAGAGCCATAACACTGTCCCAAAATCCACCTGAGAATAGAGGTGGGTTATGTAGGCTAGGAACTTCGCGTAGAGAGACATTAATCACGGTGTCCTTTTCTTGTTCTTTAATCGGTTCAGGTATCGGGGCCGCTGTTGGAATAAAATTCTCAACGCCCTTCATTTCTTCTTGCCCTCGTAATTCTTGAGCGGTTTTCTCCGCTAAGATTTTTATGTTGGTGTTTGATTTCTCACTGAACTTAGGGCGAACGCTTTTTGTTTTCTTCACTTTCAAAACTCCTAATAAAAAGATCAATTCTATCCTTCAATGCCTTAGCTCCATAGCCGGTTCCCGCGTGACTTTCCTTGTACCACGTTTCTAAAAAAACATTTGATTGCTTTAAAAAAGTGAGCGCTATATCAAGCTGCTCAATTAGAAACTGTTCTTTCGGAGAAAATTCATCTTCTCGTCTTTGCTTCTGAAGAAACTCATCAAACTCATCGGTGATATTAGCCATTCTTCTCTTCTTTTTCGATCACGGTTTTTATTTCAGTTTGCACTTTCTTAAATGAATTTATGGCGTCATCTAAAATTTGAATGATCTTCTTCAGAAAGTAAAGAGTAGTGTTATTCATTCTTTTCGTTTTCATGCATGATAATGATACTAGGAATTGAGCCGTCCATCTTTTTAGAAATAGCGACATCGGTGGCCGGAAAATCATACTGGCACACTTTACTCTCAATCATAACGCGCACTTTCGCGTCATCTGGTTTATCAGCAAGCCAATCTCTTAAAGCCTTTACAGTCATGATACCCCCTACTATGTTTTACTTAGCAAACTCTAGATCTTAATGCTTCAACAATCGGTCGCCAAAGTTCTGCGATATCGGGATTGCCGCCTGCTTCAATACGGTTGTACCAGACGAGAGCGCCCATGACGTTATCGGGATCGGAGCTAGCACTCTTAGGACGATTCACCAAATAATATTTGAGATTCTTTTTTGACTGATAAGTCGGGCTGACTACAAAAGCGTAGGCTGCTGAGAGAAAACAATTCATGTCATCACCCACGTCGTTTGGATCTTTTGAAGCCTGATAGCACCTAACTTTTATCCCGAAGAAGTTCCACACGTCACCTAGCCAAGACGGTTTAAGATCTAAAGCCCTGTCAATGTGAGCCATGTCACCTGGGCTTGCGATATCAGCGTTCGGATATTTGTGAAAAAACCCTTTAGGCATTATACCTCTAACTAAACCAAAATCCTGATTTAAACCGAAGGCCGAAATCATTGGTGTCGTTTGATCGCGTGACGTATCGTTTGGATTATTATAACTGATAGGATTTCTGATCAAATGACTTCCACCTACGATAAGTGTCGGCCATTGTTTCTCAAAGCGCCAAGGAGTTGAGTTTAGAAATGAATCGTTGCTAATCCCCAGGTGGTCTCTGAGCCTGAGCCCCGTTTCTACGAAGCCCGTTCTTTGAGCCGTGTCGCCCCCGTCACCGTCTTGCTGTACAATATTCCCATTTACGTCTAA
>Ga0210402_10003120_pt1 | contig 15721 bp, 14 predicted proteins | sample IncBWC7MmetaG_FD_161055 | JGI IMG/M metagenome (GOLD analysis project Ga0210402, IMG submission 161055) | Forest soil microbial communities from Barre Woods Harvard Forest LTER site, Petersham, Massachusetts, United States - Inc-BW-C-7-M | ecosystem: Environmental > Terrestrial > Soil >...
GTTACAACTTTGGGCGTGATCTGATTCTGCATGTCCACCTGGGCATGTATGGAGATTTTCATCAGGGCAGGATGCCCTTCCCTCCGGCAAAAGGCGCGCTGCGCCTGCGCATCCACACGAAGACAGCCTGGCTTGAGCTGCGGGGCGGGACCGATACTTCGATCTTTACGCAGGCGAAATGGGAGTCGCTGCTCCGGCGGCTGGGGCCTGATCCTCTGATTGCGGGCTCCGATCCGAAACCTGCATTTGAGAAGATTGCTAAGCGCAATACTCCTATTGGCGCGCTGCTGATGGACCAGTCCGTGATTGCGGGGATCGGCAACATCTATCGCGCAGAACTGCTGTATCGGGCACGGATCCATCCGCTGCGGCCGGGGAAAGACGTCGATCTCGCGGCGCTGAAGGGCATCTGGAAAGACGCGAAGAAGCTGATGGGCGAAGGCGTGAAGAACACGCGCTATGTAACCACGCTTGCGAAGGACCGTCCTCACAAGAGCAGGCCTGTGCATGAAGATGAAGAGCGGTACGTCTACCGCAGGCACGGCAAGCCTTGCTTTGTGTGCGGCACTACGATTGAGCGCGCTGATCTGGCCGGACGAACTGTGTACTGGTGCCCTACCTGCCAGAAGAAATAACGACTGCCAGTATCATTTCCCCGTAGACTGATTTCTCTGAGGGAAATGTGTTGCGATACTTTTTGCTTTTGCCTGCTTTGGGCCTTCTCGCCGCTTCGACTGCGATTCATGCGCAGGATGCAGACTTTCAAAGCCACTACAAAGGCACTCCGTATGAAGACAGCCGGTACAAGGGCGGAGCGCAAGCGATTCCGGGACGCGTGCAGTGCGCCTACTACGATCGCGGCGGACCAGGTGTGGCCTACTTCGACACAACGGAAAAGAATCTGGGCAGTGGTGGGCTGAATCCTGCGGACGGGAGCTATCTGAATCAGTTCCGCATGGATGAGAGCGTCGACACCTCTTACACCAAGTTTCACGACCAGATCGACAACAATCCTTACAACTTGGTGAAGCCGCCGGAGAACCAGCTCTACGTGGGTTGGACGGAGCCGGGCGAGTGGTTCAATATCACCGTGAATACGCGGCGCGCGGGCGTCTACAAGGCCGATCTACTCTACACTTCCAATCGCGGCGGTGTGATTTCCATAGATGTGAATGGGTTTCCCGCGAGCGGACCGCTGAATGTCGCGTCTACTTTTAACGCATCTGATCCCATAGCGTGGCGGCAGTGGCACCACTGGAATGTGCAGCGGGACTTTGTGCGGCTTCAGCTTCCTGCGGGGGTAAGCGTTCTGACCATTCACATTCTTACGCAGGGAAATATGAATCTTGCTTACTTCGATTTCAAAGAAGTCAAATGAAGCTTCCCATGTTTTCTTTAAGCGAAAGAGACCATTGCCGCGCGTCGTGCAGGACCCGCGTGTGGTTGCTCGTCGTGTTTCTGCTTGCCGGTGCTCTCGGCAGCCGGGCGCAGTCTCTTCCACAATTGCCATTGCATACGAGCGGCTACCAGATCGTTGATGCTCGCAATCAGCCGGTTCGGTTGAAGTCAGTGAACTGGTATGGGTTCGATCAGAAGGAGTTTGTTCCGGGCGGCCTGGACCATGCGCCATTGGCGACGATCGTTGGTCTGATCAAGAGCATGGGATTCAACTCGGTGCGGTTGCCGTGGGCAAATGAAACGATCGAGAAGAATCCTGTTGTCGTTGATTATGCGATCAAGGACAATCCGCAGTTTCGCGGCAAGCACGCGATGGAGGTGATGGACGCCGTAATCGATGCGCTGGCGAAAGCGCAAATCATGGTGATTCTGGACAACCATGTGAGCCGCGCAGACTGGTGCTGCGAGGACGAGGACGGCAACGGGCTATGGTACAGCAAGGAATATCCGGAAAGCGCATGGTTGGCTGACTGGATGACGATTGTGCGGCGCTATCGCAAGCAGCCGTGGGTCGTTGGCGTTGATCTACGGAATGAACTGCGGAGCGGCGCGACGTGGGGCGGCACGGACAAGATTCTGGATTGGCATGCGGCAGCTATGCGCGGCGGCAATGCTGTGCTCACGGTCAATCCTAGGTTGCTGGTGATGGTGGAGGGGCCGCAGTACTCGACTGATTTTCGTGCAGCGGCGAAGCTTCCGATTGTCTTCAAGGTGCCGAACCGCGCTGTTTATTCGCCGCATGCGTATGCTTTCAGCGCGCAACAGCAGCCGAACTATGCCGCATTAAAGCAGGCCTTCGATGAACGCGCGGGTTTCCTGTTGCATACAACACCAGCTATTCCGCTGTGGATTGGGGAATTTGGAACGTGTCAGACGCTGACGTGCGAGAGCGATCCCAAGGGCGTCTGGATTCGTGGCTTTGTCCGCTACGTGAATGAGCATCCGGAGCTGGGCTGGAGTTACTGGCCGCTGAACGGAACGCAATCGAGTGGAATCAGCCGCAAATACGACGCTCTGGAGACCTTTGGGCTTCTCACGACGGATTACCAGCATGTTGCCGCGCCGAAGCTGCTGAAGCTGTTTCGCTCGATGGGGCTTCAGCCGCAAGAGTAAAGTGGTGGAGCGCGGAAAGTTGTTCCCCGCCGGATGTAAACCTGTATATACTGCTTTCACTACTTTTATTCCTGGACCCTGAGAGAAGCGCATGTCACTGACCCTCGCGGACTGGCTTGTCATAGCCGGTTATCTGCTGTTTAACCTGCTGATTGGCCTCTACTACCGAAGCCGTTCGAGCGGCTCGACCGAAGATTTTTTTGTTTCGGGGCGCGATGTTTCGTGGTGGCTTGCCGGTACCTCGATGGTGGCGACGACGTTCGCGGCAGATACGCCGCTGCTGGTGTGCGGACTGGTGGCAACGCAGGGTATTTCTGGTAACTGGATCTGGTGGAGCCTGTGCCTGAGCGGCATGACGACGGTCTTCTTCTTTGCGCGCTACTGGCGGCGGGCGGAAATTCTGACCGATGTTGAACTGGTTGAGATTCGCTACGGCGGCAAGCCGGCGGCGTTTCTGCGCGGCTTCAAGGCGATCTATCTCGGCTTGCTGATGAACTGCTTCATTCTGGGCTGGGTGACGCGGGCGATGGTGGATATCATTTCGGTGGTGCTGGGGCCGGTGATTGCGCAAGGGCGCGTGCTGCAGTTGAGCATTGGCGGTCATGCTTTGATGCACTACACGCTGGGCGATCCGCGTCACACGGCGCTGGCGATCTGTATCTTCATTCTGGTTCCCTTCACTGGGCTGTATACGTTCATTGGCGGGCTCTGGGGCGTGCTGGTCACGGACCTTTTCCAGTTTGCGCTGAAGATGACGATGATTGTCGTGCTGGCGTGGCTGGCAGTTTCGCAGATGGGCGGCATGCATGCGCTGAAACTGCAGCTTGCGGTTGTTGGAGAGGCGACGCGGGCTGCGGGACAGCCGACCTCCAACGTGATGTCGTTCCTGCCGGATTTCCATGCAGGGCTAACGACTTCGAATATCTGGACGCTGCCGCTGTTGACCTTCCTGATGTATATCGGCGTGCAGTGGTGGGCGGCGTGGTATCCGGGCGCGGAGCCGGGTGGCGGCGGCTATGTGGCGCAGCGCATGTTCAGCGCGAAGAACGAGCAGCATTCGCTAGGTGCGACGCTGTGGTTCAACATTGCGCACTATGCATTGCGGCCCTGGCCGTGGATTGTGACCGGACTGGTGGCGTTGGCGGTTTATTCACCGCATGGCGGGCTGCATCCGAGCGCGGCCTATGCTGCCAACCCGCAACAAGGCTACGTGATGGTTCTGCGCGATTATCTGCCTCCTGCTCTGCGTGGCCTGATGGTCGCGGCGTTTCTTGCTGCGTATATGTCGACGATTGGCACGCAGTTGAACTGGGGCACTTCGTATCTGGTCAATGATTTTTATCGCCGCTTCTGGGTGCGCGATGGCAGCGAGAAACATTATGTCTTTGTCAGCAAGATCATTACTGTGATTCTGGTGCTGGCGAGCGGCTATGTTGCGAGCCAGCTCACTTCGATCAGCGCGGGATGGGAACTGGTGCTGAACCTGGGTGCGGGCACGGGCGCGGTCTATATCCTGCGCTGGTTCTGGTGGCGGGTGAATGCGTGGAGCGAGATTTCGGCGATGATTGTGGCCGCGGTTGTGGCGCTTGGGTTGTCGAAGGTTTCGTTCACTGGTAATGATGCTGTGGTCTTTGCGAAATCGACGCTGATCACAGCCGGGGTGACGACAATTGCGTGGCTCGTTGCGACGTTTGTTACACCCGCGGAGAAGGAATCGACGCTGCTGAGTTTCTACCGGCGTGTGCATCCGGCGGCATACGGATGGAGACACATCGCGCTGCAGGCTCCGGAACTGCCTGAAGTGCGCGATTTTGGCGCGAATGCTTTCGATACGGTGATGGGATGCGTGCTAGTTTACGGAACGCTCTTCGGACTGGGTAAGTTTATCTTCGGCAATTGGATCGCCGGGACCGTGCTCTTCGTCCTAGCCGCGGTAGCTGGGTATCTGATCTGGTGGGACCTTTCGCGGCGCGGATGGGAAACGCTTTCGGGCGTGAAGATGAAAGAGACGCCGGTGGCGGAGGGGCGTTAGTTCCTTTACCTCTGAGGTCGGAAGGAACGCCAATGCATACGAAGAAGCGCCGGTTATTTTGTCGGCGCTTTTCTTTGTGAGGAGCTAGCAGTGTTGCTCTTGCTGTCGACCTTCGGATAGTAGCCGCTGCGGGTGCGGACAGTAAGCTTGCTGTGCCCGGGTGCGGAGGCCTGGACTTTGACGATGCGGTAGCCGCCCTGGCTGGCTGGCTTGGTTGAGTGGTAGCCGATTGTGTACTGGTTGCGGATGTCGTGAGCGACTTCGGCGCAGATCTGGTCCACGTTATCGAGTGATTTGGGAAAATAGGAAATGCCGCCGGTTTCGCTTGAAAGCAATTGCAGGGCGCGCTTGGCGCGGCGCCCCTCGCGGCCTCCGCCAGAGTCGCCGAAGAGCATGCCGATGGAGTAGATGACGGGACCTTGCAGATCCTGCACCCGACGGATGGTTTGTTCGAGGGTTAGGCTCGATGCGTTATCTTCGCCGTCGGTAATAATGAGAAGGACCTGTTTCGGCCGCTTTGCGCCTTTGGCGAGTTGATCGGCTGAGGCTACGACGGCGTCGTAGAGAGCTGTTCCGCCCTTGGAGTCGATGTGCGCGAGACCGTCGCGGAGTTTTCCGATGTCGGAGGTAAAGTCCTGGTCGATGAAGGCCTCATCTGAGAAGTTGACGATGAAGGCTTCGTCCTGCGGGTTGGAGGCTTTGACCAGATCCAGAGCAGCGGTATTTACGGCGGCCCGCTTGTCGCGCATGGAGCCGGAGTTATCGAGGAGCATGCCTATCGAAACGGGGATGTCCTGGTGCTGAAAGGCCGCGATGGTCTGTTGCACACCGTCTTCGAAGACGTGGAAGTCATCCTGTTTCAGATCGTTGACGATGCGGCCGTTGTCGTCGAGTACGCTGGCGTTGAGGACGACTTCGTCGACATCGCGGCGGAAGGTGAAGCCGCTCTTTTCGTGCTCTAGGGAGGTACCGGGCTTGACCGCGTTGGGATTCGAGGGGCTGACTGGCTGATTGTCTGCAGCATCGGGCGAGACGATCGGATCGCGGTCAACTGTGAGGGACGGCTGCTGATCCGGCTTTGCCGGAGCCTGCGGGGTGGCCGGCGCTTGAGCCCAGACTGCGGAGGAAAATGCGACGAGGGACAAAAGAAAGAAAACAAGCCGTTTATTGCAAAGGCGCATAGTATCCGGTGCGAGCATGAACGGTAAGCTGAGGCAGCCCAGGTGGCGGCACCAGCTTTACTTTCACTTTACGCCACTTGCCGTCTTTCCGTTCGTCGTCCGGCCTGTATCCGAGGACATATTCATTGCGCAGTTCGGCGCTGATCTTTTCGGCTATGTCACCCATCTCGGCGATATCATCGACTCGGAAGAGGCGCCCCCCAGTTTCGTTGCAGATGTCGTTGAGCAGCATGGGGCCGAGGCGCTCCTCGGTGGTGGCCGCATAGGGGTCGAAGATGCCGATGGAGTAGATCTGCACGCTTGACTCGCGAACCGTGGCGCGCACTTCGTTTTCCGTATAGCGGCTGCGGTTGTCACCGCCGTCTGAGACGATGAGGATAGCCCGCCGTTCGTACTTAGCCTGCTTCATTTTGCTGAGGCCAAAATAAATCGCGTCGAGCAGGGCTGTTCGGTGCTCTGCGTGAATGGTGGCGAGACGCGCTTCGATGTCCTGCGGTGACGAAGTGAAGTCTTCAATCAGCTCGGGACGGTCGTTGAAACCGATGACGAAGAATTCGTCCTGCGGATTGGCGGTGTGCATGAATTGCATGATCGAGTCGCGCGCGCGGATGATCTTGTTCGCCATACTGCCGCTCAGATCGAAGATGATGCCGATCGAGACGGGGGCGTCTTCCTGCGAGAAAGTCTTGATCGTCTGCAGTTTGTTGCTTTCGTAGAGGAAGAAGTTTTCCTTTTCGAGGCCGGTGACGAGGCGGTCCATGGGGTCGGTGACGATGAGTGGGACGAGCACGAGATTCACGTCGACGCGGATACGCTCATTGCGGCGGGCCGTCATGGCGGCCTCGCCTTCGAGTGGCAGGGGGGCTGCGTTGGGGTCAGGCTTCGGCGGCGGCGGCGGAACGTGAACCTTGTTCAGTTCATCCTCTTGCGCGCGAACCTGAGGTGCGCAGAGAGCAAAACCTATCGCGAGCAATATCAAGGGGATGACTGCAGAGAAGCCGTATGCAGTTCCAGGGGTCGAGCGAGCGTTTTTGCGCCCCAGCGAGAGCGCCATGCGTATGTACCCTCGTCCTTCTTGAGCAGCATCGTAGCACGAGGCACGGATGACTGGCCTATGAAGATTTCGATGCCATGAGAAGAAATACGGCGAGACGTTCTCTTTCGGGGACGAGTGGACGAAAGCTACCTGGGAAAGGTGCAGCAATGCGGAAATTCCTGTAAATGCGTGGGATACAATGCAGACAGCGCAATTGTCATTCACCACATTCACGCCGGATTTCTGGCATTTCTGGAGTTACGACCGCTCGCATGGCCCGCATTTACCCGTTTCGCGCATTACGCTATAACCCTTCCCTTGTTCGCGTTGAAGATTGTGTAACGCAACCGTATGACAAGATCACGCCTGCCATGCAGCAGGCGTATTACCAGAAGAGTCCTTATAACCTGGTTCGCATCATTCTGGGACTGCCAGAACTGTTTGATGGCAAGGAGACGGGCGACGTTTATACGCGTGCCGCACGCGACTTTACCGAATGGCGGGAAAGCGGCATCCTCGCGGAGGAGACTGAGCCCTGCGTCTTTGCCTATTCCCAAAAATTTACCGTCCCCGGTTCCGATGGCAAGGTGTTGGAACGGCGAGGCTTCATCGCACTGGGCGGGCTGCACGATTATGCCGAAAAGGTTGTCTTCCGGCATGAGCAGACTCTGTCCAAGCCAAAGTCAGATCGGCTGAACCTGCTGCGGGCGACGCGCGCGCATTTCGGGCAGATTTTCATGCTTTATTCCGATCCGGGCCTGACTGCGGAAAAGCTGCTCTTCGATGAAGACGCTACGCCTGATATTGAGGTGACCGATGAGTATGACGTGCTGCATCGTGTCTGGAAGATCAGCGATGAAAACACGATCAATATTCTCGTCAGCGAACTGGCGGACAAGAAGCTGATCATCGCGGACGGACACCATCGCTATGAGACAGCGCTGAATTATTCGAAAGAACACGCGCCAGAGCAGCCTGTATCGAGCGAGCGCAACAGCTATTCGCTACCGCAGCCTCCGTATCCGGAAGCGGCAGTGATGATGACCCTTGTGAACATGGATGCCGAGGGGTTGGTGATTCTGCCGACGCATCGCGTGGTCTTTGGATTGAAAGACTTCAATCCTGCCGCATTTGTTGAGCAGGCGAAAGCGTATTTCGATGTGGAGCAAATTGATTCATCCGAGACGGCTGAGCTGAAGGCGAAGCTTGCCGCAGCGGCGGCCGGCAAGACGGCTCTGCTGGCGGTGACGAGGAGCGGCAACTATCTGCTGACAGCCAAGCCGGATGCGGTTGCGAAAGCGCTCGGCAATCTCTCCGAGAGGCAACGGCAGCTTGATGTTGCGCAGCTTCATGGGCTGGTGCTGGAGCACTTGCTGGGAGTTACACCAGAGGCGATTCGCGAGCAGACGAACCTGCGCTATCTGCGCGATGCGGGCGAGGCAATCGAGCAGGTGGGACGCGGCGATGCGGATGTGGCATTCCTGATGAATCCGGTGACGATGGCACAGCTGCGCGAGGTTGCGTTTGCGGGCGATGTGATGCCGCAGAAATCTACCGACTTTTTCCCTAAACTATTGAGTGGCCTTGCGATCTATCCGCTGGATTGATTTACGGAAAACACTGTTGACCCTGTGCGCGCTGCTCGCCTCAGCTGCAGCAGCCGCGCAGGATGCCCCTCCCCAATCGAATCTGCCTGACATGGGCAAGCCACCTGCGGTGCCCTCGGCACCGCAGGTGAAGCCGCAATACGTAGTTGTGCTGGATGCGGCGCATGGCGACGGCGATGTGGGGGCTCAATTCAGCGACAAGATGCTTGAAAAAGATTTGACGCTTGGACTCTCCGTGCGGCTGCGGCAGGCGCTTGCTTCGCACGATATTCAGGTTGTCACAACGCGTGATGCCGACGTTGCAGTGCCGATGGTGACCCGCGCGGAAACGGCCAACCATGCGATGGCTGCAGCCTGTATCGCGCTGCATGCCACGGCGACAGGAAGCGGGGTGCATCTGTTTACCTCGTCTCTGGAGCCGACTGCTTCTACGAAATTTCTGCCGTGGCAGAGCGCTCAATCGGCATATGTGACGCAGAGCCTGCGCCTGTCTTCTGAAATCAGCACGGCGCTTGGGCACGCGGCGGTTCCGGTTACGCTGGGGCGCACCTCGCTTGTGCCCATGGACAGCTTTGCCTGTCCTGCCGTCGCAGTGGAGATTGCTCCGCTGGTGGGAGGCAATACCACGAAGGCCCTGCCACTGACGGATGTGGGCTATCAGGACAAGATCATTGACGCGCTGACTGCAGCGCTGACGCAGTGGAAAAACGACTGGAGGCAGCAGCCGTGATTCCTCGCTTCCAGCGTTTTCTTTTTGGCGCGATGCTGCTCGCCGTGGTGGTGATGGCGGTTGTGCTGATCCGCATGCGCGAGCGAGCGCACGATCGCCTGATGATGGCAGTGAACACCCAACCGCTGACTGCGCCCTCTTCTGCGCCAACTGAAAGGATCACGCTGCTGGTAGCGAACGATCTGGATGGATCGCTGATCCCGGTGGAGCGCAGCTTTCCTATGCCGAAGGATACGAATGCGCGCGCGCGGGTGCTGATGCAGAAACTGCTGGAGGAATATGCTGCGCCGAAGTCGACGCATCCAATTGCAAATGCGTCGGGTGTGGACGAGGTGTTTCTGATGCCGGTGCCACAACTGAAGGGCTTGATGGCGGTAGTGAATCTGAACGCTGCGTTTGTGCAGGCGCAGCCCTCGGGGATTGAGCCCGAGACGCTGACGCTGCTCTCGATGATTGCGACGCTGCATGCGAACCTGCCGCAAATCACGGAGGTGCGTTTTCTAGTGAACGGACAGCAGAAAGATACGCTTGCAGGACACGCCGATCTGACGCGTGTCTATCTCACTTCAGACACGCAGACGGCGGTGAAGCAGTGAGGATCGGCGTCTTCGATTCCGGCGTCGGCGGCCTGACTGTTCTGAGTGCGCTGACGAAGCAGCTTCCGGCAGCAGACTACATTTATCTGGGCGACACGGCGCGCCTGCCTTATGGATCAAAGTCGCAGGCGACGATTGCGCGCTATGCCGTTTCGAGCGCGCGCTTTCTCGTCGAAGAGGGCGCGGAATTTCTCGTCATTGCGTGCAACACGGCGAGCGCGCTGGCTCTCGACGCGATCAAGGATGCAGTGCGCGTACCGGTGCTGGGCGTGATTGAGACAGGCGCAAATGCGGCGCAGGTGTCGTCCTTGAACGGCGATGTGCTGGTCATTGCAACCGATGCTACCGTGCAGAGCCATGCGTATGAGCGAGCGTGCGCGGACCGCAATCTGCGGGCGCTCGAAAAAGCCTGCCCCCTGCTCGTTCCTCTGGTAGAAGAGGGATGGATTGAGCATCCGGTGACGCTGGAAGTGCTACGGATTTATCTTGCGGAGCTACTGGCGCAGGCGAAGGAGCGCGGACTGAATCCGGATACGCTGGTGCTGGGCTGCACGCATTATCCGCTGCTGCGGCAGCAGATTGAGCGCACAGTCTCGGATTTGCGCGTGATCGACTCGGCCGAAGTGACTGCGACGCAGGTGGCGGCTGCTCTAATTGATTACGTGCATGACGGCACCGGAGCGCGCAGGTTTTATGCGACCGATTCCGTTGAGAAGTTCAAGCGCCTGGGCACGGGCTTTCTTGGCGAGACAATCGAGTGCGTTGGGCTTGTTGACCTTAGCGGCTGATATGCTTACGTGTTTGGAGGAAAGAGTTGCATGTTGAATCTTGAAGGAAAGATTGCCGTTGTCTTTGGAGTCGCGAATAAGCGCAGCATTGCCTGGGCGATTGTGCAGAAGCTGCACGAAGCGGGGACGAAGCTGGCCATCGGCTACCAGAATGAGCGGCTGAAGGCCGAGGCCGATGGATTGATCGCGGACCTACCGGGCGCGGAGGCTTTCCAGTGCGACGTATCGAATGATGCAGAGATTGCGCAGGTCTTTGAGCAGTTAAAGGAACGCTACGGCAAGCTACATGTGCTGGTGCACAGTGTGGCCTTTGCTCCCGCAGACGAATTGAAGAATGATTTTCTGCAGACTACGCGCGAGGGCTTTCGCGTGGCACACGATGTGAGCGTGTATTCACTGATTGCATTGAGCCGCGCGGCTGCTCCGCTGATGACCGACGGCGGCAGCATTATGACGATGACCTATTACGGTGCAGAAAAGGTCGTTCCGCACTACAACGTGATGGGTGTAGCCAAGGCGGCGCTCGAAGCGACGGTGCGCTATCTGGCGTCCGACCTGGGCAAGCTGAACATCCGTGTGAACGCGATTTCCGCAGGGCCAATCAAGACGCTGGCTGCGCGTGGTATCGGCGGCCTGAGCGACATGCTCAAGGCGCACGCGGACCGCGCTCCACTACATCGCAATGTGGAGCAGGCAGAGGTTGGGGGCACGGCACTCTTTCTCGCATCGGATCTGGCGAGCGGTGTAACCGGCGAGACGATTTATGTCGATTGCGGTTACAACATCATGGGCTTCTAAGAAGAGGCACAGATTCCGTGCAAAGCCCGCGACAGCGCGGCCTTTTTTCATGTGATCATCGGGCTTACTGATAAGTCTTCGGCCTAGGTGCCTTCAAGAAGGGCTGCCTCACTCTCGTCTTTCAGAACAACACCGGAATTCCCGAGCCTGCGCGCTGCTGTCATCAGGTAGTGCAGCTTGTGCGAGGCCGCTTCGTAGCTCAGTCCTTCCGGGCGGACGTTGGAAATGCAGTTGCGGTCTGCGTCGGTGCACCCGATATGCGGCTTGTATGTGAGATAGATGCCGAGGCTGTCCGGCGAACTGAGGCCGGGACGCTCGCCGATGAGCATGATTGTCATTTCTGCTTTGAGGAACTCGCCAATCTCGTCGCCGAGAGCTACGCGCGCTTGCGTTGCGATGATAATGGGTGCCATTCGCCAGCCTTCGAGTCTGCCAGTGATTTCGTGCAGGACGGGCACTGCGTGGCGTACTGGTGCGATCGCCGAGAGGCCGTCGGCGATGATGAAAAATGCGGATGGCGCTTCGCGCCGGCTTTCATTCGATGAAGTAGATCCTTCGCTATGCTCAGGATGATACCTATCCAGTAGGGACCGGCTTGTGTCGCTCAGCTTGCGGCCGAGATCGGGGCGGCAGAGGTATTCGGCGCGATCGCGGGCTGCGCTTTGCACTGAGATCGATTCAAAGCTGGATGCTTTAAGGTCCCGTGCGATGGTTTCGACATCGAGCGTCTTGTGGACAGCATCGCGGGCCTGTGCGTGCGCTAACGCGAGCTCAAGAACTTCGTTTGTAGGCAGGCTGTCTCCGGCGCGACCGAGCGCGAGGCGCGCATTGGTGAAGCTGCGCAGACGTGTCCACGGATTCTGTATGACTTCGCTCATGCGCTCTCAAGCAATCGCGTGGCGCTGGGGGGCAGGCTGTCGGCGAGACTGCCTGCGCGGTTGGTGATGCCCATTTTTTCGAGCCACGCTTCGAATTCCGGCGCTCGCTTGAGGCCTAGGATGCGGCGCGCGTAGAGCGCGTCGTGAAACGATGTGCTCTGGTAGTTGAGCATGATGTCGTCGGCGCCGGGCACGCCCATGATGAAGTTCACGCCAGCAACGGCGAGGAGCGTGAGCAATGTGTCCATGTCGTCCTGGTCGGCTTCGGCGTGGTTTGTGTAACAGATGTCACATCCCATGGGCAGGCCGAGCAGCTTACCACAGAAATGGTCTTCGAGGCCGGCGCGCGTGATCTGCTTGCCGTCGTACAAATACTCCGGCCCGATGAAGCCGACGACTGTGTTAACGAGCAAAGGCTTGAACGCGCGGGCGACGGCGTATGCGCGCGCTTCGCAGGTCTGCTGGTCGACTCCGTGATGCGCGTCTGCAGAGAGCGCGCTTCCCTGCCCGGTTTCGAAATACATCACATTGTCGCCCATGGTGCCGCGATGCAGCCCGAGCGCGGCTTCGCGGGCTTCGTGGAGCAATGCGAGATTCACTCCGAAGCTGGTGTTCGCTTTTTCCGTGCCTGCAATGGACTGGAAGACGAGATCGACGGGCGCTCCCTGTTCGATAGCTTGCATGGTTGTGGTGACGTGCGTGAGGACGCAGGATTGTGTCGGGACTTCGTACCGCTCGCGGAATTTATCGAGCATGTCGAGCAGCATTGTGACAGCGGTGAGGCTGTCGCTGGCTGGGTTGATGCCGATGACGGCATCGCCGCAGCCGTAGAGCAATCCGTCGAGCATCGATGCTGCGATGCCTTTTGCATCGTCTGTCGGATGATTAGGTTGCAGGCGCACGGACATACATCCCTGCAGTCCGATAGTGTTGCGGAAACGCGTCACAACTCGGCATTTCTGCGCGGCGAGGATCAGGTCCTGGTTACGCATCAGCTTGGAGACGGCTGCAGCCATCTCGGGTGTGATCGCTGGCGCGATGCGGCTGAGAGTTGCGGTATCGGTGCTGGTGCCGAGCAGCCAGTTGCGGAAATCGCCTACGGTGAGATGGCTGATCTCGGCGAAAGTACTGGCGCCGTGAGTGTCGATGATGAGGCGGGTGACTTCGTCGGATTCGTAGGGGATAACGGATTCTTCGAGAAAGCGCTTGAGTGGCACTTCAGCAAGCGCCATGCGCGCGGCAATGCGCTTTTCTTCACTTTCGGCAGCGATGCCTGCGAGTTCATCTCCAGAACGCGCGGGGCTGGCCTTTGCCAGCAGTGTCTTCAAGTCCGCGAAGCGCCATGTTCGGCTGGCGATGGTGTGCGTGTAGGCCATTTACTAATCTGCGGCCCGCTCGCGCTGGTGGCGCGTGAGCAGGAAGTAGATAAATCCTGCACCGAGCAATGCCAGAAAGACAAGCGCGACGAGGCGATTGTAGTAAAGCATCGTTCCCATACAAAGAATGGAACAGACCAGCGCAAAGGCGGGGAAGAACGGATACAGCGGCGCTTTGTAGCTGCGGTGCAGGTCTGGTTGTTTGCTGCGCAGGCGGAAGAGCGCCAGCATGCTCAGGATGTACATGAGGATTGCTCCGAAGACGGACATGGTGACGATGTTCGCGGTGAGCGTTTGTCCCCCGAAGGTGAGCTGGTCGCTATAGATGGCGGCGATGCCGACGACGCCTCCGGCGAGGATTGCGAGCCACGGCGTTTTGAAACGCGGATGCACATGAGCGAGAAAGTGCGGAAGATATCCGGCGCGAGCGAGCGCGAAGATCTGCCGCGAGTAACCGAGGATGATTCCGTGGAACGACGCGACGAGGCCGAAGAGCCCCAGCCAGACAAGCATGTGCAACCAGCCGCTGCGCGCTCCGACGACGATCTTCATCGCCTGCGGCAGCGGGTCGTTGATGTTGGCGAGCTTAGTCCAGTCGCCTGCTGCTCCGGCAAAGAGCATGACGCCGAGGGCCAGCACTACCAGCGTGAGGATGCCCGCGATGTAGGAGATGGGGATGGAGCGCTTTGGGTCCTTGGCTTCTTCAGCGGCCATGGCAACGCCTTCAATCGCGAGGAAGAACCATATCGCAAATGGAATGGCGGCGAAGATTCCGGGAATCGCGTGCGCGCTGAAGTGGTTCTGACCTGCCCATCCTCCCTGAAGAAAATTGGCGAGGCGGAACCCGGGTGCAACGACTCCCATGAAGACCAGCAGTTCGAAGATAGCCAGCAACGTTACGAAGAGTTCGAAGGTTGCGGCGATCTGCACGCCGACGATGTTCAGCGCCATAAATATGAGGTAGGCGCCCAGGGCCGCGTGCTTCGGAGCCAGGGATGGGAACTGGACGTTGAGATAGGCTCCGATGGCCAATGCGATGGCTGGGGGCGCGAATACGAATTCAACCAGCGTGGCCGCGCCGGCGAAGTAGCCCCCGATGGGGCCAAAGGCTGCACGGGCATAGGCGAAGGGTCCACCTGCATGCGGAATGGAACAAGTCAGTTCGGTAAAGCTGAAGATGAAGGTCGCATACATGGCCGCGATGACCAGCGATGTAACGAGAAAGCCCAGCGTGCCGGCGTTGGCCCAGCCATAGCTCCAGCCAAAGTATTCGCCCGAGATGACAAGGCCGACGGCGATGCCCCAGAGTTGCCATGTGCCGAGAGTCTGCTTCAGGTCGTGATGTGTAGTGACGAGCAGCGATTGGATGGCTTGCGACACGCTTGCAGGGTCCGCCTTTCGGTGGAGTTATATGGAGGGATTCGCGCCAATTACATTACATAGATAAAGCAGGTCCTTCGACTCCGCACTCCGTGCTGCGCTCAGGATGACAATGTAGAGAGATTAGTCCTTGAGCGTCAGCGTAATTTTGCGCGAGTCGCCGCCTGTTGTTTTCATCACGATTTCGCCGTTGCTGCGCTTGGCTACGCTGGGGAACTTGTCGCCCCATTCGACGAGGACGATGCTGTCGGGCGTTGCGATCTCATCGAGGCCTAGCGAGTCGAGTTGGCGCTCCTGCTCGATACGGTAAAGATCGAGATGGTAGAGCATGACCGGCTCGTCCTTGCCGTTCTCGTGGCGCGTGCCTTCGTATTCATGGATGAGAGTGAAGGTGGGGCTGGTGACTTCATCCGGGTCGGCGGCGTCGAGGGCTTCGGCGATGCCTTTGACCAGAGTGGTCTTGCCCGCCCCCAGGTCGCCTTTCAGGATGAGGAACTTTGGCGGCGTGAGCAGTTTCGCAATTTCACGGCCGGCACGGATCGTATCGGCGGCGCTGCTCGTCTCGAACTCGTGGACCTTCGTGCCTATCGCCTGTGTCATCGCGGCATCCCCTGTATCCAAACATACCCGCCTTTGTCCTCGGAGCGAAAGCGAAAAGCTGTTGAAAGGTGCGCAATCGTGTCGGTAGCGAGCAGGGTGTGCTCGTCCTGCTCGCGGACGGCGAAGTCGGCGGCGAGGCCGTGCAGAT
>Ga0210402_10003121_pt1 | contig 15720 bp, 16 predicted proteins | sample IncBWC7MmetaG_FD_161055 | JGI IMG/M metagenome (GOLD analysis project Ga0210402, IMG submission 161055) | Forest soil microbial communities from Barre Woods Harvard Forest LTER site, Petersham, Massachusetts, United States - Inc-BW-C-7-M | ecosystem: Environmental > Terrestrial > Soil >...
TTCGCCGGCCTCGGCGCGCCGCATTGGGACGCCTCCGCCCGCGGCGCCATCGTCGGCCTCACCCGTGGCACGACCGCGGCGCACCTCGCCCGCGCCGCGCTGGAAAGCATCGCCTACCAAAGCGCCGACCTTCTCGCGGCGATGGAGGCCGACGCCGGGTTTCGGCTGCGCGAACTGCGCGTGGACGGCGGCGCCACCGTGAACAACGCACTCATGCAATTTCAAAGCGATCTCCTGCGCGTTCCGGTCGTCCGCCCGCGCACGACAGAGACCACCGCGCTCGGCGCCGCCTGCCTCGCCGGCCTTGCCGTGGGTTTTTGGAAAAACCGCGACGAACTCGCCAGTCTCTGGCAGCGCGACCGCGTTTTCCGGCCGCGCGCATCCGCCGCCGCCATGAAAAAACTCCAGGCCGACTGGCACCGCGCCGTTGAACACGCCAAAGGCTGGGCGCGGTAGCCGGCCGGCATTGAATCACGCAAAAGGCCTCTTTGCCCCGTCGGTGAACAACCCGTCAAATCCGCTGCCACGCGCGACTTGTGATTGAATTCGCCAAAGATAGGCCCTAAGCTGGGCTTTTGAATCGTGTTATGAAATCCGCACTTCTCCTCGCGCTCGCCGTCCTTTTCGCTGCCGTGGCCCACGCCCAGACCGACTCTCCGGTCATCACCCGCGCGCCCATCGCCGCCGACGAAAAATCCACCCCTTCATCGGCCGACGCCGCCGAGCTCGCCGACCTCCGCGCCCAAAATAAAAAACTGGGGGCCGAGCTCGCCCTCGCCTGGAAGGACAACGACCGGCTCAAAACCAGCGCGCTCACCCAAGTCGCCGCCGCCAATCAAAAAGCTGAAACCTCCGAAGCCCGGACCGCTTCCGCCACCAACTCCCTCATTCAAGTCCAGAACGATCTCGACGCCAAGACCAAGGAGCTCAGCACCCAGGGCACCCTGCTCGCCGACACGCAGAAATCCCTCGACGATCTCCGTAAAACGGCGGCCACTTCCGATCCCGCCGCACTGACTGCCGCCCAGCATGACCTCGCGGTTCAAAACGAGAAAGTCGCCGCACTCGAAGCCGAACGTGCGGATCTTCAACAAAAGCTCGCGCAAACCCAGGCCGGCGCAGCGGCGGCCACCGAGCCGGCCGAACCCACCGATCTCGAAAAGCAGGCTGCGGAAACCGAGGACAAGCTGAACATGTCGCTGCGCGCCTACACGCTGCTCCAAAACGACGACGACCAACTGAAGGACAGTCTGGCCAAAATCACCGACGAAAGGGATTCACTCACCGCGCAGCTCAACGATGCCAAGCACCTCGCCGACGACCGCCAGGCTTCGCTCAACCAACAAGCCCAGCAAATCGCCGCCCTGCAGGCTGCGGCCACCACCGATGCCAACAATATTGCCGCGCTCCACGACCAGGTGCGCCAGATGCAAAACCTCGTGGCCCAGCTGGCCTCCGAAAATTCCCAGTTGAAAACCCGCCTTGTGCTCGACGCGCCGACGACATCGGCCCCCGAGCCGGCCCGTTTTGCCTCCGCCCCGGCACCAGCACTGGCACCTTCGCCGGCGCCTGCTCCCGCGCCAAACGCACCGCCGCCAGCCGAGACCGGCCCGCGCACTTACAAGGTCGCCAGCGGCGATACGCTCGCGAAAATTTCCAAGCAGTACTATGGCACGACCTCCCACTGGCAGCAAATCCTCGCCGCCAACCACGACAAGCTCCGCGACGACAAAAGCCTCCGGGTCGGCATGGAACTGACCATTCCCTGAGTTCGCGCGGCCGGGCGGGTAGTTGAAAATTGGGCGTTACTAATTCGGCGTTCGCTCTTCGTAGCGCCCGGTCCGAAAAGCCATTGTTTCAAAACAGCACGAGGATTCCCGCCAGCGCCACGATCGACAGCACCGTGCTGAAAACGATGCTGCCGGACGCCAGCGCCGGCGAACCCTCCAGTTCGATGACCTTGGTGTAGCTGATGATCGCCGTCGGTGTGGCCAGCAGCACCATCACCAGTTTCAGCTCCAGCGCACCCAGCCCAAACCAGCGGCCGCACAACCAGCCCACGGCCGGCGCCGCCACGGTCTTCAAGAGCGCCGCTGCCAATGGCGCGTGCCATTCGCCGCCAAACGGCGTGCTCACCAGCGCGCCGCCGATGCCCAGCAACGCCAGCGGCAGGGCCAGTTGCGCCAGGGCGTCGAACGAATCGTGCAACACCACCGGCCATGGCCAGCCTGTCGCCGCGTAAGCCATGCCGGCCAGCGTCGCCAGCAACGGCGGCGTGGTGACGATCTGCTGCAGCAGATATTTTCCGCTCAAGCGCCGCACGTCGAGCTGGCTCGCCAGCAGCACCACAATGCCGACCACGTTATAAATCACGAGCATGGGCGCGACGGTCATCACCGCGATTGTCCGCACCGGCACACCCCTGATGGTCAGTGATTCCGGAAACGAATAAATGATCGGCAGCCCCACAAACGCCAGGTTCCCGCGAAATGCGCCCTGCACAAACGTCCCCGTCGAGCTCGCCGGCAGGCGCAACAGCCACGCGCCCGCGTAACTCAACATGATCAATACCACCGTCGCGGCCATCATCGCGCCCACCATCAGCCGGGCCGGCCCCCCGACCGAGAACGAGGTTGAGGCCAGTTCATTGAACAAAAGCGCCGGCAGCCCGAACCAATAGACCACGCGGTTGCCCTCGCGCAAAAATTCCGGCGAGATGAACTTGCTCCGCAGCAACGCCGCGCCAAACGCGATCAGCAAAAAAGTGGGGGCCAGAATGCCGAGGATCTGCACGCCCGCAGTCTCACCGGCCCCGCCCGCGCGGTCTAGGAATTATTTTTCGCATAATTTTCCGCGGATAACACGGATAGCATATTCCTCCAAGCTAACCAAATCGTTCTCATTCTCTTAATCTTTCTCATTCTCAGATGCCCGAATCGATTAGGAGGACGAGAACGAGAATGAATCCGATCTTCGAGCGGGTATTGGCACTATCCGTGGTCAAATTAAAATCGAACTTGCCCCCGGGGCGCAGGCCACGCCACTTTGCCGGAATGTCGAATTTTCCAGAAAAATTTTCCGGCGTCGCCGTCGTGACCAAGGCCAATGTTTATTTTGACGGCAAGGTCGTCAGCCACTCCGTGCTGTTTCCCGACGGCACGAAAAAGACCCTCGGCCTCATCTACCCCGGCTCGTATCATTTTGGCACCGGCGCACCCGAGCTCATGGAAATCGTCGCCGGCGCCTGCCGCGTCACGCTCGATGGCCAGGCCGCCATCCGCGATTACGCCGCCGGCCAGGGCTTCGACGTGCCGGGCAAAAGCGGCTTCACCATCGAAGTCGCGGGCGGCCTCTGCGAATACATCTGCTCGTTTCTGCCAGTTAGTTGAATCGCGCACAACCGCCTGATGGGTAGGGACGGACCGCCGAGGCTGCGCACTCGTCGCCAGCCGGGCCATCCGTTTTTCCAGCGCTTCGATGCCTTTTTTGAACAGAAGATCGCGAAGCGCTATTGGAATTTTGCCATCAAAGGCAAAAACAGAGGCTGCTTGGAAATGTGGTGCGAGCCGACACCCGTCTCTTCGTTTCCTTTGCGATCTTCTGTTAAAATTGCCTTTTTGAAAACCACGGCGCGCCCGGCGGTCGCGCCCTACCTGTTTCGTCAGCCCTAATGATCGCGATTTGAAATTGATCTACCTTTGTCGTCGCACCCCGGGCGGTTGCGTTTCGCGCCAGTTTAATGTCAGGTCAATTGCCATGCCTTCCGCTCCGCTCCGTAGTTCCTTCTATCTGCTCCTGCTCGGCGTCATACTGCTCACGATCGCCATCGTCGTGCGCTCGGGCATGCTCGCCCGCAAAAATCCCGGCGAACCCATCAACGCCGCCATGCGACTTGCGCTGGAGTCGGAAGAGAAACCGCAGCTGACCACCAACGACGAACTTTATATCGAGGAGCATTATCCCACCGCGCGCAGCCTGCCTTCCGGCGTGCGCTACATCATGCGCTCCCAGGGCATCGGTGATACCTGGCCGCGGGCCGGACAGGAGGCGGTCATCCGTTACTCGGTCTCACTGCTTGATGGCACACCCATCGACAGCAGCGATGCGCACGGTGGCGCTCCGCTGTCGTTTCGCGTCGGCCGCGGCGAAGTCATCAAGGGTTTGGACGAAGCCGTGACCGACATCCGCAAAGGCGAGAAACGCATGCTGATCATTCCCTGGTGGCTGGCCTACGGCGACAATGGCCGTCCGCCGAAAATCCCGCCCCGGGCCACGCTGGTGTTCGATGTCGAGCTGGTGGATTTCCACTGATCGCGGTTTTAAGGCGAAATCAATTTATACGACTGAAGATAGCGGGTGACATTAGCCGGTTCGTTGGCCGTGTAATATCTGGCGGCCACCATGTAAGAGTGGTTGCCAACGACCACACTCAGTACGGAAAAATAACAATTGGCTTGGGCGTTGAACGACTTGAATTCGAGCGCGGGATAATCCTGAAATTTCAGCCGTTGCTGGCTGGTCACCTGGGCCCCGACCGCCTTGTCGAAGTTGTCGCGATCCGCAGTGAGCTCTTTTTCGGTATTAATATTTGCAGAGTAGGTGGTGGCGCCTGCCACATAGAGAGTTTCAGCGACGTTCACGAGATACATGTCCGTGTGGACCAAGACACTCCCATCCTGGGCGGGAGTTTCGGAAACCTTATATTCCGGCTGGCCGGGCATCAAAAGGGAAAACCGGCCCTTGGGATCGGTGAATGTTTGCCAAGTCGCGCCGGCGTCAGCACACACGCGCAGCCCAAACGCCAGCCAGGTCAATCCAACGAGAGCACGTGGCAGCCATTTAGTCTTCATGGAATTCAAGCCTATCGGCTCGGCGCCGGGTGTGTCGAGCGCCCAGCAGGCGGTTAGCCGCCAAATTTTGGCAAGAACCATCAGGCAAGCCCTGTTTGTCATTCCGAGCTTTTCAAAGCCGCACCAGGTTCCAACCCATCAATCTTCCTTCGGCCAGCTCGAGCCAGGCGAAGCTGGGCGGCACGCCGTGGTTGGGCCGCGAGATGCATCCGGGATTAAGCCAGCGCGCACCGCCGCCCAATTCATCGCGCGGCACATGCGTGTGGCCGTGAAGCACGACGTGGAATCCCGCGGGCGCGCGGCTCGGCGGGACGTGGGTGAGGTAAAATTTCAACCCTCCACGTTCCAGCTCAAGCGCGACCGGCCACGCGAAATGCGAATCGTTGTTGCCGAGCACCACGTGCAACGGCCGGCCGAGCTGCTCAAACTCCACCAGCGTGTCGGGCTCGCAGACATCGCCGAGATGCCAGATTTCGTCCGCTGCGCGCAGCTGTTGCGGCAATCCCGGCGGATAGCGGTTGTGCGTGTCGGCGATGACGGCGATGCGCATAAAAATCCGGCATTTATTTTGCCGGCAGCGGATAGACCGCAGGGCTGGCGTGGCCGGCGGCATCAACCGCCTCGACGCCAAAAATAACGTTGTCCTTCGACACGCCGTGCACGGTGAAACGCGTGGCCTCTTTCGGCACGTCACGCGCATGTTCCCACAGCGGGGCGGTCGTATCGCGCCACACGATGCGATAGCCGGCGAGATCGGGTTCGGCATTGGGCTGCCAGTCCAGCGTGGTGTCGTTCTCGAGCCTCGCGGCCTCGATTTGCACGGCGCGCGGCGCGGCGGGAGCGCGGGCCAGGACGGCCAGCGCGGCGGCATTGACGCGGGCCACGTCGGCGACGTAGGTGAAGTTCACCAGGTCGGCCGTGTCGCCATAGGCCACTTCGTTTTCCACGCGCAAATTCTGGCGCTGGTGGCGGAAATCCTCGGCCGGCTCGGTGAAACGCACCGCCGGGTAGCCGCTGGCGAGAAACGACTGCTGGTCGCCCTCGCGGAGATGGCGGTCGGCACGGTAAATGAGTTTCACATTCATCGCGGGCATGTAGAGTGCGGACGCTTCCTTGATCGCGCGGGCGAGCTCGCACGGCGGCGTGTCGTTGACATCACCGGTTGAAAGCAGCGCCTGCAGTCCGGCGTCGGATATTTTTCCCGGCGGCAAGCCCTGGGCAAAGAGCCGCACCGTCGAGCTGTCGTCCGCACCATCTTCCGCCCGGGTGCTGCCGATGATGTCATTGTTGATCATGCCGGCGATGTTGAGATTTTTTTTCTTCGCCTGCCCGGCCCAGTGCGCGGAACCGTAGAGGCCCTGCTCTTCGCCCGCCACCGCCAGGAAGATGATCGTCGCATTGAACTCATGGTGTGACATCACGCTCGCGAGCTCGAGCATCGCGGCCACACCCGAGGCATCGTCGTCCGCCCCGGGCGCGGGATTTTCCAAGTCGGGCAGGCTGGAGTTGCACGAGTCGTAATGGCAGCCCACGACATAGATGCGGTCGCGCGATCCCGGCTGGCGGCCGGGCAGCGTGGCCACGATATTAACGATTTCCGCCGGCTGCGGGATGCCCGGCGCCCGCGGCTGCTTGAACGTGTCGAGTTCCACCTGCAGCCGTCCGTCCGACGCGGCGGAGATGCGCTCGAGCTCCGCGCTTATCCACGCCCGCGCCGCGCCGATGCCGTTGCCGCCTGACGACGGGTCAGACAGGGTGTGGCGGGTCGTGAAGCTCGTGAGGATGTGGATGGAGCGCTCGATGCGCTCGGCGGAAATTTCCGAAACTATTTTTGCAATATCCGGATCCTGCGCCGCCAGCGCGGGATCCCCGGCCAGGGCAGCAGGGGCCAGGGCGGCAAAAACCGGCGCGAGCAGCAGGATAAGTTTCATGCCCGCCAGCGTGAGACATTTTTGGGGGCGCTGGCGGTAGTGTCCTAATTTCAAATTCATGAAACATCAGTCATTGGTTAAAAAATTGATTTCTATTGCCACAGCTTTATGCGGCATGGCAGAAAAATCAATGCCCCAGCCTTCAACGCCTTCCTCGATTGTTGTCCGAATTGAGAACACGCAGCCAGTTGAACTTATTGATTTTACGAGGTCTCTTCTTTCGCTCGGCGATCAATTTAAACGCGAGATAGAGGCAAAGTCCGATGAGATGGAGGTAAAGCTCTATGTGAAAGAATTGCGGCCCGGTAGTTTGGTAGCCGAATTAGCCGCACTTGATCCTAATTTTCTCGGATACGCCGCTGGTGCTGCATACGCATCGATGGAATATGCCAATACTGTCGGAGATTTTATTGAGCATACTCGTGCGCTGATTGATTGGCTACGTGGCCGAGGAGACAAACCAGCAAAGGCTGATGCACCAAGCGTAAAAAACGCGATAGCCATAGTCGAGCCAGTCGCTAAAGATAATGGAGCTAATATCACGATTTCAATTAGCGGAAATAACAACAACGCTCCGATTATTATTAACAACATCGAGGCTAATGCCGTTCAAAATCGAGGCATGAAATTTTTGGAGGTTCTGAAGGAACCCACTTCTCAGGTTCAGGAGAAAAAACTGATGTACTGGCATCAGGTACGAAACGAAGATGGGCCTGCATCAGGCGAAAAGGCCATAATTGAGGCTATTTCCAATCGGCCAATAAAAGTAATTTTCGATTCGCGTAAGCTTCGCGAAGAAATGCTGTATAGCCCGGACAATCCGCTTAAAGAAGCCTATGTTGTAGACGTAGATGTTCAAACCGTTCGCGGAAAAATTGCCGCTTACAAAATACTTCAATTGCACGATCGCGTGAAATTGGATGACGATACGCCATCCAGCCAATCACCTGAGGCTTCTGTCCCGACCCCATAAAATAGGTGGGATGACAAGATTTTTGCGAAAAAGACCAATAACTCGGCCTTGTGCATACTAATCTGTCGTGCAGGATTGGCTTGTGGAACAAGCGTCACCAGCTTCCCCGGATTCAACACTCCAACGGAAGATACCGAGATATCGACTTTATATCGACGAATCGGGAGACCACACCTTTAACAACCTAGACCAAGCAGGGCATAAATACCTCGCGCTTCTGGGGGTATGGTTCCGGCAAGAAGACGACTACATTGCTTTTGCCGGTGACCTCGAAAGGTTCAAAGAACGCACGTTTGGGCGTCGGCCAGATAACCCGGTTGTGCTTCATCGAACTGATATAATCCACCGGAAGGGGGCATTCGGAATTTTATGCGATCAGGATAAGCGAAACGCATTTAATGCTGGGTTGTTGGAAATTATCGGGCGCTCACGATTTAAAATGGTTTGTGTTTTGATGGATAAGCAAGGCCATCAAGACCAATACATTTACCCATTTCATCCTTACCACTATTGCTTGGCCGCAATCATGGAGCGCTATTGCGGATGGTTAAATTACAAAAACGTGGTTGGAGATGTCATGGCTGAATCACGCGGAAAAGAGGAAGATATTCAACTTAAACAAGCCTATCGACGAAGTTATGAAAGTGGATCGCGTTACTTCAGTCATGAAAGATTTCAACAAGCCCTGACTAGCAAAGAAATCAAAATCCAACCAAAACGAGCCAACATTGCGGGTCTGCAATTGGCCGATGTTTTGGCATATCCCGTCAAGCAGGCCATATTATCCAAAGGTGGAAAGATACCTGATCCAGGAGATGTTTTTGGGAAAAAAGTTTGCGACTCAGTCGTGTCAAAATTTAACCGCAATGAGGGGACTGGCCAAGTCGAGGGATACGGGATAAAATGGCTGTAAATGAAAAAGGCTCCTTTCGGAGCCTCGTTCACGCCGACCCTTACGGGTCGTCCACCTGCGGTAACCCGCATTGTGAATAAAATACGTTTTAGGCTGATATGAGTCAACCCACCCTTCCGGAAGGAATCTTCCCTCGACGGCTTGCGGCAGAAATCAAAGTCTCTCTTATCCATTCAGAAAGGCGTTTTCCATTGCGTTTTGCGGCATTTAAAAAAAGTTTTTCGTCTTCCTCACGTACCCGCACAACAACGAGTTGCGTCTTTTTTTGTTCCATGAGCTTCTTTGGTCGTCCGAGTTTCATTTTTGTATAACAAAAAGCTTGAATCCAAATTCTTTTTTGTTATACATTTAAGTCAATCCAATAATTTCCATGGCAAACATCCTTTCAATCGAAAAGAAAATTTCGGCAATCAGCGCCCTTGTTGAGGGTTCCAGTATCCGCTCCATTGAGCGCATGACCGGCATCCACAGGGACACGATCATGCGTCTGGGTGTTCGCATGGGAGAAGGCTGCAAACGCCTTATGGACGAAAAACTCCGTGGCCTCAACTCTCGCACAATTGAAGTGGATGAAATCTGGGGCTTTGTCGGTATGAAGCAAAAAACCGCCAACCGTTTCAATGCTGGCGATGAACTCGGCGATGTATGGACATGGATTGCGTTGGATGCTGAAACCAAACTTGTCCCGACATTTGCTATTGGTGCGCGCAATCAGACTATGGCCGATACCTTCATTGAAGACCTTGCTTCACGTCTTTCCCATCGGGTGCAGATTTCAAGTGATGCCCTTCCGGCATATCGTGGGGCCATTGAACGGGCTTTCGGCACGGATGCAGATTATGGCTCCATAGTAAAAACCTTTAACAGCTCTCAACTAGAAGAAGCGCGTCGTTACTCGCCGCCAGAAGTGGTCAGTGTTCAACGCCACGTCATTAGTGGCAGTCCTGATACTTCCCTAATTTCAACGAGCCATGTCGAAAAACAAAATCATACACTGCGAATGCACTGCCGCCGTCTTTCGCGGTTGACAAATGCTTTTTCAAAAAAGCTGGAAAACTTCAAAGCCGCTGTGGCGCTCCATTACGGGTATTATAACTTCGTGAAGATGCACAGAAGCATCCGCTGCACACCAGCAATGGCCGCAGGGGTTGTCAGTTCTCCATGGACTGTAACCAACCTTGTCGAAATGATTGAGGGATGAGTGAGCGAATTGAAAAAATCAGGGATGCGGTGCAGGTGATGCATCATTGTTCCGCCACGCATCTCAAATCCGTTCCTATGCGTGAAATGTTCGGAGATAAAGTTGTTTGGGAAGGTGTCGTGGAGGTGTTTAAGATCACAGGTAAAAAACTAATTTCTCGTTGTTATGCATGGAGTTTTGACGATGGCACGGAAACGCGATTTGTAACCGTTTTAAAGACTCCGCCAGTAATGAGCCCGTCAGATGCAGTCAGGGCTTTTATTGTGTCGTCTCGGGAGCCTGACGGGGTAAAGGTCAGCGAGCCGCTTTAATGGCGATATGCCATTGGCCCGTTTTAGCTTTGGCGTCTTTCGGTCTGGTGTATCGTCCGGTATCTCCACCCAGCGGCTACGACGCTCGCAGAGCGAAGCCCCATATGGGTAGAGGCCGCGTTGACTCGGTTTCGCATTTTTTGGCTTTGGTTGGTTAATCTTGGGGTATGGCGGCAGATCGTAGCCACGAACTGCGCGAAGTTTTTCCTTCAAAAGCTGGAGCCTTTGGGCTTGGTTCATAACGTGAAATCGAGTGCCAAGAACCCCTAAAGGAAAGAGTTATTGCAAATTAGGACACTACCGCGCTGGCAACGCGCTTGACACTCCCGGCCGGCTCCGGCACTTCGGTCATCTCTTAATCACTGAAAAGTCATGCAACCGACCTTCCGCCCACACCGCAAAAAGCGCGCCCGCAAAATTGGATATCGCGCCCGCAAGTCCACCCGAGGCGGCCGTAAAGTGCTCGCTGCCCGCCGCCTCAAAGGCCGCAAGCGCCTGACGGTCGTCTAAAGGAAAGATTGAAGACCGAAAACTGAAAGCTGAAGGGCTATCCGCATCTCGCCCGAATATCTCCGCTTAAGTTCTTCAGTTTTCAGCCTTCGGCCTTCGGCCTTTTTATCCATGCGTTTCCGCGCCGAGCAACGTTTGCGTCGCCAGCGCGACTTTCGCGCGGTGCGCGAGCGCGGCCGCCGTTTCGACTGCGGAGTGTTCCTGCTTTGGTGGCACCGGCGCGAAACCGAAGCCGGGGAAACATCGCCGACCACCGCCCGCCTTGGCGTGTCCGCCTCCATCGCTTCGGTCGGCCCGGCCGTGCAGCGCAACCGCGCCAAACGCCGGCTGCGCGAGGTTTTTCGCCAGCACCAGGATCTCGTGCCGGCCGACTGCGACCTGCTGCTCGTGGCCCGCGCCGCGCTCAATCGGCTTGCGTATGGCGAACTGGAGCAAAAGTTCGTGAGCGCCTGTCATAAGATTTTCCCGCCCGCCAATGCCTGAGCACTTGAAGAAATTTTTTCGTTCCGCTGCGCACCTGCCCGTGCACGTGGGATTGGTGCTCATTGCTGTTTACCAGCGCACGCTCTCGCCTGCGCTGCCCATGCTGCTCGGGCCGGGCTGCGGCTGCCGCTTCACGCCGACATGCTCGCATTACGCGGCCGGGGCGCTGCGCACGCATGGATTTTTTGGCGGGCTCTTCCTGGCCCTGTGCCGTCTCGTGAAATGCACCCCATTGCACCCGGGCGGCTTTGATCCCGTTCCTGCTTCGCTGAAGCCTCGCCGGACGAGTCTTTCTCGCGCCCGGCCGGCCTGCGTGCGCATCCACGACGCCCGTGCGAACGTCTAACTCTCAACCTGTTTCATGGATAAAAAAAATCTTACCATCGGCATCCTGTTTTTCCTTGCGGCGTTCGTGCTCCTCCGGGTCGCGCCGCACGCACCGCAACCGGCGCCGAGCCCGGACAGGATCGCGAACCCCTTCCCGGCCAACCAGGCCGGGGCCGCCGCCAATGCCCCGTCGGTTTCACCCAGCGACGCCACTTTCGCCGCACTGCAAAAGGACGCAGCCGGTGAAACCATCACGCACCTGGCCAACGATTTCATCGACGTCGCCTTCACCGACTACGGTGGCGCCATCAAGGATGTCGCATTGAGAAAGTTTCCCGCGGAAGTCGGCCGGGCCGACCCTTATGTTTTCAACGCGCTGCATGTCGAACCGATGCTCGCCTTCGTCGATTTTCCCGGGCTCGACGATGGCACGCGCTACACCCTCGTTTCGCATACGGAACGGGAGATTGTCTTCCGCGCCGTCTTTGAAAATCACCTCGAGGTCACCCGCCGCTACGTGCTTGAGCCCAGCGACACAAAAACCGGCGACCCTTACCAGCTCCGCCACGAAATCGTGTTTCGCAACCTGAAGGCCGAGACGACGCCCTTGCCGCGCCTCACGCTCAGCCTCGGCACCGCGGCTCCCGTCAATTTCCGCGACCTCGGCTTCTACCTCGACACCGGCTATTCCGACGGGAGCAGCGTCAGCTTCATCGCACGCGCCAAGCTTCAAGGCGGCAGCTTCTTTGGCTTCAACCGAACCGACCCTTTGCCATTCATCGAGACGCTTTCACCCATCGCATGGGCCACGGTGCAAAACCAGTTTTTCACCAGCATTCTCACGCCTGACGAGCCCGGCACCGGCCTGATTACCCGCCGCATCGAGCTGCCGCCGTTCCCGAATTCGACCGTTCCTGACATCGGCATCACCGGCAGCGCCCTCTTTGACGTGAAACCGCTCGCGCCGAACGGTGAGACAAAGCTCGGAATGGATTTGTATGTCGGCCCGAAGGAATACAGCCGCCTGGCCAACGCCGACATCTTCAAGCACGACCAGGACAAGGTCATGCAGTTTGGCAAAGTCTTCGGGTTTTTTAGCGAGCTCCTGCTGAAGATCATGTCCTGGGTGCACAGCTGGGCCCATAATTGGGGCCTGGCCATCGTCATCACGACGCTGGCGATCAAAACCCTTTTCCTGCCTTTGTCGTTCGCCATGGCGCGTTCAGCCCGCCGCATGCAGAAAATCCAGCCCCTGCTCCAGGCCCTGCGCGAAAAATACAAAGGTAACCCGCAGAAGCTCAACGAAGGCCAGCTCGCGCTGTTCAAGGAGCACAAGGTCAACCCGCTGGCCGGCTGCCTGCCGATGCTCATCCAATTGCCGTTTTTCTTCGGCTTTTTTGCCATGCTGCGCAGTGCGTCGGAGTTGCGCCTCGCGCCGTTTCTTTGGGTTCAGGATCTCTCCGCACCGGACACCATCGGGCACATCAACGGCTTTGCGATCAACATCCTGCCGCTCCTCATGGGCGCCACCATGATCAGCCAGATGTTCCTCGTGCCGCAGCCTGCCACGATGGACAAAACCCAGGCCAAGATGATGCGCTTCATGCCGCTCATGTATGTGGTGTTTTGCTACAATTATTCCTGCGCGCTCGCGCTTTACTCGACCATCAACAGTCTCTTTACCATCGGCCAGCAAGTCCTCATCAACCGCATGAAGGACGACGGTGACCCCACTCACGCACCCGCCGGCGGCAAGCCGATAAAAAACGTCACCCCCGCGAAGAAAAGGCTGAAAGACTGAAGAACTGAAAGGCTGAGCCTAAACTTACCGACCATGAGCAATTCCTCTCCCGCACCTTCAGTCTTTCAGCTATTAGTCCTTTAACTTTCAGCCCTTCAGTTTTTCAGCCTTTCAGCTTTCCCCTCCCATGGCCGGCCACAGTAAATGGGCTAAAGTCAAACGCGCCAAAGCCGTCACCGACGGACGCAGGGGCAAGGTTTTTTCCCGTCTCTCGCGCGAGATCACCATCGTGGCGAAGTCCGGCGGCGGCGACCCGGGGATGAACCCGCGCCTGCGCACGATCTTGATGAAGGCGCGCGAGGCCAACATGCCCGCCGACAATGTCGATCGCGCCATCAAAAAAGGCACCGGTGCCCTGCCCGGCGTGGTTTACGAGGAAATTATTTATGAAGGTTACGGCCCCGGCGGCGTCGCCGTGATTGTGCAAGTCACGACCGACAATAAAAACCGCGCCGCCGCCGCCCTTCGCTCTATTTTCACCAAATATGGCGGCAACCTCGCCGGCGCCGGCGCCGTGGCGTTCCAGTTCCAGCACCTCGGCCAGTTCCTCATCGCCCGGGACAAGGCTGGCGAGGACGCCCTGATGGAACTCGCCCTCGAGACCGGCGCCGATGACGTCCTGTCCACCGAACAGGGCTTCGAAATCCGGTGCCCGGTGAAAGCCTTCGATATCGTCAGCCACGCCCTGGAGAAAAAAGGCCTCAAGCCCGACAGCGCCGAAATCGCCTACCTCCCGTCCTCGCACGTCCCCGTCACCGACCTCGGCGCCGCCAGGACGCTGGTAAAACTCCACGACGCGCTCGAGGAGGATGACGACGTCCAAAACGTTTTTTCCAACGAGGAAATGGACGACGCGCTCAGCGAGGCCGCGCACAGCTAAATTTCCAAGCTGGTTTTAAACCGCTAATTCGCGCTAATTGACGCTAATCAATCTTAGATCATTAGCTCAGATTAGCAAAAATTAGCGGTTTTATGAACGACGCGGAAGATTCTGACCTCACACCCGCCACCCTCGCCGAGCCCGGCGAAGTGGGCTTGGTTGAGCCGCGCGATTTCACCTGCCCCGAGCCATTTACATTTGAAAGCGGGCAGGCCCTCCCCGGCTTCACCCTGCGCTACGAAACTTACGGCCACCTCAACCCCGCGCGCGACAACGCCATCCTCATCTGCCACGCGCTGAGCGGCGACCACCACTGCGCCGGCATCTATTCGCTCGCCGACCGCAAGCCCGGCTGGTGGAACAATCTCATCGGCCCCGGCAAGGCCGTGGACACCAATCGGTTTTTTGTCATCTGCTCGAATTGCCTCGGCGGCTGCCAGGGCTCCACCGGCCCGTTCTCGATCGACCCGCGCACCGGCCGGCCTTTCGGCATCACGTTCCCGTTTGTCACCATCCGCGACATGGTGCGCGCGCAAAAACTTCTCTGCGACCACCTCGGCCTTCCCTCGCTCTACGCCATCACCGGCGGCTCGATGGGCGGCATGCAGGTAATCCAGTGGCCCATTGAGTTTCCCGGCTTCGTGAAAAAAATCCTCCCGATGGCCACCACCGCGCGTGAGAGCGCCCAGGCCATCGCCTTCAACGAAGTCGGCCGCCAGGCCATCATGCAGGATCCCGCCTGGAACCACGGCGATTATCCCCTCGACGGCGGCCCGCGCGTCGGCCTCGCCATCGCCCGCATGATGGCGCACATCACCTACCTCAGCGATGCGTCGATGGATCGTAAATTCGGACGGCGGAAAAAAGACACCGCCGTTTCCGGCGCCTATAACTTCGACATGCAGTTCGAGGTCGAAAGCTACCTGCGCCACCAAGGCGAAAGCTTCATCAACCGTTTCGACGCCAACACGTATCTCTATATCACGCGCGCGCTCGACCACTTCGATCTCGCCGCCGCCCACGGCTCGCTCGAGCAGGCCTTCGCGGACGTGAAGGCCGAGACGCTGTGCGTTGGCTTCACCAGCGACTGGCTTTTCCCGCCCGAGCAAAACCGCGCGGTCGTCCTCGCGCTCCTGCGCGCCGGCAAACGCGCCAGCTACGCCGAGCTCACCACCGATCTCGGCCACGACTCGTTCCTGCTCGAGTCGCCCCAGCTCTACGGCCTCGTGCGCGGATTTTTGGAAAAAGAATGATTTTGCCATGACCAAACCCGCCATCAAGCGCACCGTGGACATGCAGATCATCGCCGACTGGGTCGAGCCCCGCAGCCGCGTGCTCGACCTCGGCTGCGGCCGCGGCGTGCTCCTCGAATTTCTCGCGCAGACCAAGGACGTGCTCGCGGTCGGCGTGGATCTCGATTTCGACAAAATCGCCGCCTGCGTGCGCCGCGGCGCCACCGCCTACCAGGCCGACATGATGCAGTTCATGCGCGCGTTTCCGGAAAAGCATTTTGACCGTGTCATCTGCTCGCGCACAGTCG
>Ga0210402_10003122_pt1 | contig 15707 bp, 13 predicted proteins | sample IncBWC7MmetaG_FD_161055 | JGI IMG/M metagenome (GOLD analysis project Ga0210402, IMG submission 161055) | Forest soil microbial communities from Barre Woods Harvard Forest LTER site, Petersham, Massachusetts, United States - Inc-BW-C-7-M | ecosystem: Environmental > Terrestrial > Soil >...
CCTTGTTGTCCGTTTTGGGCTCAGTCTCTGCGACGATGTGATCCATCACCTAACCGGATATCGGACAGCGGCTGCGCTGTCACGGGACATTGTGGACCAACAGCGCTCCCATGCTGCATTCGGTGCGCGCCGGGTAAAGCTGTTCTCGCGCGCGCCGCTCGCATGGTCGGATTTTCTCGTTGACCTCAATGTATAAGGTATTGAAATAAATCGCAGTTTCAAGCAGGGCGGAAGCGAGGGGAATTCAAATGGGTAAAATGGCACAATGGGCATGGGCTGCGATCATGGCGGCTTTCATGGCGGCGCCGGGCGCGGGTGCGGCCGATGCGTTGAAGGAAATCCACATCGACTGGGCGACCTATAACCCGGTCTCGATGGTGCTGAAGCAGAAGGGCCTGCTGGAGAAGGAATTTGCCAAGGACGGCATCAGCATCGTCTGGGTGCAGTCGGCCGGCTCCAACAAGGCGCTGGAGTTCCTCAACGCCGGGTCGATCGATTTCGGCTCGACCGCGGGCTCGGCCGCTCTGGTCGCGAAGATCAACGGCAACCCGATCAAGTCGATCTATGTCTATTCGCGTCCCGAATGGACCGCGCTGGTCACGGCCAGGGACTCCAAGATCGCTGATGTCGCCGATCTCAAGGGCAAGCGCGTCGCGGTGACCCGCGGCACCGATCCACACATCTTCCTGGTGCGCGCCCTGCTTGGCGCGGGCCTCACCGAAAAGGACATCACGCCGATCCTGCTGCAGCACGCCGACGGCAAGACCGCGCTGATCCGCGGCGACGTCGATGCCTGGGCCGGGCTCGATCCGATGATGGCGCAGGCCGAGATCGAGGACGGCGCCAAGCTGTTCTACCGCAAGGCCGACGCCAACACCTGGGGCATCCTCAATGTCCGCGAGGAGTTTTTGAAGGATCACCCCGACATCGTCCGCCGCGTGCTCGCGACCTACGAAGAGGCGCGCAAATATTCGCTGGCGAACTACGACGAGCTGAAGAAGACGTTCATGGCCGTGACCAAGCTGCCGGAGAATGTCGTCGACAAGCAGCTCAAGGAGCGCACCGAGCTGACCCATAGCCGGATCGGCGCGCCGCAGCGGGAGTCGATCTTGGCCGCCGGCGTCGCGCTGCAGCAGGCCGGCGTGATCGACGCCAAGGTCGACGTGAAGGCTGCGCTGGACTCGCTGATCGATGACCAGGTGCCACTGCCGACGAACTGACACTGCTCACCCTCTCCCGCAAGGGGAGAAGGGAAGCAGAGCCTGCCGAACCGCCATCTTGCAATCCCCGGCGAGAAACGTCTTGCTATGGCCATGAGCGTCGAACTGCCCATTGAGCAAACGACCAGCGTCGCACCGCGCCGGCAACCCGCGCGGCTGTCGCGCTATGCGCGGCCGGCGCTCGGGCTGCTCTTGCCCCTTGGCATTGCGGTGCTCTGGGAGCTGATCGTCTGGCTCGGCTATTCCAACGGCCGGCTGGTGCCGCCGCCGAGCCGGGTGTTCGCGACCCTTGTCGAGCTGGCGCAGAGCGGCGAGCTGTCGCGCCATATCATCGCGACGCTGACCCGCGTCGGCCTCGGCTTCGGCTTCGGCGTCATCGCGGGCACCCTCCTCGGGGCGATCTCCGGCTATTGGGTGCTGGCGCGGCGCCTCCTTGACCCAACGGTCCAGGCGCTGCGCGCGATTCCCTCGCTGGCCTGGGTGCCGCTGTTCGTGCTCTGGCTCGGCATTTTCGAGACCTCGAAGATCGTGCTGATCGCGGTCGGGGTGTTCTTCCCGGTCTATCTCGGCGTGATGGGCGCGATCCTCGCGGTCGACCGCAAGATCGTCGAGGTCGGACGCATCTTCCGCCTCTCCGGCCCCGCCATGATCCGCCGCATCCTCTTGCCGGCGGTGCTGCCGGCCTACGTCGTGGCGCTGCGGGTCGGCCTTGGCCTCGGCTGGATGTTCGTGGTCGCCGCCGAATTGATCGGGGCGTCCGAAGGGCTGGGCTATCTCCTGCTCGACGGCCAGCAGCTCGGCAAGCCCGCGCAGATCCTCGCGGCGATTGTGATCTTTGCCATCCTCGGCAAGCTCACCGACTGGCTGATCGAGATCGCGGCGTTGCCGTTCTTGCGCTGGCAGGATGCTTTCGGCAGGCAGGACGGGGGCGCGTGATGCTGGCGTTCGATCGGGTCGGCAAGATCTATCCCAACGGCGTGCATGCGCTGGAGCGCTTCTCCGCCGAGATCAATCCCGGCGAGATCGTCGCCATCATCGGCGGCTCCGGCTGCGGTAAGTCGACACTCCTGCGCGCCATCGCCGGGCTCGACCGCGCCACCGCGGGCGGGGTGACGCTCGACGACACCACGATTCTCGCGCCGCATGCCAAGATCGGCATCATCTTCCAGGAGCCGCGGCTTTTGCCCTGGCTCAGCGTCGCCGACAATATCGGTTTCGGCCTGTCCGATCTGCCGGCGAGCGCAAGACGCGAGAAGGTCGCCGCCGCGCTCGCGCGGGTCGGCCTCACCGACAAGGCCAATGCTTGGCCGCGCGAGCTTTCCGGCGGGCAGGCGCAGCGGGTGGCGATCGCCCGCGCGCTAGTGCCGCAGCCGGAGGTGCTGCTGCTCGACGAGCCGTTCTCCGCGCTCGATGCCTTCACCCGGCGCGACTTGCAGGACCATTTGCTCGACCTCTGGGCCGATACGCGCCCGACCCTGATTCTGGTGACGCACGACGTTGACGAGGCGGTGGTTCTGGCCGACCGCGTGCTGGTGATGCGGCCGCGGCCGGGCCGGCTGTTCGAGGAGATCAAGGTCAATCTGACGCGGCCGCGCGACCGCCAATCCGAGCTGTTCGAGCGTTTCAAGCGCCATGTCCTGACCGCGCTGGACCGCTCGCTCGACCGCAGCATCCCCGACCGCGACGCCAAATCGAATGTCGGGGAATCGATGTGGTGGTGACAGCGGGGCAATTTCCCATTAAATCCGGCCTCGAAAAATAATCCGGGAGAAAAGAAGATGGACGCCGCCGAACTCCGCGCGATGCAGGCCCCGATCAAGGAACGCTACAAGCAGGACCCCGCAGCCGCGGTCATCACCCTGAAAGCCAAGGGCTCGACCGATACCGAAGGCCTGACCTGCAAGGTCGAGACCGGCCGGGCGTTGGCCGTCGCGGGGCTGCATCCCGCAACCGGCGGTTCGGGGCTGGAACTCTGCTCCGGCGACATGCTGCTGGAGGCGCTGGTCGCCTGCGCCGGCGTCACCCTGAAATCGGTCGCGACCGCAGTCGACGTGCCCCTGAAGAAGGGCTTGGTCTATGCCGAGGGCGATCTCGATTTCCGCGGCACGCTCGGCGTCGACAAGGAAGCCCCGGTCGGCTTCGAGGAAATCCGCGTCCGCTTCGAGGTCGAGACCGACGCGCCGCAGGACAAGCTCGATCTGTTGCTGAAACTCACCGAGCGTTACTGCGTGGTCTATCAGACCATCAAGAACGGCCCGAAGGTTTCGGTGAGCATGAAGCGGATTTGAACTGTCACCCTCCCCTGGAGGGGGAGGGTCGCCGCGAATGAAATTCGCGGCGGGGTGGGGTGAAGGTCCCTCCACGTCGAATACTGGTCGAATTGAGAGATCACCCCACCCCGTCACGCATTTCGCTTCGCTCATGCGTGTCGACCCTCCCCCTTCAGGGGAGGGTAAGAAAAATAAAAATGTCCCCCGATTTCACCTATTTCCTCGTGCTCGGCTTCCGCATGGCGGTGGCGGCGGCCTTTGTGGTCACGGCTTCCTTCATCGCCGAGCATTCGGGGCCGGCGATCGGCGCGCTGGTCGCGACGCTGCCGATCTCGGCGGGGCCGGCCTATGTCTTCCTCGCGCTCGACCATGACTCGGCCTTCGTCGCACAGGGCGCGCTGACGAGCCTGCCGATCAACGCGGCGACAATCTCTCTGGGGCTGACTTACACGCTGTTGGCGCAACGCCACACTCTCCTGGTCAGCGTTGGTGCCGCGGTCGCGGTGTGGCTCGGCATCGCGGCAATCATCGCCTCGATGCAGTGGTCGGTGTGGGGCGGCCTTCTCGTCAACGCGGTGGCTTTTGCGATCTGCACCCCGCTGATGCAGCGCTATCGCCATGCCAAAATGCCCCCGGTCGCGCGCCGTTGGTATGACGTGCCCCTGCGGGCATCGCTGGTGGCCACGCTCGTGCTGACTGTCGTCACGCTGTCGGGCCGGGTCGGCCCGAGCATCAGCGGCATCCTCGCGCTGTTTCCCGCGGTGTTCACCAGCATGATGCTGATCCTGCATCCGCGCATTGGCGGGCCCGCAACCGCCGCCGTGATCGCCAACAGCGCCTGGGGCCTGATGGGATTTGCCATGGCGATCGCGGTGCTCCATGTCGGCGCGCTGCATCTCGGCTCCGCGGCCGGCCTGAGCCTCGGGCTTGCGACCTGCGTGTGCTGGAACCTCATGCTGTGGCAGGTCGGGCGGCGACGGGCGGCGCGAATTAGATGAGTCGTTCCGGAGCGATGCGAAGCATCGAACTACGGTGCGCAATTGCGCACCTGAGAACCTCGAGATTCCGGGTCTGGTCCTTCGGACCATCCCGGAATGACAGTCTCACTTCGGCAGCTTCGCCTTCAACGCATAGAGCGCCTCCAGCGCCTCGCGCGGCGACATCTCGTCGGGATGCAGTGCCTTCACCGCTTCCAGCAGCTGCTCCGCTTCGCTTGGCGGTGCTGGTTCAGCGGCGGCGCGCGATGGGACGGCGAACAGCGGCAAATCGTCGGCGAGCGCGCGGGCGGTCTGGCCGCGGTCCTGCGCTTCGAGCTTGGCGAGCACCGCTTTCGCCCGCGCGATCACCGGCGGCGGCAGGCCGGCGAGCTTTGCGACCTGGATGCCATAGGAGCGGTCGGCTGAGCCGGGCAGCACCTCGTGCAGGAACACCACGTCGCCCTGCCATTCCTTCACCCGTACCGTGGCGTTGAACATCCGCGGCAGTTTGGCGGAGAGCGCGGTTAGCTCGTGATAATGGGTGGCGAACAGCGTACGGCAGCGATTGCTCTCATGCAGATGCTCGATCGCGGCCCAGGCGATCGAGAGCCCGTCGAAGGTCGCGGTGCCACGGCCGATCTCGTCCAGGATCACCAGCGAGCGTTCGCTGGCCTGGTTGAGGATCGCCGCGGTCTCGACCATCTCGACCATGAAGGTCGAACGGCCGCGCGCGAGATCGTCGGCCGCACCGACGCGCGAGAACAGCCGGTCGACAATGCCGATCCGGGCGCGCGCCGCCGGCACGAACGAACCGATCTGGGCCAGCAGCGTAATCAGCGCGTTCTGGCGCAGGAAGGTCGATTTGCCGGCCATGTTCGGGCCGGTGATCAGCCAGAGCTGGCCGGATTTTTCCGCCGGCGCCGGCGAGAGATCGCAGGTGTTGGCGATGAAGGGCTGGCCTTCGCGCTTCAAGGCCTGCTCGACCACGGGGTGCCGGCCGGCCTCGATCGCAAAGCCGAGCGAGGCATCGACCTCAGGCCGCACATAATGGTCGTCTACCGCAAGTTTCGCCAGTGCGGTGGCGACATCGAGCAGGGCGAAGGCGTGGGCGGCGGCGCGGAGATCATTGCTCGCCTCCTGCGCTTTCGCGCACAGCCGTTCAAAAATCTCCAGCTCGAGATTGAGCGCGCGCTCACCGGCATTGGCAATCTTGGCTTCGATCTCGCCAAGCTCGGAGGTGGTGAAGCGAACCTGGCCGGCCAGCGTCTGGCGATGGATGAAGGTCGCGTTCAGCGGCGCCGACATCAGCTTGTCGCCATGCTGCGCCGTCACCTCGACGAAATAGCCGAGCACATTGTTGTGCCGGATTTTTAAACCCTTGATTGCCGTGTTGTCGGCATAGCGCGCCTGCATGGCGGCGACCACCAACCGCGAGGCGTCGCGCAGGCTGCGTGCTTCATCGAGCGCCTGCTCATAGCCTTCGCGCACAAAACCGCCGTCGCGCTTGATCAGCGGCAGTTGCTCGGCGAGCGCGCGCGCGTATTCCTGCGCCAGTTCCCGCGATGGCTTGCGCAGTGCCGCGATCACGGCAGCGACTTCCTGCGGCGGCTGCTCCAGCTCTTCCAGCCGTGCCACCGCCTGGTCGGCGGCGAGGATCCCGTCGCGCAAGCCCGCGAGATCGCGCGGGCCGCCGCGCCCGACCGAGAGCCGCGCCAATGCCCGCGACATGTCCGGCGCGCCGCGCAAGATCGAGCGTATGTCCTCGCGCGCGGCGCTGTCGGCGACGAAGGCGCTGACCGCATCCAGCCGGCGTGCGATCTGCGCACTGTCGGTGAGCGGTGCGGCAAGGCGCTGTGCCAGCAGCCGCGAGCCGGCGGGCGTCACCGTGCAGTCGATGGCATCGAGCAGCGAGCCGCGCCGCTCGCCTGCCAGCGTGCGCGTCAGTTCGAGATTGGCGCGGGTGGCGGGATCGATCGCCATGGTCGAGCCGTTGGCTTCGCGCGAAGGCGGCGACAGCGGCGGCCGCTTGCCCACCTGGGTGCGGTCGATATAGGTGACGGCGGCGGCCGCCGCGGTCGCCTCCAATCGCGACATCGCGGCGAGCCCATCCATGGTCGCGACCGCGAAATAATCGCACAACCGCCGCTCAGCGGTGGAACCGTCAAAGACGTCGCGGGTCAGCGGCGTCACCGCCGGCAATTCATTCAGCAGCTCGGAAAACTCGCTGTCGCTAAAAAGCGCGTCGGTGACAACAGCCTCATTCGGATTGATCCGCGCCAGCGTCGCCTGCAATTCGCCGCGCGCGCATTCCGTCACCATGAATTCGGAGGTGGAGATGTCGATCCACGCCAGCCCGAAGCGATCGCCGCCCGCCGACGAGCGGGCGCGCGCGATCGCCAGCAGGTAATTGTTGGTGCGCGCATCGAGCAGCGTGTCCTCGGTAAGCGTGCCCGGCGTCACCAGCCGGATCACGGCGCGCCTCACCACGCTCTTGTTGCCGCGCGCCCGCGCCGCGGCCGGATCCTCGGTCTGCTCGCACACCGCAACGCGATGGCCGGCGCCGATCAGGCGATGCAGATAGTCTTCGGAGCGCTCGACCGGCACGCCGCACATCGGGATGTCCATGCCCTGGTGCTTGCCGCGCTTGGTCAACACGATGCCGAGCGTTTTCGAGGCGATCTCGGCGTCCTCGAAGAACAGCTCGTAGAAATCGCCCATCCGGTAGAACAACAGCAGCCCGGGGTGGGCCGCCTTGATCTCCAGGTACTGCTCCATCATCGGCGTGACGCGCGCGTTCGCGTCCGCGGAGGGCGCGGTCTCGGCAGGCGGGGGAGGCGGAACTGGCACGGGCTGCTGGATCGTCATGGCGGGGCGAAAACTAACCAATTTCGTTCACCCATCCTATTGCTTTGCGGTATTCGCGGAGGTTTTCCACGCCCGGAAGACAGCGCTGCCGGGCGAAACCGTCAATTGACGGGCCGAAATGCCCCTCCTACAACTCGCCATCAAATTCGATGCCGTCCCAGGGAGAACGCCGATGGGTGATGTCTTTATTTGTGATGCCGTCCGAACCCCGATCGGCCGTTTTGGCGGCTCGCTCGCCAAGGTGCGCGCCGACGACCTCGCGGCCGTGCCGATCAAGGCGCTGATGGCGAAACACCCCAAGCTCGATTGGTCCTCGGTCGATGAAGTCTTTTTCGGCTGCGCCAACCAGGCTGGCGAGGACAACCGCAATGTGGCGCGCATGGCGCTGTTGCTCGCGGGGCTGCCGGACTCAGTCCCCGGCCAGACCCTCAACCGGCTCTGCGCGTCGGGTCTCGATGCGGTGGGCGCCGCGGGCCGCGCGATCCGCGCCGGCGAAATCGATTTTGCGATTGCCGGCGGCGTGGAATCGATGACGCGGGCACCGTTCGTGATGGGCAAGGCGGCGGAAGCGTTCTCGCGCTCGGCCGACATCTATGACACCACCATCGGCTGGCGCTTCATCAATCCGCTGATGAAGGCGCAGTACGGCGTCGATGCGATGCCCGAGACCGGCGAGAACGTCGCCGAGGAATTCCAGGTGTCGCGCGCCGACCAGGACGCGTTTGCGATCCGCTCCCAGCAGCGCGCTGGTGCTGCGATCGCGTCGGGCTATTTCGCCGAAGAGATTACGCCGGTCACCATTCCCGGCGGCAAGGCTGGCCCGGTCGTGGTCGACAAGGACGAGCATCCGCGCCCCGAAACCACGCTGGAAGGCCTCGCCAAGCTGAAGCCGATCGTGCGTAATCCCGGCACGGTGACGGCCGGCAATGCCTCCGGCGTCAATGACGGCGCCGCCGCGATGATCCTCGCCTCCGAGGCCGCGGTGAAGAAGCACGGCCTGACCCCGCGTGCGAAAATCCTCGGCCTTGCCTCGGCTGCGGTGCCGCCGCGCATCATGGGCATCGGCCCGGTGCCGGCGACGCGGAAGCTGATGGAGCGGCTGGGCCTGAGGATTTCCGACTTCGATTTGATCGAGCTCAATGAAGCCTTCGCGTCGCAGGGCATAGCCTGTCTGCGACAGCTCGGCGTCAAGGACGATGCCGATTTCGTCAACCCGCATGGCGGGGCGATCGCGCTCGGCCATCCCCTTGGCATGAGCGGGGCGCGGCTGGCGATGACGGCGGTGCACGGCATGGAGAAGCGCGGGGGAAAACGCGCGCTCGCCACCATGTGCGTCGGCGTCGGCCAGGGCGTTGCACTGGCGATCGAGAAACTGAACTGAATATTCGACCCTCACCCTGAGGAGCGCGAAGCGCGTCTCGAAGGGTGAGGCCTCATGGTTTGAGACGGCGCTAACGCGCCTCCTCACCATGAGGAATGACCGGAGGAGGTCCGTATGACGTTCGCCTACCCCACCGACAGCAACAAGGCGCACCCGCTGCCGCTGTCGCCGGAGTACAAAAGCTCGATTCTGCGCGCGCCGCAGAAGCCGCTGATCCCGATGCGCCATACGCTCTCCGAACTGACCGGACCCGTGTACGGCCACGAGACCGTGCGCGAGGGCGATGCTGACCTAACCACCCAACACAAGGGCGAGCCGCTCGGCGAGCGCATCATCGTGCATGGCCATGTGCTCGACGAGGACGGCCGCGGCGTGCCGAATACGCTGGTCGAGGTCTGGCAGGCCAATGCCTGCGGCCGTTACATCCATGTCCGCGACCAGCATCCGGCGCCGCTCGACCCGAATTTCACCGGCGCCGGCCGCGCGCAGTCGGATGCCTCCGGCTACTACAAATTCGTCACCATCAAGCCCGGCGCCTATCCCTGGGGCAATCATCACAACGCCTGGCGACCCGCGCACATCCACTTCTCGGTGTTCGGCCACTCGTTCGTCTCGCGGCTGGTGACGCAGATGTATTTCCCGGGCGATCCGCTGTTCGAATTCGACCCGATCTTCAATTCGGTGCCGGATGAGAAGGCGCGGGTGCGGATGGTATCGTCGTTCGACCTGGAAAACACGCAGCCGGAATGGGCGCTGTGCTACCGCTTCAACATCGTGCTGCGCGGCAGGAACGCCACGCCCATGGAGAAAAGTTAAGTGCAAGGAAACGATATCGACAAGGGTATCACGCCGTCGCAGACCGTCGGCCCGTTCTTCAAATACGGCCTCACGCCGAACGACCAGTACGACTGGAACGACGCCTTCACCGGCAATCTGGTTACGCCGGATGCCACGGGCGAGCGCATCCGCGTCGAGGGCCGCGTGTTCGATGGCGACGGCGCGCCAGTGCCGGATGCCATGCTGGAGATTTGGCAGGCCGACGCCCAGGGTCGCTTTGCCGATCCGCAGGACAAGCGCGCGCTGCCGAATACCAAATTCCGCGGTTTCGGCCGCGTCGGCACCGACGCCAATGGCACCTATGCTTTCGATACCATCAAGCCGGGTGCGGTGCCCGATCCCGACGGCAAGCCGCAGGCGCCGCATCTCCTGCTCGCCGTGTTCGCGCGCGGCATGCTGCGCCATCTCTACACACGGATCTATTTCGACGGCGAGGCGGCAAATGCCGGCGATCCCGTGCTGGCGCTGGTGCCGGCCGATCGCCGCGCCACCCTGATCGCGGAGCGCGAGCCGAGCAACGGCAGCGCGGTCTACAAGCTCGATTTGCGCCTGCAGGGCGACGGCGAGACGGTGTTCTTCGACGTCTAGTCGCGGTGTTGTCGACGCGGCACGCCGGCTATCTTACGGTAGCGTGCCCAACTTCCCCGCGATGTCCATCACCGCGCGCCATGCAAATACCATGGCCGGGCCGATCATGGTTCCGGGCCCCGGATAGGTGCCGCGGAAGATCGAGGCGGCGTCGGCTCCCACGGCATAAAGGCCCGGTATCGGCTGTTGTTCGGACGTCAGCACGCGGCCGTTGACGTCGGTGCTCAATCCCGCGCTGCTTGCGAGGTCGGAAGGCCAGACCGCCACGGCAAAATAGGGGCCGGGACCAATTTTGCGCAGGCAAGGGTTCGGCTTGTTCGCGATATCGCCGTTGAAGCGGTTGAGCTCGCTGGTCCCGCGGCCAAAATCCACGTCCACACCGGTCTCGGCAAATCGGTTATGCCGTTCGATGGTGTCGGCCAACGCGCCGCCATCGACGCCAATTTCCTGCGCCAGGTTTGCGATGCTGTCGCCCCGGAAGAGATAGCCGGAGCTGATGAACGGCGTGAGGTCGCGGGTCCCCGGATGGATCAGACCGAGGCCGTAATCGCGAACAAAGCTGCGGTCGCAGATCAGAAAAGATGGAATGCTGGACACGTTTCGATGCGATCGAAGCATCCCCTCCACGAAGTCATGATAGGAGTTGGCTTCGTTGACGAAGCGCATCCCGGCGCGGTTGACCGCAATCAGGCCGGGCTTGGCGCGATCGAGCATGATGTGGGGAAACACCGAGAGGTGGCCGTCCGGTTGCGACATCACCGAACTCGGCATCCACAACGCCGGGCTCCTTAGGTCCTGCGCGAGTTCGCCGTGCGCGCGTTCGCCGGCGAGGATGCCATCGCCCGTGTTGCTGTCGGGCGAAAGCGAGTGACGCCGCGTCCCGTCCGGAAACAATCGGCGGCGCAGTTCGCTGCTCCATCCAATGCCCCCGGCCGCGAGTACGACGCCCTTTCTGGCGCGAATGGTGATCTCGCCGTCCGCTGTCGTGAAAGCGGCACCAGTGATTCTTCCATCATCCTCGACCAGCTCGCCGAGTTGGGTCCGGTAACGAATCTCGACGGCCTCTCGCTTCAAACTGTAGAGCAGCCGCGCAACCAGCGCGTTACCCATGATGAGACGCGTGCCGCGTCGATGCCTGATGCGGTCCAGCGCGTGCCGCGCCAGCAGGCGGGCCGCGTTGGCAAGATTTTCCCGGGAGCGAAACGGGTGCAGCAAGGATGGAATATCCGTCTTGCCGACCATCATGCCGCCGAGCACGAGGAATTCACGGCGTGGCGGCCGCACCCGCGCAAAATCGTGGCCGAGTTTTCGTCCGTCGAAAGGCACGGTACCCAGCGCCCTGCCGCCGACCGCGGCTCCCGGCTGAGCGTGGTAATCGGGGTGAACCGGCGGCGGCATGAAGGCCACGCTGGTCTTTTGCTCGAGATAATCGAGCATGTCAGGGCCGGTGGCGAGATACGCCGCCAGCCGTGCATCGTCGGCATCCTCACCCAACAGCGCCGCGAGGTAAGTTTTGGCGGAAGCGATGCTGTCGGGCACGCGTGCGGCCTGGCTTTGCCGGCTACCCGGTATCCACACGGTTCCGGCCGAGGTCGCGGTGGTGCCGCCGACCATGTCGGACTTTTCGCAGAGAATTGTCTTGAGGCCTTCGAGCGCGCCGACGAGAGCTGCCGTCATTCCCGCGGCGCCGGCGCCGATCACCAATAAATCGGTTTCCCCGTCCCAGCGGCGGTTATCGGTTTGGCCGCCGGTCACAACAACTCTACCAGCCGGATCATTTGAGGGTCCCGATCGACAGCGCATGGGCGACGCAGCTGTTGATATGCTCGGTCAGGATCGACTTCGCGCCGTCGACATCGCGTTTCAGCGCGCACTCCAGCAGGGCCTGATGTTGCGCGATCGTGGCGCTGCCGCGGTACTGCAAGGCATATCGGAAGTATTTGTCGAACACGACCGAATGGGTCTGCATCAGTTCGCGCGAACCGCAGCTCGATATCAGGGCTTGATGGAATTCACTGTCGTAGCGTTTGCGAAGTTCGGGATCGTCGCCTGCGGAGAGGATCGCGCGTTCGGTGGCCGCCAGCTTGTGATGGGCCGAAACCACGCGGCCCTCCCATTCCATGTCGCCGGCACGGAACGACTCGGTCATCGCGTGATGTTCGAGCAGGATTCTGAGCTGGGCCAGTTCGCGCAAATTCTGGATCGATACCGGCGCGACCTCAAACCCGCGCTGACCTTCGGCAACGACAAAGCCTTCCGACGCCAGCCGGTTGAGGATCTCGCGCAGCGTGCTGACGCTTACGCCGTAATCCTCCTTCATCGAGTCGAGCTTGAGCCGTCCCGACGGCGTCAGCACGCCGAAGATGATGTCGGAGCGAATGCGGTGATAGCCGCTGTCGCCGGCCGACATGGGTGGCTGGGGGTGCTCCAGGATCGACAATGCTTAATCCCGCTGTGGGGCTCGTGAGGGTTCGGCGACTCGCTGGCCAACATAACCGCGAATGGCAGCTTTTCCGCAAACGTCGGATCATATGGTGAAATCTTATATCTCATATATTTCGATAATTATCCTTTGACAACAGTTTCGTTATATGATTTCCACCGAAAGGTAGGCGCCGACACAAAAATTCGCAGCAACAAGCCGCGACCTGGCGCCGGTTCTTTTCGGGGAGGCGTTAATGAAGCTGTTTGCAGTTCTGTCCGCGGCTGTGTTCGGCGGGGCGCTTTTGGCCAGCGCGGCATCCGCGCAAGAGGTCCAGGAGCGGACGATCCGGTGGGGGCATCTCAACAACACCGACCATCCCGTCAGCCTCGGCGTGCAAAAATTCGCGGAAATCCTGCTCGCCAAGAGCGGCGGCAAGCTCAAGGTTCGGGAGTTCGCCTCATCGCAGCTAGGCAACGAACTGCAGCAGCAGTCGGCGCTGCGCGGCGGAACGCAGGAGATGCTGTCAGCTTCCACGACGTCGCTCGCCACCGTCATTCCCGAATTCGGCCTGCTCGATTTTCCCTTCATCGTCGGCACCACCGATCAGGCCGATGCGCTGGTCCAGGGTGTCTTCGGCAAGGCGATGATCGATGCGCTTCCGGAGCGCGGGCTGATCGGGCTCGGATATTGGGGGCTCGGCTTCCGCAACGTCACCAACAGCAAGCACCCGGTCGCCAGGCTGGAAGATTTCAGCGGCCTCAAGCTGCGCGTCATTCCCAACCCGGTCTATCTGCAGTCCTTCAGCGCTTTCAAGGCCAACCCGATTCCAATGGCCTTCGGTGAACTCTATTCAGCGCTGGAAACCGGCACGGTCGACGGTGAGGAAAATCCGTACACCGTCATCCTGTCCAACAAATTCTATGAAGTTCAGAAATACGTTTCCGCCACCAGCCACACCTTCACCGAGAACATCATCCTGGTCAGCAAGATCTTCTGGGACAAGCTGTCGCCGACCGAGCAGCGCATGATGCGCGAGGCCTATGACGAAAGCCGCGGCTACCAGAAAGAGCAGACGCGGCTGCAAACCGAAAAGGCGCTCTCCGAATTGCAGGCCAAGGGAATGAAATACAACCCCGTGGCGCCGGAAGAGCTGGAACGGATGCGGATGGCCGCCCAGCCCGTGGTCGACAAGATCTCCGCAAGCCTCAAGCCGGAAACGGTAAAGCTGTTCAACGACGAGCTCGATCGAATCCGCAAAACCACCAAGTGACGCGCCGCTGAAATTCGCTGCCTCAACTCCAGCCTCAGACGGCTCCCATGGACCGAATACTTGATCTGTACTGCGCGGTGCTCAAGGGCGTTATCGCACTTTGCCTTGCGGTCATGGTGGTGCTGGTGTTCGGCAACGTCGTGCTGCGCTACGGGTTCAATTCCGGAATTACGGTCTCGGAAGAATTGTCGCGCTGGCTATTGGTGTGGCTCACCTTTCTCGGCGCCATCGTCGCGGTACGCGAGCATGCGCATCTCGGCGTCGATAGCCTGGTCCGGATGCTGTCGCCCGCGGGAAAGCGGATCTGCTTCATCATCAACTATTGCCTGATGCTGTATGCCGACTGGCTGCTGCTCGCAGGAAGCTGGCGCCAGACCCTTATCAACATCGACGACCGTGCGCCGGCGACCGGTCTGTCGCTCGGCATCTTCTATTTCGTCGGCGTCGTCTTCGGCGTGTCGGCCGGCATCATGCTGCTCTACGACCTGTTCAGGGTCGTCTCGGGTCAGGCGAGCGAAGCCGACATGGTGGCCGTCAAGGAATCGGAGGAGCACTGATGTCCGCCGATGTCATGCCTGTGATCCATCCAGGCCCGACCCGCTCGCGGGGGCGCCAGGCATGACCATCGCGGTCTTTACCCTCTCGCTGCTCGGCGCCATGGCCCTGGGCATGCCGATCGCCTTCGCCCTGATTATCTGTGGCGTTGCGCTGATGAGCACGATCGGGATGTTCGATTCCCAGATCGTGGCGCAGAACGTCATCAATGGCGCCGACAGTTTCCCGCTGATGGCGATCCCGTTCTTCATGCTGGCGGGCGAGTTGATGAACAAGGGCGGCCTGGCCAAGCGCATCGTCAATGTCGCCCTCGTTGCCGTCGGCCATCTGCGTGGCGGGCTCGGCTACGTCACTATTCTGGCGTCCTGCATCCTCGCGTCGCTGTCCGGTTCGGCCGCGGCCGATGCCGCAGCACTGGCGGCGCTGCTGGTGCCGATGATGGTGGCGGCTGGTCACAAGAAATCGTACGCCGCAGGTCTGGTCGCCGCCGGTGGCATCATCGCGCCGGTGATCCCGCCCAGCATCGGTTTTGTCATTTTCGGCGTCGCCGCGGGCGTTTCGATCTCCAAACTATTCCTGGCCGGAATCGTGCCGGGCCTGATGCTTGGCGTCGGATTGTGCTTCTCGTGGTGGTGGGTGGTCCGCAAGGAAAACCTGACCCCGCCGCCGCGGGCGTCGTTCTCCGAAATGGCCAAGGCGGTCATTGACGGTTTCTGGGCGTTGATGCTGCCGGCCATCATTGTCGTTGGCCTCCGCTTTGGAATTTTCACGCCGACCGAAGCCGCCGTGGTGGTCGCCGTCTACTCGCTGTTCGTAGCGACCTGCATCTATCGCGAACTGAAATGGTACCAATTATATGAGGTGTTCGTTTCGGCTGCCGTGACGACCAGCATCGTGATGTTCCTGGTGGCCGCGGCCCTGGTGTCGTCCTGGCTGATCACGGTGTCCGAGATTTCGACCCAAGTCGTTGATCTCTTGAGGCCCTTCATGGGCAATAACACCCTTCTGATGTTCGCGATCATGGTGGTCGTGGTGATCGTCGGCACCGCGCTCGACATGACGCCGACGATCCTCATCCTGACGCCGATCCTGATGCCTATCATCAAGACCGCCGGCATCGATCCCGTCTATTTCGGCGTTCTGTTCATCATCAACAACGCCATCGGCTTGATCACGCCGCCCGTGGGCGTGGTGCTGAACGTCGTCTGCGGGGTTTCCAAGATCAGCATGGAAGAGGTGATCAAGGGCGTCTGGCCGTTCATGATTGCCCAACTCGTCGTGCTGTTTCTGATGGTGATTTTCCCGGGAGTGGTGACGAT
>Ga0210402_10003124_pt1 | contig 15705 bp, 15 predicted proteins | sample IncBWC7MmetaG_FD_161055 | JGI IMG/M metagenome (GOLD analysis project Ga0210402, IMG submission 161055) | Forest soil microbial communities from Barre Woods Harvard Forest LTER site, Petersham, Massachusetts, United States - Inc-BW-C-7-M | ecosystem: Environmental > Terrestrial > Soil >...
GTGGGGGGGGGGGGCGGGGGGAGGGGGCGGCGCCGGTAGCAGCGCGATCCCCTCCCCCCGCCCCCCTCCCGCAAGGGGAGGGGGAGTAGTTTGCGTGAGCGCCTCCGCCGCAGCCCGCGCAGCCGCCAGCCCGTCGCGCAGCGCGGCGAGGTCGCGCGGGCCGCCGCGATTGACCGACAGCCGTGCCAGAGCGCGCGCGATGTCAGGCGCGGAACGCAAGGCAGCCCGCAGCCTGTCGGCGCCTACGCGTTCGGCCAGCAGCCAGGACCAGGCATCCTGCCGCGCCGAGATCGCAGCGGTGTCGGTGAGCGGCGCCGACAGCCAGCCCGCCAACATACGCGCGCCCGCAGGACTGAGCGTTCGCTGCACGGTGCCGAGCAACGTGTGCAGGGTGCCGCCGTCACGCGCGCGATGGATTTCCAGGCTGGCGCGCGTCGCCGTATCCATCGACAGGAGCCCGACAGCACCCTGCGGCGCGGGGTGCGCCAGGCGCGGCAGCGTGCCCGCCTGGGTGGCACGGACATAGTCCACCGCCATCACCGCAGCGATGGCCTCGGCATCGGCGAAGCTGCCGAACGCATCCACGCTGGCGACGCCGAATGCCTCGGCCAGCCGACGCCGGGCCACCAATGGCGGCGACGGCACGACATCGGGCGCGCGCCTGGCCGCCCAGTCGCCGAGCTGCAAGGTCGCCGCGGCTAGAATTTCCGCCGGCTCAAGGCGGCCGAGCAGGCTGGGGAGATCCGCCTGGGCCAGCCCCATCGTCTCGAACAGGCCGGTGGAAACATCGAGCCAGGCCGCGCCAACGCCCGCCCGCCCGTCCAGCGCCAGCGCGAGCAGCAGATTGACCCGGCCCGCTTCCAGCAACGCCTCCTCGGTGATCGTGCCAGGTGTGATGAGGCGCACGACCTCACGCCGGATCGGCGCCTTGCCGGTCCGCGCCTTGGGGTCCTCCATCTGTTCGGCCACCGCCACGCGGAAGCCGCGGCGGATCAGGCGCGCGAGATAGGCCTCGGCCGCATGCTGCGGCACGCCGCACATCGGGACCGGGCTGCCGTTATGTTCTCCCCTCTGGGTCAGCGCGATGTCGAGGGCGGCTGCGGCAGCCTCGGCGTCCGAGAAGAACAGCTCGTAAAAATCGCCCATCCGGAAGAACACCAACGCATCCGGGTGTGCTTCCTTGGCGGCGAACCATTGCGCCATCGCCGGCGTGGCGCCATCGGATCGGGGGACTGAGGCCATCGCCACCGGTGTACCTCACGCCGCCAACACTGCGAAGCGCAGTCCGCTTTCCTCCTTCGCGGTCCCCCTCCATGATGGCATACAGCCGCGACGGGAAACGACCAGGGGAACCAAAATGGCCGACGGCAGCATCGACACGCGCACCGCACACGTTTCGGCCGAAGAGGCGCTGGCGCTGCATGCGTCGGGTCGTCCGGGCAAGCTAGAGACACGCATCTCCAAGCCGATCACCACGGCGCGGGACCTGTCGCTGGCGTATTCGCCCGGCGTCGCCGAACCCTGCCTGCACATCCAGCGCGATGCGTCGCTCGCCTACGACTACACGGCCAAAGGCAACATGGTCGCGGTGGTGTCCAACGGGACCGCCGTGCTGGGCCTGGGCAATCTCGGCGCAATCGCGTCAAAGCCGGTGATGGAAGGCAAAATCGCGCTGTTCAAGCGGTTCGCCGACATCGACGGCATCGACCTGGAGATCAATTCGGAGAATGTCGATGACGTCGTCAATGCGGTGCGCTTCCTGATCGGCTTTGGCGGCATCAACCTCGAAGACATCAAGGCGCCGGAATGCTTCGTGATCGAGCAGCGGCTGCGCGAGCTGATGGACGTCCCGGTGTTCCACGACGACCAGCATGGCACCGCGATCGTCGCAGCGGCCGGGCTGATCAACGCGTGTCACCTGACCGGGCGCGAATTGCGCGACACCAAGCTGGTGGTGAACGGCGCCGGCTCAGCCGGCATCGCGTGCGTCGAACTGCTGAAGGCGATGGGCATGCGGCCCGAACACGTCGTGCTGTGCGACACTCGGGGCGTGATCTACCAGGGCCGCACCGACGGCATGAACCAGTGGAAATCCGCCCACGCCGCCGTCACCAGGGCGCGCACGCTGACCGATGCGCTGGACGGTGCCGATGTGGTCTTCGGCCTGTCGGTGAAGGGCGCGGTGACCAAGGCGATGGTCGCGCGCATGGCGGACAAGCCGATCATCTTCGCGATGGCGAACCCCGATCCCGAGATCACACCGGAGGAGGCCCGGGAAGCCCGGCCCAACGCGATCATCGCCACTGGCCGCAGCGACTATCCCAATCAGGTCAACAACGTCCTCGGCTTTCCCTACATCTTCCGCGGCGCGCTCGACGTGCGTGCCAGTACGATCAACGAGGCGATGAAGATCGCCGCGGCCGAGGCGTTGGCCAAGCTGGCGCGCGAGGACGTGCCGGACGAGGTGCACACCGCCTCGACCGGGCGGCGGCTCACGTTCGGGCCTGAGTACATCATCCCGAACGCGTTCGATCCGCGGCTGATCTCCTGGGTGGCGCCGGCGGTCGCACGGGCGGCGATGGACAGCGGCGTCGCGCGCAGGCCGCTGGTCGATCTGCGCCGCTATGCGCGCGATCTGTCGGGGCGGCTCGACTCTACAGCAGGTGCGCTGGATGCGATCATGGAAAGCGTGCGCGCCGATCCGCGCCGCGTGGTGTTCGCCGAGGGCGAGGAGGAGAAGGTGGTGCGCGCCGCCGTGGCGTACCGCAACGCCGGCTACGGCAGGCCGGTGCTGATCGGGCGCGAGGATCGGGTGAAGGCGACGATGGCGAGCCTCGGTCTCGGCATCGTGGAGGGCATCGAGATCCACAACGCGCGTCTGTCCGGCGCCAATGCGAAATACGTTGATTTCCTGTATGGCCGCATGCAGCGCCGCGGGTTCCTGCATCGCGACTGCCAACGCATGGTGAACCAGGACCGCAACGTGTTTGCAGCCTGCATGGTGGCGACCGGCGACGCAGACGCCATGGTGACCGGGCTTACCCGTTCGGCCGCGGTGTGTCTGGACGACATCAGCCATGCGATCCGGCCGGCCGATGGCGGCATCGCGTTTGGGCTCACGCTGGTGCTGGGTATGCGCGGCAAGACCATCTTCATCGCCGACACGCTGATGCATTTTCGGCCCAACGCGGAGCAGGCGGCCGAGATCGCGATCGGGGCGGCGCGGGCCGCGCGGCATCTCGGCCACGAGCCGCGAGTGGCGCTGCTGTCGCATGCGACGTTCGGCGATCCGCTGCATGCGGCGAATGCGCCGATGCGCGACGCGGTGGCGATCCTGGATCAGCGCAAGGTGGATTTCGAATACGACGGCGAGATGAGCCCAGATGTGGCGCTGGAGCCGTCCATCCGCGCGCTGTATCCGTTCTGCCGGCTGACCGCCGATGCCAATGTGCTGGTGATGCCGGGGCTGCATTCGGCGCACATCACGTCGAGCCTGGCGCGGCGGCTGGGCGGCGGCAGCACCATCGGGCCGCTGCTGATGGGCATGGAGCGGCCGGTGCAGATCATGCCGATGGACGCCTCGGTCAGCCAGATCGTCGATCTGGCGTGTCTGGCAGCGTATCAGACCGCGGCGGCACGCTGATCCGGCGTCGGTTCGCGGGGATGAGCGAATGAAATGGACCCGCATGGCGATGCGGGCGCTCGCAATCGCTCTCGTCGCTGGCACTTTTGGTGGCTGTGCGCCTGTCATGTCGGCACAGCCCACAGCGGAGCCTGACTACAAAAGCAGGGCCGTGACGCGAACCGACGGCACGCTGCGGGTGTCGACCGCTGTGTTGTCCGCCGACGAGAGCGTGGCGGTGTACGGCTTGGCGCTCGCGAAGCAGGGAATCCAGCCCGTGTGGATCGAGGTCGAGAACCGTGACCAGTAGGGTTATTTCCTGTTGTCGCCGGGTCTGGATCCGAATTTCTTTCCCGCCTCGGAAGCAGCCGAAGCCCTGTCACCGGAGAGCTCGAGCCAGCAGCGGGCTGCCATCGACCGGCGCTTCCAGCAGCTTGCGTTCCACAATCCGGTCCCGCCGGAATCGACGACATCGGGGTTTGTGCTGACGAACCTGGACGAGGGCGTGAAGCTTGTGCAGCTCGACTTCGTCGCGAGCGAGCGCGCGCGGACATTCTCGATCCTCGTGGGAGTGCCTGGCTTTCGGGGCGACTATAAGGTGAGCGAAGCGTTCCAGCGCGAGATCTATCCGCCCGAGAAGATCGTGAACTACACAGACGACGATGCCTTTCGCGCGGCGCTGGAGGCCCTGCCATGCTGCGCGACCAACAAAAATGGCACGAAGAACGCCGATCCGATCAATCTGGTGATCGTTGGCGGTCTCGACGATGCCTTTCCCGCTTTGGTTCGGCGCGGCTGGCATCCAACCGAGGAGAAGTGGGCGGGCTCGATCTGGCGGATGGTGACCGCTGCGCTGTCGGGCGACCGCTATCCCTATGCGCCGGTGAGTGATCTCTACCTGTTCGGCCGTCCCCAGGATCTCGCGCTGCAGAAGGCCCGCGACAACATCCACCAGCGCAATCACCTGCGGCTCTGGCTGAGCCCGATCCGCTACCATGACAAGCAGGTTTGGGTGGGCCAGGTCAGCCGGGATATTGGCTCTCGTCTCACCACACACTCACCGACGTTCACGACGCACAAGATCGATCCCGATTTGGACACGGCGCGCGCCGCGCTGAGCGAGGACATGGCCTATTCGCAAAACCTCACGAAGTCCGGGCTCGTGAACGGGGTCGGCGCGGCGCCGCCGGACGCGCCGCGCGAGAATCTTACCACCGATCCGTACTATACCGACGGATATCGCGTCGTGCTCGTATTTGATCGCAGACCAACGCCGATCACCGAGATCGAGCTGTTCGATTGGGGGACGATCGAGACGCGCAAGGAGGCGACTCCGGGAATAGCGCGATGAACCTGTTGCCGCCTCGTCTGCTCGACGCGTTCAAGATGTGCCTGCTACTGGCCATAGTCAGTTGCGCGACCTGGCGGGCTCCCAAGGACGTCAGTGACGCCGCGCTGCGTCGCCGCGCCGTGACCGAAGTGCGGGGCGACGTACGCATAAACGCGGCAGTGCTCAGCGCTGTGGACACGCGGCGCATGCTCGGCGGCGAACTCGACAGGACCGCAGTGCAGCCCGTCTGGATAGAGGTCGAGAACCGGACCTCGCGACGGTTGTGGCTGCTGCGCTCTGGCACCGACCCGGACTACTACTCGCCACTCGAAGTCGCATGGTCGCTGCACACGCTGCTTGGCGGCGACACGAACACACAGATCGACGCCCATTTCGACAGGCTCGGGTTCAAGAATCCGATCGCCGCAGGGGAAACGCGCGCCGGGATTCTCTTTATCAACCCCGAACGCCGGACAAGGCTTCTGAACGTCGATCTGCTCGGCCGACAGATGCTGATCGCCTTCACGCTGTTCCTGCCTGTACCTGATGATGCCGTTGGCGACGACCCGGCGCTGTTCAGATATTTCCGGTGCGCATTCCGCGAACTACACGGACCTCGCCGCGCTCCGCGCTGCAATCGAGCAGCTGCCATGTTGTGCGACAGAAGCAGGTGGAACCACGCAAGGTGATCCGCTGAATGCCGTGTTTGTCGGTGACATTCCTGCGATCGGGAGCGCGATGGTGCGGCGTGACTATCGGCGCTCCGCGCGAGCAGAGGACATGGCTCAACAGGTCTTCGGCCGCCCGCCTGATTTCGTGCTGCACAAGCAGGCACAGGCGGGAGCGCCGTCCAACTGGATACGCGCGTGGCTCGCGCCGATCAGCTTCCAGGGCCAACCGGTTTATCTTGTGCAAGCCGGCCGGCCGGTCGGCGGGCGCTTCGCGTCCCCCGGCAACAGCGATATCGTCCTGGACGAGGATGTGGATGAGGCAAGAAACCTGTTGGTCCAGGACATGATGTATTCGGGTGGTTTGACCCGCATCGGTTTTGTGACCGGCGTCGGCGAGGCCTCCGATACACAGCCTCGGGATACCCTGCACGGCGCGCACTATTACACCAACGGTCTGCGCGCCGTCCTGTTCTTCGCGACGCGGCCCCAGAGCCTCGAAAACGTGGAATTTCTCCGCTGGGAACCGTACCTCGATCGGCGCGGGCAAGGTGACGGGAATGCGGGCAGCGATGCCGGGCGCTAAATTCTATGTAGCCATCATATCGTTGGTCGCGGGGACGTGCCTCACACTCGGCGCATGTGCGACACGGCCACTGATGCCGTATTCAGCCGATACGCCGCCGCTCGCTCTCGCGCCGGCATCCCGGGTGGGCGTGCAGGACCACCGTGGCCGCTTCCGCGAAATCTATTGCGCCGTGCTGGAAGCGCACGGACGCGCGCTGCCGGATTACCGCCCCTGCGAGGAAGCGCTGACCCGCGTCGGCACCGAGCCCGCCGGCACTGACAGACACGTCGATCTCGGTCCGTCGAAGCGACACCTCGTCGCGGCGGTGGTGCCTGGTATTGGCTACGAATGCTTCGAACCGTGGCTGGATCCACCCGGTACTGCCGCGCAGCATTTGCGCCAGTTCGGATACGACGCGGTTTTGCTGAAGGTCGATGCGCTGTCGAGCTCGGAGAACAACGCGCGCCAGATCCGCGACTCGATCATGGCCATGCCGTTCGACGTGGGTGCGCCGCGTCTCGTGCTCATCGGCTATTCGAAGGGTGCCCCTGATATCCTCGAGGCTGTGGTCGCGTATCCGGAAATCCGGAGCCGCGTCGCTGCGGTAGTCAGCGCCGCCGGCGCGATTGGGGGGTCGCCGCTCGCGAATGACGCCGAGCAATACCAGGCCGACCTGCTGCGGCACTTTCCAGGCGCAAACTGCGGCCCGGGCGACGGCGGCGGCGTGGCAAGCCTACGGCCCGCGACGCGCCAGGCGTGGCTTGCGCGGAACCCGCTTCCCCCCGAGTTGCATTATTATTCGCTCGTCACATTTCCGCGGCCGGAGGTCATCTCTTCGGTTCTTTCCGGGAGCTATGACAAGCTGGCACGCATCGACGCGCGCAACGACAGTCAGATGATCTTCTATGACCAGGTTGTGCCCGGTAGCGTTCTGGTGGGCTATCTCAATGCCGACCACTGGGCCGTCGCGGTCCCGATCAATCGCACGCACAGCGTGATCGCCTCGGTGTTCGTGACCCAGAACGCCTACCCGCGCGAAGCTCTTCTCGAGGCACTCATGCGTTTCGTGGAGGAAGATTTGGCGGCGGCCGAATAGCTCCAGACGAGCGCGGCGCAGGTTTGGCCCAACGTCGTGGCGTGGCACTGCTGTCGCATGCGACGTTCGGCGAGTCGCTGCATGCGGCGAATGCGCCGATGCGCGATGCGGTGGCGATCCTCGACCGGCGCAAGGTGGACTTCGAGTATGATGGGGAGATGAGCCTGGACGTGGCGCTGGAGCCGTCCTTCAAGCGCCGTCATACCGCCGTCCACGAACAGCCACGATACGGCGGATCCATCCGGCGGGAACTCCAAAGCCGCCGTTCCGGCTTCGGCCAATATCTGCTGGAAGTGGACCTATTGCTGACTGCTGCCGCGCCGGGCTCCGTGGGTGCCCGGCGCGACGAAAAGTTGAGGCTGGGAGATCTCTAATCGGCGCGTCGTTTGGTTTGGTCTGATCCGGCGCTACTGGGCGGCGGCGGCCATGGTTCGTGCTTCCGCCACCGGCCGATATGCCCGCAGGAATGTGCGAATATGGCGCACCGCCAGCGGGATCTTATCCGGCGTGTCCTTCCACGGGTAAAGGCTCACTTGTGCATTCGGTGCGAGGTGCACGGTCTCCATGGCGACGGCATATGGATGCGCCGGCACGTCGTCCGGCAACACCAGGATCGGCGTTTGGCAGCCGCGCACGAAATCACGCGTCACCGTGTAAACAAAGTCAGCGCGGGCACGGTACATATTGGTCAGGAAGGTGTCGACCATCGCCATCGTGATGTCCGGCCGGCGGGCGCAGAGTTCCGGACCCCAGGTCTTCATGTTGTTGTCGTAGGAGAGGGTGGGCATCTCAGGGCGGTAGCCGCTGGGCTGTGCCGGCACCGCTGCGACCACGCGGTTGCTGGCGCGCGTGAGCAGGTTCCAGATGAAAGGGCCGCCGATGCAGAACCCGAGCACCAGGAAGTTCCGGATGCCAAGGTGATCCATCAGGCCGAGATGATCGTCGGTATAGGCATCCCACGGCCGGTCGGTCTCAAGCGGACCTGAGGACTGGCCACCCTTGGCGTTGCGCAGATCCGCCGCGATCACGCGGAATTCGTCCTTGAATTCGTCGAACGGATTGAACGGGTGGGTCTGGCTCGCCAGGCCCGCGATCGTGGAGTTCAGCCCGCCTCCGGGGATGACCAGCAACGGGAAGCCGGAGCCGGACTCTTCGTAATGGATGCGGACGTCGTCTCTTTCGTAGAACGGCATGATGGTTTCTCCTTACGCAGTGAGGTGTCGAGTAAGGTCAAGTCCCGCTAAAGGTGACCCGTTCCGTCATGGCCGCCCCAAGGGCGGCCATGACGATATGGGTCGTGACCGGCCGTTGACAGGTTGAGTATCACCCAATTTTCGCGACCGCCAATGGCGGGCCTGTCCACCGCTAGAAAATATTCTCCGGCGTCAGACCAAGCATCACCTGACCGACCGTCTCGTAGTGCAATATCCGTCCCTGGCCCTGTTGTGCGACCGTGTCGATGTCGCGCAGGCGGCGTTCGAACGGATTCTCCTCGAACACCGACATCGAGCCGCAGTCGTGAAACAGCGTGTTGACGATCTCGCGCGACGACTGAATGGCCCAGGTGGAGGCGAGGCGCAGGCGGGTGCGCTGATCCATCGCCATCGCGCCACATTCCTCGATCGTTTCCCACGCCTCGTCCGCCGCCGCGTGCAGGAAATAGCGCGCGGAGCGCCACCGCGCCTCGGACTGCGCCACGTGCGACTGGACGACATTGTTCTCCACCATCGGTTTGCCCGCGCCGCGGCGGGTCTTTTCCCGCGGCAGGGCCAGAAACGCGTCCATCGTTCCCCTGGCGATACCAAGCGCGACGCCGCCGAACCCGATCGAATAGAGCTGGTTGCTGGTGAAACGATACAGCGGGCTGTCGCTTCGGCGGTCGCGCGGATCGTCGCGATAGATGGCGCGCTCGTGCGGAATGAACAGATTGTCGACCAAATACTCGTTGCTGGCCGTGCCGCGCAGGCCCAGCGTGTGCCAGATATCGTGGAACGTGGCGCTCGATTTCGGATAGAGGAAGGTCTTGGTTTCCTTGGTGCCCGCCACCCGCAGATGGGCACCAAGCCAGGTCGCATTCTGACTGCCGCTCATGAAGCGCCATTTGCCGGTGATGCGGTAGCCGCCCTCGACGGGTGTCGCTTCGTACGGCGAGCCGGGTGGTCCCCAGGCGACGATCCCGTCTGGCCTGCCGAAAATCTCCCGGGCGATGTGCGGATCGAGATACGCGCTGGTGGTCGAGCAGCCGTTGCTTTGACACACTACCCAACCGGTCGATCCGTCCACGCTGGCGATCGCCTCGGTCACCTGGGCGAAGATCGAGGGCTTCAGCTCCATCCCGCCGACGGATTTGGTCTTCAACATGGTGAAGAATCCGCCATCGATCAGGGCTTCAACGACGGGCTTGGTGAGTTTCCGGATGTCGTCGTTTTCGTCCGCGGCCGCGGCGATCAGCGGCAGGAGATCGCGAGCCTTCTGTAGCTGCGGATGGACGGTCGGCATGGTGTGTCTCCTGCTCCGTGACAGCGCGGTCTCGGTCGATTACCGGCGACCCGGGCGCCCCGGTCAAGCGACAGCTACTCGGGGCGATGGAGTGGGTGGTTAGTCCGGAGGGGACCGACGGCTTTGCGGAAGCATCCACTTTGGAGAGGTCGTCCGCAAAGGACATTATCATAGAACGACATTATCATAGATAGAAACAGGGCACATGCGCGCCGCACTCGGCTTATGATAGGTGGCGACATTGCGTGACCTACGCGCAGGAAAGATGTCTGACATGCTGACGGCCTCAATCCGGGAAACCCTGTGGCACAGAATGCGCCATGACCTGACCAAATACATCCCGGAAGTTATTGGAACCCAATTCCTAATGTGCTGTGCCTGCGGACACTTCCTCCCGCAAGGATGCTTCGATCTCGAACACCTCATCCCGCAACAAGCGTTGAGACAAGACCCCGGTCTCGTGAGGACCAACCCCTCGACCCCTGCAAACATCAGGGCGGGCAACCTTCTTCTCTGCAAGAAACCTCTGAAGCACAAGGGCACCACGGTATATGCGAACGGGTGCAATAGCTGGAAAGGTCGGTTCTACGATAGACCGATCAGTGAGCTTGTGTCGGGAAAGGCATTGCAAGGAGACGGATGCACGCAAGTGCACATCATTGCCGCTCTGTCCCTTGGTTACCTAGCCATGGTGGCTCAGTTCGGTTACGTCGTCACACTGATGCAGAGTGGGTTGTTGATGAGGGAGCAGTTCTTCAGCCTGTACAAATTCCATCCGGCAATGCCTGGCAGATCCCACATGCTGCTTGGCGGCAGCCTCCCGGTCACGCTGCCTGAAGCCCGAATTGCCACCGGGATGCCGCAGCAGAGGCAACGTGCAGGGGCCTCTTGACCGCACTCTCCACTTGGAACCGAATGGACGCTGGGAGAAAAAGGGAGGCAGGCAAATGGCCGATAACGCGGCTTCGGGCGCCACGGTCGCTGCACCGCGTCTGACCGGCGTGATCGTCGCGGCGACGGCCGGCAACATCCTCGAGTGGTTTGACTTTCTCGTCTACGGCTTCTTCGCCGCGACGCTGGCCGAGGTATTCTTCCCCACTGGCAATCAGACCGTGTCGCTGCTGATCACCTTTGCTGCTTTCGGCCTGTCTTATGTCGTGCGTCCATTGGGTGCCGCCGTTATTGGCAACTATACCGACCGCGCGGGGCGCAAAGCCGGACTGATGCTGTCGATCGCGCTGATGATGATCGGCACGATGCTGATGGTTGTCACGCCCGGCTATGCGACGATCGGCATCGCGGCACCGGTCATCATCACGGTCGCCCGGCTTCTGCAGGGGTTCTCGGTCGGCGGTGAGTTCGGCAGTGCCGTGGCTTTTCTTGTGGAGCATGCTGGCGATCGCAAGGGTTACAGCGCGAGCTGGCAGTGGTCCAGCACCGGCATCATCTCGGTCATCGTCGCGCTCTTCGGCCTCGCGCTGACGACACTCCTGACACATCAGCAGCTCGTCGATTGGGGATGGCGCATTCCCTACGTGTTCGGCCTGCTGGTAGGACCGGTCGGCCTCTACATCCGCTCGCGCATGATCGAGACGCCTGAATTCCTCGACGCCGTCAAACCACCGACGCTGCCGATCAGCGAGTTGCTTCGCCGCCATCCGATGCCCGTACTGCTGGCGCTCGGCGCCTCGATTATTTCGAACAGCTCTTATTACCTGCTGCTCTACATTCCGACCTATGCAGTCAAGACGCTGCATTTGCCGGCATATACCGGCTTCGCGGCGACACTGCTCGGCGGTGTCGTGCTTGCCGTCTTTTCGGTCCTTGCGGGACACTGGTCCGACAAAACGTCGCGGACGCGCATCATGCTGGCAATGGCGTGGCTGTTCGCGATTGCCGCCTACCCGACGTTTTGGCTGATGGTGGCGTACCCGTCACTCGCCACGGCGATGTTCGCCGTCGGCTTGCTCAACCTGATCAAGGCAGGATACAGCGGTGTGCTGCCATCGCTGCTGGCGGAACAGTTCCCGGTCGCCTCGCGCGCCGTCGGGATAGCCTTCAGCTACAGCATTTCGGTGACGATTTTCGGCGGCTTTGCGCCATTTGTTGCGACATGGCTGATCGCGCAGACCGGAGACCCGCTGTCGCCCAGCTTTTATCTGATGGCAACCGCTCTGCTCAGCATCGTCGCTTTGCTGGCGATCCAGCGGCGCACCGTTCGCGCGCGGGAGACCCCCGATGTGAGGATGCCACCTTCTGGGTTGATAACCTCAAGATCGGAATGACCGCCGGCACGCTCGAGCGGATGTGCACCTGCGCCCCGCCCAGCAGCAGCCTCGCTCCCGAGTGCGCCGCCGCTTCGTGGCTCAACGGCTCCGATCGTCGAGCCCGGTCTTCGCATGGGCATGCATCTCCCGCGTCGCGGGGACGGTATCGGTTGCCTCTGGACCGCCTGCCAGAGACGCGAAACAATGCCACCACGCGGCGCTGACCCGAAGCATCCATGCAATATGCAGATCGGCAGCGCTGTCGTTCCAGGGCAGCGGGGCTGCCCGGATCGCCGGGATATCGGTCATCCCGGGGTGATGGGAGGTGCCCCATTCCATCGCCCCCTCCGGACCAAGCTCTGCCCGGAGCCGCGGCTCGATATCCGGACGGGCGCGATCGGCCAGCGTGAAGAAGGCGTCACCGGCAAGGCCGGTGCAACGGAGGAACACGCCCACTTGCGGAAACGGAAGCCTGGCCCGGTACAAGGTGATCCACGCGGCGTCGCGGATTATGGCGAACCGGCGGTTCCGGTAACCCCCCGCGCTATGCGCCGGCAGACCGCGCGAGGTGGCGCGCCGCGCCCGCAGGTCGCACCAGAAGGCGCGGTCCTGTGCCAGGTCCTGGCGGGAGATCCCCATCCGGGTGGTTTTGTATTTCATGTCCGGCAATTCGGCGTGCTGAGCATATTGGCCATCATGCGATGTGCCAAATTGCTTGACCTGGATTCTCGGGGACGCGATCAGGGCCGCGCCATGACTGGCATGGCGACAGGGTCCGGACGCCGGCCCCTTACAGCTCGTCGTTCAACCGCCGGCGTCCGGAACCCTTCACCGCAGCGGCCCAAGCGGCTACGGCCCGACCGATACCCAGCGTCAGATTGTATCCATGTCGCTGCGGCTAGTCGGCATGGCTGCCTGGCGCGACGCCAAGGCCGCCGACGAGCGGCAACTCGTCGCTGCCGACCGCACGCGCCTCGGCGGCCCGCTGCCGCTGCACCCTCTTGTAGACAAACGACGTGAGAATCGGCGTCAGTACCGCCGTGACGATGACCGAGGCCGCGACCTGGATCGTCGCCGCCGCCGCGATCGCGGCGTAGGTCGGATCGGCCAGCGCGATCGCCTTCGGGACCGCGGCGGAATTCCCCGCCGTGCTCGACGCCGCCGCACCCGCGATGCCCGACCCGCCCAGCAGGCGATCGGCGAGGATGCAGCATGTCCCCGTCACCACCAGCACGAACGCGCCGAGCATCACGCCCGGCAGGCCGGCGGTCACCACGGCGGACAGGTTGATCGTCTGACCGAGGGTGAATGCCATGAACGGCACGATGATCGGCTCATGCGAGCCGAAGAACTCGCGCAGATCCTTGTCGAGGTTGCCGAGCACCGCGCCGGCCGCAATCGGCGCAACCACCGACAGCATTGTCAGCCACGGAATGTTGGCCAGCCCCGCCCCGACCAGGATGATCATGGTGAGGAACGGTCCTGTCTCGATGCTTTGCGGCACGTAGGTGCCGGCATCCTCCTTGTCGCCCATCACCGAGGTGAGTGCCATGAACATGCCGCCATTGGTGTCGCTCATCGCCACCAACAGAGCCAGCGTGCTGAGGCCAAGGACATTGCCGTCGAAGAACCGCGCGACCGTCAGCGCGATCAGCGTGGCGATGCCGACCTTGGCGGCCATGATGCCCAAGCCGCGCTTCAGCATCCGCGGCGCGGTTCGCAGCGTCATCTTGGTGCCGACCGTGAACAGATACATGCCGAGGATGGTGGGGTAGCCCACGCTGGTCAGCGCCTCGGTGAAGCCGCCGATCTTCAGCAGGGTTGGGAAGAAGGTGTTGAGGACCATGCCGATGAACAGCGGCACGACCATCAGGCCACCCGGAACTCGATTGATCGCCTTGTAAATGCGCATGGTTCACCCGCCATTGGTAATGGCTCAGGCTAACCGTTCGGTGACGGCGCGCATTGATCTGCGTCAAGGCCGCCCGCATTCGGGCGGGAAGGATCAGGCCGCCGGTTCGGTCGCCGGCCGGGTCGGCTCGGTCCTCGGCGGGGCCTGGGCCTGGTCGGTCAGCATCTCCATGCGGCCGGTGATCTGGCCGCCGTCCTCAACCTGGAGGCGGCGGCAGCGGGCGGTGCCCAGCACCTTGCCGGTCGCGCGCACGATCAGGCTGCCGCGGGCGGTGAGCGTGCCGTCGATCGTGCCGGCGATCTCCACGTCCTCGACCTCGATCTCGCCCTTGAAGACGCCGCCCGGCGAGATCGCCAGTTCGGTGGCGTGGATCATGGTGGCCTCGACGGTGCCTTCCACCACCAGGCGTTCGGCATCCTGCACGGTCCCCTGCACGCTGATGCCGCGGCCAACGACCAGCGTGCGGCGCTCAGACGGATCGCGCGCCGGGGCGCGGACTGGCGGCAGACCGGGTCGCGGTCCCGGCTGTGGAGCGGCTTGCGGCGCTGGAGCGGTGGTGAAGGGTGGCCGGGACATCGTTTGCACCTCCTGCGGCGGGGCGGGACGGAAGGGAGGCACGCCTAGACCGTTGTCGAGCGGTCTGTTCGGGGCACTCGGTTGGTCGGAGTGGTCCCCCTGGTCGGGATATGACAGGCCGGCGGGCAACGGGGCGTCCGTTTCGTCGGTCTGTGGCTCATCTGGCTTGCGGCGTTTGAACACGGGCTCCTCGCTCGGCTGGCTGATGTTCGGAGTCGTGATGGTGCGACCGGCCTAACACGGGCGGCGGCGGTGAAACAACCGGGTGCCGGCGGTTATCCACAACGATCCGCATGGGTCATGAGGCAGTCCGGTGGTCCGGCACGGCCGTCAGCGCCAGATCGAGCACGTGGACCATGGCCGCGGTACCGATCACGGGGATCAGCAGGTTGAGGATCGGCACGTAGCCGGCCGGCGCCAGGATGCAGCCCTGTGCCAGGACGACCGGGCGCACCCGACGGTACAGCGCCTCGGCGGCGGCGCGGGACATGCGGCGCATCGCCACCGCGGCGAACAGCCCCCGGCCGATGGCGTAGCCGCCGATGATCCAGGCCAGCACCAGGCCAATGCCGGGGATGATCAGCGCGACGATGAGGGCGAGCACGCTCAGCAGCAGGATGCGCGCGCCGACGCTGATGGCGTCCCAGATCTGCGCGGCGAGCGATGCGCCGCGCGGCGGCGGCAGGGATGGATAGTAGCGGCGCTCGACCGCACGGGCGATGCGGTCGATGTAGAGCGTGCCGATCGCCGCGGCGACCGGCAGGAACAGCCACAGCGCGAGCAGCGATGCGCCGATGCCGCCGAGCAGGTCGGCCGCCCAGCCGATCCAGCCGCGCAGGTTTAGAAGGTGGTGCACGGCCCAGATCGTGGCGAGGTGCAGCAGGATGAAGCAGGCCGCCGACCATACGACGCTGCGCGCCAGGACGCCGAGGAAGACGCGGTCGTCGAGTTGGGCGAGCGCTCGGGCGAGGGGGGAGAACAGCCGGGGCATCGGTTGGTGAAGCGAAGGTCCCACAGCTCATGCCGCCGGGCAATTGGGGAGTGGGAGGTGGTCCGACCGGGGGCCGATTCAGTCTCATGGCGTGGCTGCGGAGACGATGTCCCGGTGGGTGAGACAGGGGAGTGCGAGGCTTTCACGAGCAGACGATAAGCCCGGCAGCCGGCGAA
>Ga0210402_10003127_pt1 | contig 15701 bp, 13 predicted proteins | sample IncBWC7MmetaG_FD_161055 | JGI IMG/M metagenome (GOLD analysis project Ga0210402, IMG submission 161055) | Forest soil microbial communities from Barre Woods Harvard Forest LTER site, Petersham, Massachusetts, United States - Inc-BW-C-7-M | ecosystem: Environmental > Terrestrial > Soil >...
GGAAATGGTACTGTGGCTCGAAAGCACGCTACGCGAGGATCGTAGCGTCGTCGATCTCTTGAAAACGGATTACACCTTCGTCAATCAGCGCTTGGCCGAGCATTACGGAATCAAGGGTGTTGTCGGGAACGAGTTCCGCCGCGTCACCCTGGACGACCCGCAGCGCCAAGGCCTGCTAGGAAAGGCCAGCGTCATGTCGGTGACCGCCTACCCCAATCGGACGGCGCCGACGATACGCGGGAAGTGGGTGTTGGAGCAGCTCTTGGGCACTCCGCCGCCGCCGCCGCCGCCCAATGTTCCGTTCTTGAAGGAGGACGCGACGCATGCGAAGCTGTCCATGCGTCAGCGTATGGAAGAGCACGCGACCTCTCCCCAGTGCGCGGTTTGCCACAAGATCATGGACCCGATCGGCTTTGCGCTGGAGAACTTCGACGGGCTTGGCAAGTGGCGCGAGTTCGGTGGGGATGAAGGGACGGAAAAGATCGACCCCGCCGGGGTTCTGCCGGACGGCACTCCGTTCAATGGGCCGGCGGGCTTGCGGGATATCCTGCTGCGCAGGCAGGATCTGTTCGTGCAAAACTTCATCGAGCGGCTCTTGACGTATGCTCTCGGCCGCGGCGTCGAGGAGTACGACCGCCCCGTTATCCGCAAGATCGCTCGCGAAGCAGCGCCGGACGGCAATCGCTGGTCAGCCATCATTCTCGGTATCGTCAAGACCAAACCCTTCCAGATGATTCAAAGCAGAGGAGCGTAAGCAAATGGTAATCACCGGTAAATCGATTGATCGCCGAGCGTTCCTGCGCGGCACAGGTGCAGTCTTTGCGCTGCCGCTGCTGGACGCCATGACACCGGCTTTTGCCGTTGACAAGGTGCGGCCTACCCGCATGGCATTCATGCAAGTCCCGAATGGGATCTTCAACTTGAACAACGAGTGGGCGCCCAAAGCCGTGGGCCCTTTGAGCGCCGACCTGCCCGTGACTCTCCAGCCGCTTGCGGATTTCAGGGACCGCATGCTGGTGCTGAGCGGGCTCGATAACCAACAAGCCGCGGGCCTCGGGTTTGAAATAGCGGGCGATCATCCGCGCGCTTGCACCGCTTGGCTAACGGGAACCCACGCGAAGATGACGGCCGGCGCCGACTTGCATGCCGGCGTCTCCGCCGACCAGATCGCGGCGAAGGAATTCGGAAAAGAGACCCAGCTCGCCTCGCTCGAGGTCGCCTTGGAGTCGTCGGAGGTGGTGGGCTCTTGCGAGGCCGCCTATAGCTGCGCCTATTTCAATACGATCTCGTGGCGCGACGATGCCTCGCCGCAGCCGATGGAGCACCGTCCACGCGCCCTGTTCGAGCGTCTGTTCGGCGCCGCCGGCACCACTGATCCGAAGGTGCGTGCGATCCTCAGGCAGGAGGACCGCAGCATCCTTGATGCCGTCAACCAGGACGTCACCCGGCTGCGCGGAAAGCTTGGCGGAAAGGACCGCGGCAAGATCGACCAGTATCTGGAGGCGGTGCGCGATGTCGAGCGGCGCATCCAGCAGGCCGAGTCGCAGAGCGGCCGCGATATACCGGCGCTGGAAGGTCCCGCCGGAGTTCCGTCGGTGTTCGGGGAATACTATAAGTTGATGGCGGATCTCATGGTTCTCGCCTGGCAAACCGACATGACGCGCGTCACCTCCTTCCAGGTCGGCCACGAGATGAGCCTGCGCTCCTATCCCGAGCTCGGATTCAGCGACTCGCACCATTCCCAGACGCATCACCACGGCGAGGTGGACAAGCAAGCGAAGGTGATCCAGATCAACACCTACCACACCAAGATGCTGGCTTACTATCTCGACAAGCTGCGTTCCACGCCGGACGGCGACGGCTCGCTGCTCGATCACTCGATGATCCTGTACGGCGCGGCGCTCAGCGACGCAAACCTGCACCTCTATACGGATCTCCCGCTGTTGCTGGTCGCGGGCGGCGTGAACGGGATAAAGGGCGGACAGCATATCAAGTATCCCAATCGCACGCCGATGAGCAATCTGCTCCTCACGATGCTGGACAAAGCCGGCGTTCCGAACGTGACAAAGCTTGGCGACAGCACCGGAAAGCTCGAATTGATGGCGTCTGCTGCCAGGGCAGTGGATGCCGGCCAATCACAGCGAAAGACGCTCTAAAGCATGTCCCGTTCGGGTTCGCCTAATCGTTGCCGCCGGGTTTGACCCGGCGGCCTCGATTCGAGGGGCGATGCTTCAAAAGGCGAGATGGCCGGGACCAAGGCGCCGGTCAACACCAAAGGAAACGGATCCGAGTTGGAGAACGAGCATGAGCATCAGGGCAACGATTCTGACAAGTGTGCTGAGCGTGCCGCTCATTGCGGCCGCCGCGTTTGCCGCCGATACCGGCAATGTGTCGCTGGTGAATGCCGCGAAGCAAGGGGACCGTGATGCTGTGCGGTCCATATTGAACAGCCCCGCGAAGAAAGATGTCGCTGGTGCTGAAGGTGGGGCCGCGCTGATCGCGGCGGCCTCCCGCAACGACGTGGAGATGGCCGATCTTCTCCTGAGCGCAGGCGCAGACCCGAAGGCCGTCAACGAATATGGCGCAACGGCGCTTTATGCAGCGGCCTCGGAGAACGCAGACCCGGCCATGACCAAGAAGCTCTTGGCGGCAGGGGCCGATCCCAATGTCGCGCTGTTGTCGGGCGAGACCCCGCTCATGCAGGCGGCCCGCGTGGGCAACGTCGAGACGACGCGCGCACTGTTGGAGGGTGGTGCCGATCCGAACGTGAACGAAAAAAATGGCAGACAGACCGCCTTGATGTGGGCGATAGCGGGCGGCCACTCCGCGGTTACCAAGGAACTGGTGGGGCACAAGGCTGACGTTAACGCCGCTTCGAAAAACGGAGCCACCGCGTTGATGTTTGCCGCCCGGGGCGATTTGGAGTCCACCCGCATTCTGCTCGACGCCGGCGCGAACCCGAATGCCTTTATTCCGGACTGGAAGGGAACGCCCCTGACTATCGCCAGCACCATGGGCCAGGCGGCTATCGTCGAAGCGCTTATCGACAAGGGTGCCGATCCCAACTTCAAGGATGACAACGGCTTCACCGCTTTGCATGCCGCGGTGCGGGATTCGGATTACGGTGAGGACCGGGAGCAAAGAGCCCGAGCGGTGCCGACCGTCAAGGTGCTTCTTAAGCATGGCGCCGATCCGAATGCCCGAATCCATCAGGAAAAGGAGAGCGTCCGCGCCCTCAACGAAATTTCTTTTGAAGGCGCAACGCCGCTCGCGCTTGCCGCAGAAGTTAACAATCTTGACGCGATCAAGGCGCTGGTGGAAGGCGGGGCGGATCCGAAAATTGCGACCTCGCGGGGCACGACGCCGCTGATTCTGGCGGCGGGAGGCGCCACGGACGAGCAGAGGCCAAGGTCGATCGAAGAACGGGCACTGGCGATCCACACGGCACGGTACTTGGTGGAACATGGCGTCGACGTCAATGCCGCCGGACAGTTCGGCTGGACCGCACTGCACGCGGCCGCCTATCAGGGATTGAATGACGTCATTGAATACCTGGCCGGCAAGGGTGGAAAGTTCGAAACCTTTGACGAGCTTGGGCAGACGCCGTTGAGCATCTCTCTTGCCGTCCTCACCAAGGAGGCTGGGGCTCGCCGCCTCCAGATCCCGCGCAGATATCACAAGGACACATCCGAGCTTTTCCTCAAGTTGGGCGCCGTCCCGCTCAATAAATCCGGGGTCAATGTCGTCTTCCAGCGCACTGGAGACTTGGCCACTGGGGTTGGGAACCAATAGCTCCTTGGCCCGCAAATCTCGCGGCGCAAACCCCGGAGGGAGGACGCGACCTCCCTCCGGAGACTGCCCGGCGGAGCGCAGCGCGAATCTGCATCTCGCACCGCGCGTTCGCGAGAGCATCCCAACCGCTTACGGTTGAGCCGATAGAAACGTCTCGCAAATTTCTTGCCAGCTGCCTCTCGGGCAACCGCGGCCTCGGGCCGAACACGATCGCCCGCCTTCGCGTAATTTTGCGGTTGTCGCAGTGCCGCTCAGAGGTCTGCCGAGATGCGCCTACTTGACGCCGCCGGGGGGCCGACAACTCCCCGCGCGGCAAGCCCGTCAGTTCAGCCCGTATAAAGCGGTCCCAGGAATGCGGTCAGTCGCGCCGCAACGATAACGCCGCACCACGCCAGAAAGCTGGCGGCGACAAATTTGACCTCACCTGAAGAAACCGCCCCCGCCGCTTCCCATGAGGCGGCCTCTCGCTTCATTTTGCCTTGGAAATACACTGTCAGAGCGACGCCGGCGACGACAAACAATACTTTCAGAATGAACGCGCTGTCGGCCGCATATCGTGTCGGCTTCGTCACCCAGAGCGCGAGACCGCTGAGGAATTGCACTGCAAATGCAATCCAGAGCGTGGGAAACAGCCGATTGAGCGACCTATAAGGAATCGTCTCGAATAAACCGAGCAGTCGCAGGTTGATGATAAAGATCAGGCCGATCACAACTGCCGTCCCGAGCGTGTGGACTGTCAATATGAACGGCCAACCCCATAGCGAATCGCCACGCGCCCAAACTGAAAACGGCATACTTTCCAGCGATGCAAACACTGCTCGATCCTCCCTCGCCTGTTATGTCTGCCAGATGCGGTCCGTTTACCGGCCGCTTTGGCTCACGGCCTTGTTGAACTGGTATAACGCGAAGAAGACAACGCCGAGGACGCATGCATTGACCGCGACCACTGTCAGAAGCATCTGAAACCCGTTCATTGGACACATCCCTCCCGATCAAAGATAGTTCAGCATTCTGCCGCACACGATTACCCCGGCCCACGCCAGGAGCGCGATGGCGGCAACCCACTTCGCAGCCGCTGGCGCATCCTCTCCCGCCTTGAGGTTCCACAGTCGGTCGGACGCCGAGAAGTACAGAACCGCCGTTGCGCCGATCGGGATCAGAGCTATTTTCGGTGCGAATGTGTAGTCGTTCACCACGTAGCGATAGCTGTCGGCCAGCATCATCAGCATGCCGGAAAACACATTCATCAGCACGCCAACAAATCCCAGCAGCAGCAGTCGGTGCACGGCCGCAAACGACACGGATTTCCATACGCCCAGCACCCGCAGCACAATGGCAATCGCCGCCCCGAATATCAGGCAGTATCCGAAGAAGTGCACGATTTGCCAGGGCACGAACCAGATCATCTGGCTGATCTGCGATTCGATCGCAGTGGATATACCGACGGTCGGATCGGTCGGCAGTATTTCGGTCGCCACGCGGATCTCAGGGTGATTGATCTGCCCTCCGCGGTGCCCGGTTTCAGCCATTATGCCGAGGGTGACGACCGCAAACAGCATTACCAAGGTTAGCGACAACTTGGAAAAACGGCCAAAATACCGATACCGCCATAGCTCAAACCAGGAGGCGGCGCCGGTGAATCCCAGGCCAAACAGGGTCCACAACGCCATGTCGCGATGGGCGTCGATGACCGCTTTGGAAATCTCAGGGTTGGCAGGCTGGGTCAAAGCCCACATTGTGGCAGTGCCGGTAACATAGGTCGGGACGCCGAGGACGCTGCATATGACAAAAAGGATGAGGCTACCCTGCTTCATTACGTCGTTGTTTGCGACGAGTGCCGTAACATAAAAGGCGATCGCAAAAACGAATCCTACCGTCGGAGCGTGGTTCAAGATCATATGGACATGCGGCCAAGCCACCGGAGTCGAGACGTCGGGAATAATGACGGTCGACTGCAGCTCACGGTGATTGATTTCCCAGCCGTCCGCTACGATCAGCACGCCTAGAGTCACAACGGCAAGGCCCAAAACCAGACGCAGTGCGTGGTTGGGCGCGTGGCCGGCGCGGCCAGATAGCGACAGTGCCACCAGTGCGACAGCGCCCGTTATCACAAGCGCGACCAGCGCCGCCATTCCCCAGCCGTAGTGAGTAGCCATCATGTCCTTGGAAATTCTAGGATTTCCTGACAACTCCGCCATCGAACCATTGCCGCTCAAAAAAATCGGGATGGACAGCAGAGCCAGGATCGCGAACAGGACCAAGCAGGTTCGCTTGATACCGTTATTGTCTCTGAGGAGTCCTGCGATGTAGAAACCGAGTACACACACGAGCCCGAAGGACGGGAAAACGCTCACGAGTATGTGCAGGTGCGACCAAGACTGCGGAATCAGATGCATAAAGTCCTCCCTCCCCCCGGATTAACTCCCGTGGGCATGTTTTTTTATGGGCTTGTGTCCGGTGATCCCGCTCGCTCGTCTGCTGCCGGTTTTTGTGGCCGCATGAATCCGTCCACCGGCCGAGTTTCGCAAGCTGGAAATCACGGTCTCCGATCTGAGGAACCCCCAATCTGAGTTTACCTAAGAAATTCCAACAAAACCAGTCGCTAAACCCGCAGTCGCTAAAAATCTCTTTTTGGCAGGCGGACACGATGACAACGCCATGATCCGCGACATTCAGGCGGTCGCCGGGAGAAAATCGGCAGAATTATGTCGCGAATTTTCGACCCGCCGCAATTCAGCGGGATGCGATCTCGGCGAAATGCGGGGCCTTGATCGAGGCGAGGTGAGGTCGCCAAGTTCCGCTCCTTGCGGACCCGTGTGTGCCTCTGCAGCCCGTCTGAATTCCGAGCGGCGCGACGGGCGTGTCGATGCGGATAGCGACGGCGCACGACGGCAATGGCGGACCACCTCCTCCCGATGCACGGAAGCGGAGTCAGCAGACCGTTGCGGCGTGAACCGGCCAGGAGCGCGTTTACCTCGGCAGCACCGTTTGTTAAACAGTGTCGAAATGCCTCCTCCTCCCGGAGTCAGGTTGCAAAGGTGCATTGCGTATATACGCCTTTGCGCTCTGGCTCGACGCATCAGCGCGCGGTTAAACTCGTGCGTCATCACAAGAGTATCATTGATGCTTGAAATCGCCAGCGGACATCCCGCGACCGATCTCTACCTTGCGCAGAGCTACGAACGGGTGCGCGGCATGTCTTCCCGTTTCGCGGCTGCTATTTGCGGGCACCTCATTCGACGGCAGTCGGAACTCGGCATTGGCGGCGAACTCGTCGAAATCGGTACTTTCGAAGGTCGCTTTTTCATCGCGATGGCGCTCGGCTTGGCGCCGGGTGAGACGGCACTGGGCATCGACCGTTTCGATTGGCCCGATGCCGGCATTGAAGGTCGTTTTCTTGCTAACTGTGCCGCACACGGCGTTGCGCCCGATCGCTTCTTACCTTGGAAAGCAGACAGCCGCAAAATTACCTCAGCCGAACTGCGGGAAAAGCTGGGCAAGCGGCCCGTCCGCTTCGTTCACATCGACAGCCACCATTCCCGCGAATGCCTGACGAACGATCTGGAACTGGTCACGCCGGCATTGCACAGCGACGGAATCATCTGCCTCGACGATATGCTCCATCCCGGCTACCCGATGGTGATGTCGGCGGTGTTCGAATATTTCGCCCGCCGTCCCGAGATGCGCCTGCTTTGCATCATCGACCGCGAAGACATCGTGGCGGCGCCAAAATTTCTCATTTGCCGCAAGGACGCGCTAGCACTTTACGAGCACGACCTGCAGCGTACTTTCTCGCGGTTCCACTTCAGCCTCAATGCGGACATGGAGATTTATGTGGCGCTCGTCTTGACGCCGCGGCCGCGACTAGCGGAAGTAGGTTGAGACCTACCCTAGCTGGAACGATTCTAGCTCGGGGCCAACGGCATCGCGACGTAGCGAGCCATGTCCCCCGACTTGATACGCATCAAGACGGCCTGCTTTCCGGCGGATCGTGCCTCTCCAACCGCATCGCGGACCTCAGACGGGTTGTCAACGGCCTTTCCGGCGACGTCGAGAATGACGTCACCGGCGCGGACGCCGCGTTCTGCCGCCGGTCCTTCCGGATTAATATCGGTGACCACCACGCCCCGCGCGCCTTCGCCGGCCACCGCCGCAGCCGGCGCAAGCCTCAGGCCGAACGTAGCGGCGCCGTGGTGGGGTTCTTCGCTCGGCTTGTTTTCTGCTGCCGTCCGGTCCGGCATTTTCGCAACCGCTAACGTGACTGTCTTTTCCGATCCGTCGCGGAAGACCCCAAGTGTTACGGCTTGGCCCGGCTTGATTCTGGCGACCTTCTTGGCAAGATCGCGCGAGTCCTTGACCTCCTCTCCGTTGACGGACCGGATTATGTCGCCGGGCTTGATGCCCGCCTTGGCGGCCGGGCCATCGGGCTGCGGCTCGGCAACCAGTGCGCCTTCCGCCTTGTGGAGACCCAAACTTTTCGCGATGTCCTCGGTGACCGGCTGGACCTGCACCCCGATCCATCCGCGTGTTACAACCCCGTTTTCCTTCAGTTGAGCGACGACCGATTTCACCGTATCGGCCGGGATGGCAAATCCGATCCCTACGGAGCCCCCCGAGGGCGAAAAGATCGCAGTCGTAACCCCTACCACCTTGCCGCTCTCGTCGAATGCCGGGCCACCGGAATTTCCCTTGTTTACCGGTGCATCGATCTGAATGAAATCGTCATAAGGGCTGGCACCGATATCGCGGCCGTGCGCCGATACGATTCCGGCTGTTACGGTGCCGCCGAGGCCGTATGGATTTCCGACGGCGAGCACCCAATCCCCGACCTCCGGGACGCTGTCCGCGAATGTGACGTAAGGCAAGTCGCTGCGGCCGTCGACTTTGAGAAGGGCGACGTCTGTTTTAGGATCGGTTCCGACTACCTTGGCTTTGTATATTTTCTGATCGTCTGTCTGGATTTCAATCGACTGGGTGTCGCTTACGACGTGGCTGTTGGTTACCGCATAACCGTCCGCCGAAACGAAGAAGCCGGAACCCTGTGCGAGCGTGAATCTTGGTTGGGCCCCGTCGTCGGGAAAATTCGGCAGTCCGAACTGGCGGAAAAATCGATCGAAAGGCGGGCGCCTGAAGAACGGCAGCCGGTTTTCTTCACGCTCGTTGTCCTCCGAGCTCAGGTCCTTCGAGTTCATTTCGTTCAATTTGACGCGAACCGAAATCACGGCCGGCTTGACGCTCCTCACGATTGCGGCAAAGCCCGGCGGTCCGGATCGCTCGGCGGGTTGCGCCAGCGCCGCTAGCGCAAAATCTCCGCCAGGACGGGCAAAAACTATAATGACTGCAATCGTCGCGGCCGACGCCATCACCGCTTGGCGGCGATCAAGAGTCATTCGCCCGGATTGAAGCGAAGTCATGATGCGTATGAACATTCTTCATCTCCTGTGAGATCACAATCAAGCGGGGGGCGAATGAGCGCACGCAAGTCACGTCCTCGCGCCGACCGCGCAACTCGTCTCGACTCGGACTTCCAAGTTCAATGAGATCGGGTCGCTTCTTTTCGGTGCTGTCTGGCCTCGTGCGATGCGATGGGGCGCAACGGACACACCAACTCTAACCGCGAGGGCGCCTGTTGAGTTCAAGGCTCAGGCGGTAAATCCTTCGTCGAACGGAGTTGAACCCATCGGTTCCGAAAAGCCAAATTCCGGTCCAAGAATGCGCCGGACCCTTAGCAAAGCGCTTCGCGCCATGTAGGCCTCGAACGCAATGCGAACGAGCACCGACAGCTGGGACGGTCGTGCCATGATCTCGCGCAGCACCGGACTGATCTCGGTATTCCCGCCTGGATGCATGGCCATCAAGGCTGCTTCGGGTACTGCGCGATGTGCCGGATCGACGACCACCCTAACGGCCGCAAACGCCAAGTTATGTGCATCCGCCGCCTGCGCGACGAGGTGCGATTCCATATCCACCGCCACCGCGCCCGTTCCCGCATACAATTCTCGCTTGGCCTCGGGGTCGAGGACCGGGGAATTGACGCCGATGACCGGTCCGTGGCGGATATCCGGAACGGTCGCCAAGAGCCTCCTGGACCAAATCGGATCCGTCGCCCGCACCGTGTGCGAGTCGCGGATAGCCGACGCGACCACAACATCACCCGCCCGAAGATCGGGAGCAAGACCGCCGGCCACGCCGAAGCTGATGATGCTGCGGCAACCTTCCCGCAGCGCGCGCTGCAATGAGCCGGACAACTCGCATTCGGATCCGCGGCAAAGTACGAGGACTCCCTGTCCGGCCGCAATCCGGGCTTCGAAAGCGAGTCCTACCAAGGCTACGACCGGCAACACCGTGCTGACGGTCGAAAGCTCCACCGTCAGGGCGGTCCTCGAGTTCAGGTTTTCCGACCAGGGGTATCGCATGTCATCCGCTGCAACTTCTATTCGGCCTGGCTTCGCTGCGGCCTGGCGGTTCGTCGCAAAGCACCGTCAAACTGGTCTTGATGCCGATAGCGACCGGTACGGCCTGGATGACGCCCGCTATGTCGAGCAGCACGCTCCCGCGATGAAGCAGAAGATGATCGCCACCGGATTCAGGTGCGCCGCGGTTCGACTCGAAATCGCTTATTTTGCGCTTATGCGCCATCCTCGCGCATTCACGTCCATGCGTAGGGGAAAGAACGCGACCACAAAGAAAGACGTTCCACGCAGCTTTTTGGAGTAAGGATCGGCATGCTCGTCAGATCTGCGATACCGGATGACGACGAAGCCATCCGACAGCTCATCACGCCGATCATCGGAGCCGGCGAAACCTACGCGCTGCCGTCGGACTGGACCGAGGTGGAGGCGCTCGCTTATTGGCGTTCGCCCGAGCACACGGTATTCGTCGCCGATGACGACGCGGTGGTCGGGACCTACTATATCCGGCCCAATCAGCGCGGCGGCGGCAGCCACGTGGCAAACTGTGCGTTCATGACGGCGGCTGCCGCGGCCGGGCGCGGCGTTGCCGGTGCCATGTGCGCGCATGCGCTGCAATACGCAACAGCCGCCGGATATGTCGCCATGCAATTCAATTTCGTTGTCAGCACCAACTCGCGCGCCATCGCGCTGTGGCAGAGGTTCGGATTCGAGATCGTGGGCCGGTTGCCCGGAGCATTCCGGCATCCGGCGCTGGGGTTTGTTGACGCGTTCGTGATGCATCTCAAGCTTTGAGGTGACGCGGCCGGGCTGATCATCCGGACGGCCCCGCGGGGGGGGTTGGCCAGCGGCCGCTTACCGCGCTGACCTTCCGCACTCGGAATAGAATTCACGATAGAAGCGCTGGAAAGATAATCTCACCAAACGTCGAATGGCGATACGAAAGCTGCTCGAAAAATGCGAAAAAGTTCCCTGCCAAATTCTCTGCAGCAGGGATTTCCGGGGATGCCGACGCGGCCACCGTGGACCGCTTGAGAGGATTCGTAGTTGGCAAGGCCTTGCGAGACTATCCGCAGCCGGCGCCGATTGCTACCATTGGGCGCTCCGGCGTTCAGCCGGGACCCGTCGGGCAACAGCGGCCGGATGCGCAAGGTGCATCACGGCGCGATCGGAAAGCACAGGGAGGCATTTTCATGCGCAAGGCTTTGTGGCTCACAGCTGTCGCCGGTTTGGCGCTGGTCGCCCAGTCGGGACCTTACAGCGCCGCGGCGCAGACACGCACGACCTTGGATATCTATGTGGTCGACGTTGAAGGCGGCAACGCCACGCTGCTGGTGGCGCCGTCCGGCGAATCTCTGCTGATCGATACCGGCAACGTGGCGCCGGCCGCCGCAATCCGGGATGCCGACCGCATAATGTTGGCCGCCAAGGATGCTCGCCTCACTCAGATTGATAACCTGATCACCACCCATTGGCACGGCGACCACTATGGCGGCATGGCGGAGCTCGCCAAGCGCATACCGATCCGGCATTTCATCGACCATGGCCCCAATGTGCAGCCGAGCCCAGAGGTCGACGAGTTTCTCGCCAAGGTCTATCCGCAACTTTACGCCAACGCGAAGCACACGGTCGCCAAGCCGGGCGACAAGATCGTGGTCGCGGGCCTCGACGTGGAGGTGGTGACCTCGGCGGGCGAGACCATCAAAACGGCGTTGCCGGGCGCGGGCGGCCCGAACCCGTACTGCGCGAGCTTCAAGCCCGGGCAGAACAACGCCGAGGACCCGATGTCGGTCGGGGTGTTCGTCACGTTCGGAAAATTCCGCACCGTGCATCTTGGCGATCTCACCAAGAACAAGGAATTCGAACTGATGTGCCCGAACAATCGCCTTGGCGGCGTCGATGTTTTCCTCGGCCTGCACCACGGCGTCGACTCGTCGAATTCGGAAGTCATGATCCACGCCACCCATCCGCGCGTCGCCATCATCAACAACGGTACCCGCAAGGGCGGCCAGCCGGACGTCATGAGGGTGCTGCATTCCTCGCCCGGCCTTGAGGACCTGTGGCAGATTCACTTCTCCCAGCTCAGCGGGCAAGAATACACGGTGCCGGGAATGTTCATCGCCAACGGCGTCGACGAGCCGCTTGCCGCCATGCCGGTGGCGCCGATCGCCGCTCCGGCTCCGGGCCCCGGTGCACCGCCGCCGCCGGCACACAACGGGCCGGCCTATTGGATCAAGGTGACGGCGCAACAGGATGGCACATTTACCGTCACCAACGCCCGAAACGGCTTTGCCAAGACCTATACGCCGAACGGCAGGATGGGAACGAACTGACGCTGGTGGCCCAGCGGCGTCATGCCCCGCGGATGCGGGGCATCCAGTAACCTCTGAATCAAGGGCAGGAATGAGGGTGTCACACGGGCCGCTCGGTGGTTACTGGATCGTCCGCTTTCGCGGACGATGACAACTTTGAATTGGTTTTCCAAGAACAAGGAGGAATCCAATGTGGGTAAAAATGTTGGTTACGGGCGCCGCCAGCTTGGCGGTACTGCTGGCTCCAGCGGCACTCGCCCCCGCCGCGGCGCAGACCAGGACCACACTCGACATCTACGTGGTGGACGTCGAGGGTGGCAACGCCACGCTATTCGTCGCGCCGTCAGGCGGATCCGTGCTGATCGACACCGGGAATTTCGCGCCTGAAGCGGCGATTCGCGATGCCGAACGCATCGCCGCGGCCGCTAGGGACGCCCGCCTCACCCAGATCGACCACCTGATCACCACCCACTGGCATGGCGATCATTTCGGCGGCATGGTGGAAGTCGCAAAGCGCATCCCGATCCGCGAATACATCGACCACGGCCCCAATATCCAGCCGGTTGCGGCTTTCGACGAATTCTTCGCCAAGACCTATCCGGCCCTCTACGGCGCCGCAAAGCATACCGTTGCAAAACCCGGCGATACCGTAGCGGTTGCGGGGCTCGACTGGCGTATTGTAACGGCGGCCGGAGCGGTGCAGAAGACCCCGCTGGCCGGCGCCGGCGCCGCCAACGCGTCCTGCGCGAACTTCAAGCCGCAGGACCCCGATCCCACCGAGAACGCGCAATCGGTCGGCAGCATCGTCACATTCGGCAAGTTCCGCGTCGCGCATCTCGGCGACCTCACCTGGAACAAGGAATTCGAGCTGATGTGCCCGAACAATCCGATGGGAACGATCGACCTGTTCGTGGTTTCGCATCACGGGCTCGGGGTTTCGAATTCGCCCGTGCTGGTGCATGGCATCCGTCCCCGCGTCGCCATCGTGAACAACGGCACCCGCAAGGGCGCGGTCCCGGACTCGATGAAGACGCTGTTTTCCTCGCCCGGCATCGAGGATGTCTGGCAGATCCATTTCTCCCAGCTCAGCGGGCAGGAATACACGGTGCCGGGCATGTTCATCGCCAACGGCATCGACGAGCCCCTGACCGCCATGCCGATCCAGCCGATCGCCGCTCCGCCGCCAGGTCCCGCCGCGCCGCCGCCGCCCACACACAACGGACCGGCCTATTGGATCAAGGTCTCGGCGCAGCAGGATGGGACGTTCACGGTAACCAATGCGCGCAACGGGTTCGCCAAGACTTATGGACCCGGTGGCAAGACGGGGACGAATTAAAACTGCCTCCGAAAGAGCAACAAAAAAGAGGAGTTTTCGGAATCTTGGCCCTCTCGACGACTCTTCAATCAATTCGCGGGCGGGCTCATTTGAGGTTGGCGCGCGTCGTCCGCGTGTGCTACGCTGGCGTTGTCGGCGTAGCACACGAGAGAAGTCTTAAACACGGTGATCCGGCGCTTGGGAATATCGAGCTGCTGCCCAGGAAGACCTGTCAGCAATGCCACCACGTCTAAAACGGACGGCCTGTCGTTCTTTGCACCGTTCTTCGCTTCCATCATAGCACCCAACAAGTGACGAACCTCGGCGCGCCCTCGCCAGTTCGCACGATCCAGGTCGTTCTTATTACTGCACTTTGTCACCGTGTGGCAGACGCTTCGTCATGGCGGCAGGTTGACCCGGCGAAACTGCGCCTCCTCGGCGCATTTTCCCGCGTGAGCGTCGCGATTGATGACCCGCAGGTTCGGCACGCCCCAAAAGCCGAGCAGTGACGGCCATGGCGTGTCGCGATGTTCGCGCCATACCCGAAACAGCGGCACGCGATGATCGACCTCCGCGGTCTTCCATAGGCGTCCGCCGGTCTCGGCGCAGCGCCGCTGCTGCAGGCGCTTGAGGATGCGTGCATGATCGCTCGGCGCCGTCCAGAAATCCCATGCGACCACGCAGGCGGCGTGCCAGACGGCATTCCGGTTCGCGCCGCTGTCCCACAGGTCCACGTGCCAGCCGAGGCGGTAAACCGGCTGACCGCAGATGCAGCAGGAACCCGGCCCAAGCGCGTAGCGCCGCTCCCGATAGGGTGCCGGCGGAATCCGGAAACTTATCGACAGCCAATCCGGTTCGCTATCGCCGGCCGTGCGGCCGCGCCGTTTGACGCGAGCCGGCTTTTCGTCGGCGAGTCGCCACGTCCATCCGGGCGGTGCGCCGCTGCGCCTTGCAAGCGCGCGGGCAAGCCGGTCTGCCCGCACCGGATGAGCCCGCCAATAGGAATCGATCGCGAGCCGTGGCAGCGGCGGCGTGAAACGCCGCTCCAATCCATGGATGAGCGCGGGTCGGGGGAAAACCGCCGGGAGTGCCGCAGTGAGTCGCGCCAGCGCCTTCCGGTTGATCTCGTCACGCCATTGCGACATCGGCCAGCCATTTTTCCTCAGCCGTCATAGCCGCGGAAGCGTAAACGTTTGCTGAAGCATGGAGAGGCCAAAACCTATGGCTCGGTTGAGTCGCCGTCACGATGTCGCCATGAAAATTCAAATTGCTCACATACTTTCGCCTTTGCGGACGACGAACAATCGGCTCCAGCGTGTTTCCAAGCAGGGTTCCGAAGTTGCCGATGGGGAGGGTGCAGTGGCGGAGCAATTGGACTTCACACAAGAGTCAAACGGCTGTTTCCGTCTCGCGGAGTCCGAGACCCACGCGGAGGTGAGGACCATCCTGATGGGGATGGGGTACGGTTGGCTGACGCTCGCAAATCATCGGAAATCGTCGAGCAAAACTCATCTTGAGCCGTTCGACGAACCCACCGACGAACCGACCGACGACGTGGTATAGGCAGTGTGAGGCGCAGCTATGCGGGCATCCGGCCGCCGGTCTTGCGGACGGGGTTCAGACGTGCCGCCGCTGAACCCGAGGCCGCTGTACCCGAATAGGTGATTTCCGGCCTTTGGCGGCGTTGGCTTGTCCTCGCTTCCTGAGTCGGAACCTTACCCAGAACGCCGTCGCCACCCCGCAGCGCCGTCAAGAATTCGCGTTGCCACCGGTCGACGTCGTAGTCGAGGATCGCGGCAAGCAGCGCCTGGTGGCGTTCGCGCCTCTCCTCGACCGGCATGGCCAAAGCTTGGGCGATCGCGCCGGCAACAG
>Ga0210402_10003128_pt1 | contig 15699 bp, 15 predicted proteins | sample IncBWC7MmetaG_FD_161055 | JGI IMG/M metagenome (GOLD analysis project Ga0210402, IMG submission 161055) | Forest soil microbial communities from Barre Woods Harvard Forest LTER site, Petersham, Massachusetts, United States - Inc-BW-C-7-M | ecosystem: Environmental > Terrestrial > Soil >...
CCCACCGAAATCGAATGGCGCATTGAACTGATCGTCAAGCGCTACGGCGAGCGCGGCGGCGACATGAAGTTTGGCCAGCGCTTTCGTTTCAGCAATCTTTCGCAAACTTACGCCAAGTACAAGGACGTCTTCCGCAAACGCCTGGCAAATCGCGAGGAAGGCAAAGTCCAGCGCCACTTCGGCGCCGCAGCCAAGGCGATCGAAGCCGAGCGAAAGAAGACGCAAGCCGCAACGGACGCCGCTGCCTCCGCCGAAGCTGCCAAGGTCTTCCGCGTGGTCTGCACGGCCCCGGAAAAAGAAACTGACAAAGTCGAGCAGCTTTATGAAGCCTTCGTCCGTGCCAAGCAGCAAGCTGGCGAAGAGATGGGCAAAATGACCCGCGCCGGTTTCAACGAATTCGTCCGCAAAAAGACCAAAGACCTGCAGACCCAGAAAAATTGCCACGAAGTCGAATACGTCGTCGAGACGGTCGACGGCCAGGTAAAACTAAAAGCCCTCGTTAAGTCCTGAGGTTACCCTCTGAATTTTTCCCACAGGTCTGCGTTTCCGAATTTTTGCGCCTCCGCGTAAACTGGTACGTTCTTTCCCGCATTGGAGGCGACATGGCTGTGGAGCGCGCGCTGCTCAGCGTATTCGACAAAACCGGAGTAGTGGAATTTGCCCGCAGGCTGGCGGCGCTGAAAATCGAAATTCTCTCTACCGGCGGCACCGCAAAACTCTTGCGCGAAGCCGGCGTGCATGTGAAAGATGTCTCCGACTACACCAACTGGCCGGAAATGCTCGGCGGCCGCGTGAAAACGCTGCATCCCAGGGTACACGGCGGCCTGCTCTATCGCCGGCACAATCCGGATGATCTGAAGCAGGTCAAAGAACACGGCATCACGCCGATCGATCTGGTGGTCGTGAATCTCTATCCGTTTGAAGCCACCGCCGCGAAGGAATATCTGCCGCCCGATGAACTCGTTGAAAACATCGATATCGGGGGTCCAACGATGCTGCGTTCCGCGGCCAAGAATTTCGAAAGCGTAACGGTGGTCACCGATCCCGCGGATTACGACCGCATCGCCAAGGAAATCGAAGCCAAGGGCGATACCTCGCTTGCCACGCGACTCGACCTTGCGCGCAAAGTCTTCGGCGCCACCTCGCGCTACGACAGCGTGATCACCATGAACCTCGAGCGCCTGGCTGTGCACGGCGAAAAACTGGAAATTCAGCCGAAAGCCCCGCTCACCGAACGCGTTTACCTAACGCTCCGCCGCAAGCAGGAATTGCGCTACGGAGAAAATCCGCACCAGGCCGCGGCTCTTTATATCCCCGCCGGCCATCCCGCCACGGGACTCGCCGCCGCAAAGCAGCTTCAGGGCAAGGAACTTTCCTACAACAACTACGTCGATCTCGAAGCCGCCCGCAGTATGGTGGCCGAGTTCGAAGGGCCCGCCGCAGTCATCATCAAGCACAACAATCCGTGCGGCGCCGCCGAGCAGTCCACCTTGCTCGATGCCTACACCAAGGCGCTGGCCAGCGATCCGGTTTCCGCATTCGGCGGCGTGCTGGCGTTCAACCACATTGTCGACGCACTGACAGCGGAGGAAGTCGCCAAGCTCTTCGTCGAATGCATCGTGGCCCCGGGTTTTGCCGATCGCGCGCAGGAAATTTTTGCGGCCAAGAAAAACCTTCGCCTGCTCCATCTGCCGCAAGGCGGCCTGGATCACGACAAGGAACTACAGATGAAGCGGATTCTAGGCGGGATGCTGATCCAGCAGCCCGATCTTGGCAATCTGAATGATAAGGAACTAAAAGTGGTCACCAAGCGAGAACCCACTGCCGCCGAACTCGCCGATCTGAAATTTGCGTGGCAAGTTTGCAAGCATGTGAAGTCCAATGCCATCGTCTTCGCCAAAGACCGCGCAACGCTCGGCGTAGGCGCGGGGCAAATGAGCCGCGTCGATTCCGTCAAAATCGCTGTAATGAAGGCGCAGAATCCGCTCAAGGGAACCGCCGTGGCCTCTGACGCCTTCTTCCCATTCCCCGACGGCGTAGAAGAAGCCGCGAAGGCTGGCGCCACCGCCGTCATTCAACCCGGCGGCTCCATAAAAGACTCCGAAGTCATCGTCACCGCGGACCGCCTGGGGCTGGCGATGGTCTTTACCAACATGCGGCATTTTCTGCACTAAATCGCGAAGAACTCTATTCGCGGCCGATGCGATCCACTTCTTTTTTCACCGCCAGCGCGTCCAGCTTCTCCAGCGGCAAGCTCAAAAACAGATCGATCCGGCGTCCCATCGTTACAAATGCCTCGCGAAACGCCCATGCGATCTCGTCGGGTGAACCCACGATACTTGCGGGATCAGGAATTCCCCAATGCGCGGTAACCGGTTGCCCCGGCCACACCGGGCAAACCTCCGCCGCTGCGGAATCGCAAACCGTAAACACAAAATGCATTTTCGGCGCCCCGGGCTTCGCAAATTCATCCCAACTCTTGCTCCACAATCCTTCAACCGGCAAGCCCGCTGATTCCAATTGTTTCAGTGCATGAGGATGCACGCGCCCGGCGGGATGACTGCCCGCGCTGAACGCACGAAAATTGGGCCGGCCGCGGCGATTCAAGATGGCCTCGCCCAGGATCGACCGCGCGGAATTCCCCGTGCACAAAAACAGAACGTTGTATCGGGTGCCCACGCCAGGAATCTCAATTACAGCAGGGAAGATCGACACAGCCCGGCGGGCAATCGCACGCGAACTGCGCCGGTTTGCTGGCACGAAGGAATGCGCTCATGAACTTGTCTTTTACCAGCGGTCCAACCTTTTCCGCGTCGAAACCCGCCGCTACCAGAAATTCGCGCGCCTCATCCACCTGGTAAACGCGGGTAGGTTCCACTTCAATCGCGTCGAAACCCGCCGAATCGAGTTTTTTCACGTACTCCGTCTCCTGCAGCGCGCCCGCGATGCAACCAACCCACAATTCCATGCTCTTCCGGATTTCCGCCGGCAGTTCGCCGCGGAACACCACATCTGAAACCGCCAGTCGTCCACCCGGCTTCAGCACGCGAAACGCCTCGCGCAGCACGCGGTCCTTGTCACCCGACAGATTGATCGCGCAGTTCGAAATGATCACATCGACCGTATTGTCAGGCAGTGGAATACTTTCGATCGTGCCCTTCAGGAACTCCACATTCCCTACGCCGGCCTTGCGTTGATTTTCACGCGCCAACGCCAGCATCTCGTCAGTCATGTCCAGCCCATAGGCCTTGCCGGTTGGCCCGACACGCTTCGCGGAGAGCAACACGTCAATACCGCCGCCGGAGCCGAGGTCCAACACCACTTCGCCCGCCTGCAATTTCGCCAGTGCCGTGGGGTTCCCGCACCCAAGCGCCGCTGCCACCGCTTCCGCGGGCAAGCTCCCCTTCTCCACTTCCCCATAAAGATTGCGCGTAATCGGGTCGCAGCCACTCAACGAAGTCCCACCGCAACAGGCGGTCTTGCCTTCAGCAACCTGCTTCGCCGCTGCTCCGTACTTCTCCTTCATGGCTTCCTGAATATTTGGCTCGCTCATGATTTCGTTCTCCGTTGCTACTTCGAAATTTGCACAAAGGCTTCCGTCGACACCGCTCGATTCCGCGTGCAGCATTCCTCATACAAAAAACCAAGCACCTCTCGCAGCGCGTCCGTATTCGCCGTGTACCACAGAAAAGTCCCGGCCCGCCGCACGTCCACCAATCCTACCTGCCGCAATTTCTCCAGGTGGTGAGACAGCGTCGAGGCAGGAATCCCCAACCCCTCTTGAATCTCCCCCGCCACCATCCCGGTGGGGTGCGCGGAAAGCAGCAAGCGCACAATCTGCAACCGTGGCTCGGCGCCAATGGCGGAAAAGCGGTCGGCGCAGCGGGAAACGAGCAGTGGATCGGCCTTCCTCATATTTCGATAATTGCGGAAATACAGTAGCGTGTCAATCCTTTTTTCCAGAAACCCCGTCTTCTCCTGGCGCATCTTACTTCCTGTGCGCTCGCGCTCTTCGAAACGCCCGCCTTTTTCGCTTTTGACCGCGTTTCCATCGCATGGGATACTGAAAAAACGAACTTTATGACATTAAATCGCTTGGTCCTTTCTCTCTTCTGCGCCTCCCTGGTGGCGCTACCTGCCCTGGCCCAGAACGCCGCTCCTGTGCCGCCGGCCACGACGCGCAAGGATCCCGTCCGCGCGGATGCCTACTATAACTTCACCATGGGCCACATCTTCGAGCAGCAGTACGAGCAGACCGGCGCCGGCGAATACGCGACTCGCGCGATCGATTCGTACAAGAAAGCTTATGCCGTCGACCCGACCTCGCCCATCATCGGCGAGCGCCTGGCGGAAATGTATTGGAAGGCGCAGCGGGTCCACGAAGCGGTGACGGAAGCCAATGAGGTTTTGAAGCGCAACCCGGACGATCTGCCAACACACCGTCTTCTCGCGCTTGTCTATCTCCGCAGCCTTGGCGACATTAACGGCTCCAACGTTCAGACTGAAACGATCGTGAAAGCCATCGAGGAATACAACGCCGTTCACCGCCTGGATCCCTCGGATCAGGAAGTCACCATCTGGCTCGCGCGCCTCTATCGCCTGCACAACGAGCCGGAAAAGGCCGAAGGCGTCCTGCGCGATTTGCTGAAGGACGATCCGGAAAACGATGCCGCTGTCGAGCAACTGACGCAACTGCTCCTTGACCAGAACAAAGCCGAAGAAGCCATCTCTTTGCTGAATGGCATGATCGACCGTTCGCCTTCGGCCACGCTTTACGACCACCTCGGTGATGCCTACACGCAGACGCACGATTTCGCGAAGGCAGAAGCGGCCTATCGCAAGGCCATGGATCTGGATCCCACGGAACTCAGCCACATCCGCGGCCTGGCGCAAACTCTGCTGTCCGAAGAGAAATATACGGAAGCACTGACCGTCTACCAGAAGCTCTCCGAAATGCTGCCCGACGACGCAGATACCTACCTCCGCATCGCGCAGATTTATCGCGAACTCCACCAACTCGATAAAGCAGAAGAAAATCTGGTGAAGGCGCGGCAGTACGCACCCGGAAGCCTCGAGGTGATGTACAACGAGGCCATGATTTACGAATCGCAAGGGCGTTTCGAAGACGCCATTCGCGTGCTCTCCGATGCGGTCACCGGCGTCAAGGCCCAGTCCAAGGTTCTGCCGTCGCGCCGCCGCTCGCTGGCCATTCTCTACCAGCAACTCGGCATGCTCTATCGTGACACGCAGAATTTCCAGGCTGCCGTCTACACGTTCCAGGAACTCGGCCGCCTGGGCGACGAGGAAGACCGCCGCTCGCGCCTGCTGATCATGGACACCTATCGCCAGGCTCGCGACCTGCCGAAAGCGCTGCAAGCCGGCAGGGAAGGCCTGGCCAAATATCCCGACGATTCTTCGATCCGCAGCAGCCTGGCGATGATGCTGGGCGAAGCGCAGCAACCCGACGAAGCCGTCAAGTTGTTGCAGGCCGGCCTGAAAGGGTCCGCGGGCAATCGCGAAACCTATCTGAACTATGCGCAGATTTACGAGCGCAGCCATCGCTTCACGGAAGCCGAGGCGGCTGCCCGCAAAGCCGAAGCGCTTGCCGTGCAGCCGGGCGAAAACGAACTTGCCTGGCTGATCCTGGGCGCGATTTTCGAACGCCAGAAGCAGTACGACAACGCCGAAGAGGAATTCAAGAAAGTCATCGACGTCAACCCGAAGAACGCGATGGTCCTGAACTACTACGGCTACATGCTGGCCGACCGTGGCATTCGCCTGGAAGAAGCCCGCGACCTGATTCAGCGCGCCCTGGAACTCGAGCCGTTCAACGGGGCGTACCTCGACAGTCTTGGATGGGCTTACTACAAGCAGAACAAGCTCGACCAGGCGGAACTGACGCTCCGCAAGGCGGTTGAGCGCGAATCGCACGATCCCACCATTCGCGAACACCTTGGCGACGTGCTTGCGAAACAGGGCCGCATGGATCTCGCCGTCGTCGAGTGGGAAAAGTCTCTCAACGAATGGCATCGCTCCTTGCCAGCCGACCTCGAAGAAGATAAAGTCGCGGAAGTGGAGAAGAAGCTCAGCCAGTACAAGCATCGTGTCGCGCAGAAAACTCCTCCTGCCGACGCCAAACCCTGAGTCAGTGAATGGGAACAATCCGAATTCCGGCGTACGCCAAGGTCAACTTGCGTCTGGAAGTGCTGGGAAAGCGCGCCGACGGTTACCACGAGCTGCGCACCGTTTTTCAGACCGTATCGCTACATGACACTTTGGAGCTCCGCTCTTCACGCCGTCCCGGCATCTCCCTGCAGATTCAGGGAAACGAAACCCTCGCCAAGGAAGAGATCGAGAAAAATCTAGTCTACCGGGCCGTGGACGCCTTGCGCCGCGAATCGCGCGTTCGCCCCGGTGTCGAAATTACTCTCCAGAAAAAGATTCCCGCTGGGCGCGGACTGGGCGGCGGCTCCAGTGACGCAGCAGCGGCCTTGCTTGGGTATCTCCAATTCACGCGGCAACGGTTCGAAACACCCCGGCTGATGGAGATTGCTGCCTGCCTCGGAGCCGACGTCCCGTTTTTTTTGTTTGGAGGAACCGCGTTGGGCATCAGCAAGGGCGAGGAAATCTACCCCCTGCCGGATGCGCCGCGGCGAACGCTGCTAATTGTGTCGCCGAAAGACATTCACGTTCCCACGTCCGACGCCTACCGCTGGCTACACGCCCCGGAATTGGCTTCGTTGACAAAATCCGCCGCGAACCATAAACTATTCAGGTTCTGTGCTCTATGTTGGAGCGCGCAGGAAGCCTCCCTTTCTAACGATTTCGAGGATGCAGTTTTCCGGCGCCATCCCCGTCTTGGCAAGATCAAGCGGGATTTGCTCCATGGAGGAGCTTCAGAAGCCTTGCTGGCTGGTAGCGGTTCGGCGGTGTTTGGAGTTTTCCCGAGCCCAGCTAAGGCGCGCCGAGCCGTTGTCGGGTTTCCGCACGATCAGGCCTTCGTCTGCGAGACAATATCGCGGAGCAGGTATGCGCGGTTGGTAAAAAGCGCGATTGTCGGTTGATCCTCAGCGTCTCTCCGTCATCCTAAACTCTTGTAGGGGCCCCGACCTTGTCGGGATGCTTTTGAACTTGGGGGGGGCGGGCTTGCCCGGCCCGCTCTTGGGGTCAGCTTTTGGTTTTTCACGTTTGAAAATCCATCGCCGCAACCCGGCGATCAAGCGAGAAGCGAGTGAACGACGAGCGATTCAAAATCTTCACGGGTACCGCCAATCCGGTATTGACCAAAGCCATTTGCGGGCATTTGCACGTGCCGCTCGGCCAGGCCAAGCTCGACCGCTTCAGCGACGGCGAAATCTATTTTCAGATTCTCGAAAACGTTCGCGGCGCCGACGTCTTCGTCGTTCAGCCCTGCTCGTTCCCGGTGGACAGCCACCTGCTCGAATTGCTGCTCATGATTGACGCCTTCAAACGCGCTTCAGCCTGGCGCATCACCGCCGTGCTGCCGTACTACTGCTACGCGCGCCAGGACCGCAAAGACAAGCCCCGCGTGCCGATATCAGCCAAACTGGTCGCCGACCTGCTCGAAACCGCCGGTGCAAGCCGCGCGCTGACGCTCGATTTGCACGCGCCGCAGATTCAGGGCTATTTCGACGTTCCGGTGGATCACCTTTACGGCTCGCCCGTGCTGGTTGAATATTTCCGCCAAATGAAGCTCCCGAACCTTACCGTCGTTTCGCCCGATGCGGGCGGAGTGGAGCGCGCTCGCGCCTTCGCCAAGAAACTTGATGCGCCTCTGGCCATCGTGGACAAGCGCCGCGTGGACATGGACGTAACCGAGGTAATGAACCTTATCGGCGACGTCAAAGGGCGCAGCACCCTGATCGTCGACGACATTATCGACACCGCCGGCACGCTCGTGAAAACCGCCGACGCGCTGATCCGCGAAGGCGCCACCCAGGTATTCGCCGCCTGCACCCACGCCGTGTTCTCCGGGCCGGCGGTCGACCGCATTGTGAAATCCAAAATCACCGAAGTGGTGGCCACGGATTCCGTGCCCCTTTGCGAAGCCGCCAAGGGCGTAAAGAAAATAAAAATTCTGAGTGTCGCGGAACTGCTCGCCCGCGGCATTCGTTCGATTCACGAGGAAACCTCGATCAGCGAGCTGTTTATTTGAGTTTCTAGAAGTAGCACAGGCTTTAGCCTGTGAAGCTTACGAATTGTAGGGGCGGCTTTACGCCGCCCTCTTGAGTTCGCGATTCCAGGAAGGGAAAGAAGCTATGGCTCAGATCATTGTTGAAGGCGCGCCCCGCGCCACACGGGGCAAGAACGAAGCGCGGCGGTTGCGCGTTTCCGGAAAGGTTCCCGCGACGCTGTACGGGGGAAAGGGTGAAGCGCTCTCACTTGCCGTGAATACCAAGCAGGTCACTGCGATTCTCCGTTCCGAAACCGGTCACAACACCCTGTTTCAGGTGGACCTCGGCGGCAGGCAGGAACCCGCGATCGTGAAAGACTGGCAGGTGGATCCCGTCTCCGGCAACTTGCTGCACGTGGACCTGCTCCGCATCGCGATGGACGTTCGAATGAAGGTGAAAGTTCCCGTGCACACCTTTGGCGAGCCTTCCGGCGTGAAAGTCCAGGGCGGCGTTTACGAAGTCGTCACCCGGGAAGTCGAAGTCGAGTGCTTGCCCGCCGACATCCCGACCGAATTCAAGGTGGACGTCAGCGGCCTGGCGTTGAACCAGAGCTTGCGTGCTGGCGAACTTCCGATCAACACGGCAAAGCTCAAGCTGCTCACCGACCCGCAAACGGTTCTTTCGCACGTCGTCACATTGCGTGCCGAGGAAGAGAAGCCGGTTGAGGCAGCGGTTGCCACGACTCCGGCCGAGCCCGAAGTCATCAAGAAGGGCAAGAAGGAAGTCGAAGGCGAGGAAGGCGAGGAAGGCGCAAAGGGCGGCGAAAAGCAGGAGAAGCCGGAAAAGAAGAAGTAATTCTTTTCCGATCGCCACGCGCCAAACATCATGCGGCTCATTGTCGGCCTTGGCAATCCTGGCCCGGAATATCAGTGGACGCCGCACAATCTTGGTTTTCTCGCCGTGGATGAAATTGCGAATCGCGCTTCCATCCGAGTCGAGCGGCCCGAGGGCAAGGCCCTGATAGGTTTGGGAAAAGTGGCCGGGGAAGAAGTCGTCCTCGCCAAGCCGCAGACGTACATGAATCTCAGCGGGATCAGCGTTCGCGACCTGCTGGAAAAGTACGAGCTCGGTCCCGAGGATTTGCTGGTGATGTTCGACGAACGCGATCTGCCATGGGGCATGATTCGCATCGGCGAGCGCGGCAGTCCGGGAACGCACAACGGCGCGAAGTCCGTGACTAGCGTCGTTGGTACGCAGGAATTTGCTAGGCTACGGCTCGGTTGCGGGCCCGATCATCCGGTCAGCGATCTCGCGGCCTATATCTTGCGGCCGATGAAGAAAGCGGACCTGGAAGTGGCCGCCGAAATGGTAGCCACGGCGGGCGACGCGGTGGAAATGATTCTGACGCAGGGAGTCGCTTCCGCCATGAACAAGTACAACCGCCGAATCCCGCCGGCCGAAGAAACTTTGTAGGGGCCGGGCTCGGCCGGCCCGCTCTTGGGTCTTTGTAGCGGCGACCTTCAGGTCGCCAAGCAGCGCAAGAATTTCCCGGGCCCAGCGCCCGGAACAGGAAGAAACGAGGTCATCATGGAAGAACGTTTATACGATCTAATTTTCATCGCCCGCCCGGCAACGCCGGAAGAGGAAATCAAGAAGGTCCTCACGACCATCGAGCATGCCGTCGCCGAAAAGGGCGGCAAGATCGAAAAGACCGAGCACTGGGGCACGCGCAAGCTGGCCTATAAAGTCGCCAAGCACCGCGAAGGCATCTATGTGTACCAGCAGGTGCGCACCAATCACGGTGAGCTCGTTCACGAGCTCGAGCGCCGGCTCGGCGTTCAGGACTCGATCATCAAGTATCAGACCATTCGCCTCGACGAAGAGCTGAAGCGCCAGAAAAAGCTTTCGCACAAGCGTGACCAGCGCGCCGCTCGGCGTCCGCGCCGCGTAACGCAACCACCGGTTCCTCCGGCCGAACAAACCGCCGGCGCAGCCTAGCGTCCACTTTTTGGATTTTGCAGGTGCCGGGCTTCAGCCCGGCCCGAGTTCTGAAACGAATTTGGATTTGCCACATTGGAAAGGTAGGAAGTTATGTCAGAAGAACAGAAACCAGTGCAAGCCGCACCTCCTTCGGCGCCAGCAGCCGCGGAAGGCGGCAATGCGCCCACAGCGCCAACCGCTCCATCCGCACCCGCTCACCGCAGCGAAGGTGGCGGTCCCCCTCGCCGTGAGGGTGGCCACTCGCATTCCGGCCCGCGCCGCGAAGGTGGACCGGGCGGTGGACGCCGTGAAGGCGGCCCCGGTGGTGCCGGCGGCGGCCCAGGCGGACCGCGCCGCGGCAAGCGCCAGTATTTCCGCAAAAAGAAAGTCTGCAAGTTCTGTGTCGAGAAGATGGACTTCATCGACTACAAGCGCGCCGACATTCTTTCGCAGTTCGTGCAGGAGCGCGGCAAGATTCTCCCGCGCCGAATGACCGGCGTCTGCGCCCGCCACCAGCGTTGGCTCGGCGTAGCCATCAAGCGCGCCCGCAACATCGCGTTGCTGCCGTTCGCCGGCAGCGCCGCAGGCGTCCAGGCCCCGCGCGCCATCGAAGCACCAAAGGCGTAGCAGTAGCACGGGCTTCAGGCTGTGCCGCGAAGCCGCCCATTGGAAGCACGACTTTGTAGGGGCCGGGCTCGCCCGGCCCTCTTAGGGCAACCGATATCGCGGTGAGCTTAAGATCGCCAAGTTTTCAGCAGTACCGATTTTCGAAAGAATTCAGGAGCGAGTCATGCAGATTATTCTTCAAGAAGACGTAGAAAAACTCGGCCACCGCGGCGACGTCGTCACCGTCAAGCCCGGCTACGCCCGCAATTTCCTGTTGCCCAACAAAATCGGCATCGAAGCCACGGCGGGCAACATGAAGGCGCTCGAACGCATTCGCGGCGCGTTGGCAAAGAAAACCGCCACCGAACTCGATGCCGCGAAGAAACAGGCAGAGTTGCTCAGCGGCGTCGCCGTCAAGTTCCACCGCAAGACCGGTGAGAACGACCAGATGTTCGGCTCCGTCACCACGGGCGACATCGCCGAAGCGCTGAAGGCGCAAAAATTCGAAGTGGACAAGCGCCAGGTGCAGCTTGCCGATCCCATCAAGACCATCGGCGAATTCCCGGTCACCGTCAAAGTATTCCGCGACGTAACCGCCGAAATCAAAGTCCACGTCGAAAAAGAAGTCTAAGAGCGAAGCTAAATACACGCATTTCGGTAGTAGGGGCACGATAAATCGTGCCCTCTTCACAGACCCCTATTTCCGCTCACCCTCAAATTTCTCCGCCACTGCTTCTACTTCCTCCTCTTTCCATTCGTTGCCCGATAAATTCGTGATTAGCGCCACGACCACGTGCGTTTCCGGGTACACGATCAATTGCGAGGTTCCCCCCACCGACCCTCCCGAATGCGCATAGACCAATTTCCCCGACGCCGACTTTGCAATTCCCCAGCCCACACCATACCCAGTTACTTGTCCCGATTTTGTTTTCTGCGACGTGAACAACAATTTCAACGACTCCGCTTTCAGGAATCCCGGCTGCAGCAGAATGGATCCAAACCGCACCAGATCCTCCGAAGTGGACAAAAATCCACCGCCGGCCCATTTGTAGCTGTTGTCCACATAAGGCGCGTTTTCCAGCGTCCCATCCTTTTCCTTCTCGTAAAAGCGCGAGCGTTGTTCCACGATCTGCGCGTTCTGGTCCGCCGTCGTGTGCACCAGGCCCATCGCGTCGAATACATGCTTCTGCATGTATGCCAGGAAATTTTCGCCGGAAGCCGATTCCACCACGGCGCTCAGCAGGTTGTAGCCATAACTGGAATAATTAAATTTCGTTCCCGGCGGAGAGACCAGCGGATCATTCTCGAAAATCTTCAGCCCATCCAGCACGTTCGCGTAATGCTGCTGGATCTTGAACTCATCGCCCTGGTAATGCCGGATGCCTCCCAGGTGTCCCGCCAGCATTCGCGTGGTGATCACCGCTCCCTTATCTGGGAACGACCGTACGTAACTTTGTACCGGCGCATCCAGATCGAGTTTCCCCGCTTCCACCAGCTGGGCCAGCGCGATCGCCGTCAGCGGCTTGGAAACGCTGCCGATGCGGAATTTGGTCGTTGGCCAGACCGGCACGCGTTCTTCCAGGTCCGCGAAGCCGAATCCTTCTGAGTAGACGATTTTTCCATCCACGGCGACGGCCAGCGACAACCCGGGAGTCCCGCGCGCAATCCATTCCTTCGCTTGCCGGTCGGCGTTGACTCTCGCCGCCTCATAGGAATCGCTCGCGGCTTTTTGTGGAATCGCCGCACTCCACACAACAAATCCAACGGCAAGAGCAATGCAGCCCGCTTTGCTCGCTCGCCGAAGCCGGTTCCCGTGTATCTCTCTCATCGCCATTGTTCCTTCCGCGCGATTTCCATCGCAGCATCTTGCCACATCCGCGGCAAAAGTTTTTCACCGGTTTTCCTTTGCGATTCACAGCTACACCGATTGACGCCCGCTCCGCTTCCGCGCACACTTCCTTTCACAACTTCGGTTCGGGGTCGTCCGCCGAAGCAGAAAAATCTGCACTTGCCTTCCCACGCTAGGCGTGTTATCAATAGCGAAGGAAAAGCGAAATAGCGAAAGGCCTCTCTGTCCCTATGCCCGCTGATTCCACTCTCGAACGTCCGCTTCCGAATAACCTCGACGCGGAGCGTTCCATCCTTGGCGCCATTCTGCTCGATAACAACGCCCTCAACGCCGCGATCGAAGCCCTGAAGCCGGACGACTTCTTCATCACCCAGCACCGCAACATTTTCACTCGCATGATCGCTCTCGGCGAAGCGCAGCAGGCCATCGACCTCGTCACGCTCACTGAGGAACTGCACCGCCGTAGCGAACTCGACGCCTCCGGCGGCGCACCGTATCTCGCCTCGCTCGTCGATGGCATGCCCCGCGTCACCAATGTCGAGCATTACGCGCGCATCGTCAAAGAAAAGGCCATGCTGCGCAACCTGATCCACGCCACGCACAATATCCAGCAGCGGGCTTTCGAAGGCGAAGACGGCGCCGACGCCATCCTGGATAACGCCGAGTCCAGCATCTTCGCCATCGCCGAAGACCGCGTCAAAGCCGGCCTCATTCCGGTCAAGGACATCGTCCGCGACAATTTCGAACGCCTCGAAAAAATCTTTCGGGAAGGGAAGAGCGTTACAGGCATCTCCACCGGCTACGGCGAACTCGACAAGCTGCTCTCCGGCCTGCAGCCCTCCGAACTCATCATTCTTGCCGCTCGCCCATCGCAGGGAAAGACCGCGCTCGCGCTGAACCTCGCGGAAAACATTTCCATCCGCGGCGGCCTGCCGGTCGCGCTCTTCAGCCTGGAAATGTCCAAAGAATCCCTGCTGCAACGCATGGTCGCGTCTGTCGCGCAGGTCGACGCTCACAAATTCCGCTCCGGCCACCTCAGCCGCGAAGACTGGCGCCGCATGACCGAAGCCCTGGGCACCATTTCTTCCGCGCCACTCTGGGTGGACGACGCGGGTTCCACCAGCGTTCTGGAAATTGGCGCCAAGGCTCGCCGCCTCAAGCGCGACAAAGGACTCTCCCTCGTCATCGTCGACTATCTCCAGCTCATCACGGCCCGCGGACGTTTTGGTTCGCGTCAGGAGGAAGTCGCCAGCATTTCGCGCGGCCTCAAAGGCCTCGCCAAGGAATTGCAGATTCCCGTCCTCGTCCTCAGCCAGCTGACCCGTGCCCCCGAACGCGAAGAGCGCGGCCCGCAACTCTCCGACCTCCGCGAATCCGGCGCCATCGAGCAGGACGCCGACGTGGTCATGTTCATTTACCGCCCTAACTTCTTCAACCTGAACGCCACGCCCGAAGAGCGCGACATGGCGGACATCCTCATCGCCAAGCAGCGCAACGGCCCCACCGACAAAGTAAAATTCGTCTTCCGCAGCCGCCTGACGCGTTTCGAAGAAGCCGCCCCCGACGCCTTCTCCCAATTCTCCGGGCCCGACGAACAGTAGCGGTAGGCTTCGACCTGCCAAGAAATTCGCCAGATTAAGAGAGCTACAGAAAAATCGAATCACGGAGCTGCCAAATGCCCACAACCTGGAAACCCGAAGCCTATAATTCCGTTTCGGTGTACATCGTCGCGGACAACGCGCAACGAGTCATCGACTTCCTGAAGAAAACATTTGAGGCCACCGATCTCCGCCGGTTCGACGCTCCCGACGGCAAGATCACGCACGCTGAGGTTCGCATCGACGACACGGTCATAATGATCGCCGACGCTGACGGCGCCTACCCCTCCTTTCCCGTGTGGCTCCACGTTTACGTGCCGGACGCGCAGGCCACCTACAAAAAAAGGACTCGCGGCCGGTGGCGTCGCGGTCCAGGAACCCGTCCACAGACCCGACGACTCCGACCTCCGCGGCGGCGTTAAAGACCCCTCCGGCAACACCTGGTGGATCGCCACGCAATTAGCTGCCTGACCGGCACTCGAGTCATTTCGGTCGATCGCCAGTACGCTCGGGGGGTCGAGCCAATTTCCACCTGCGGTTCATGCATGCTTAACAAATCTGAAAAACTCCCGTTCATTTCGCGTGTGAATATCCTTCCGCCCTGGCGCGCTACACACGTGAAAAAACGGCGCGCTCTCAGTTTCATTTTGGTTTCCGCGGGATCGGCACTGGCGGGAGTCACATTTATTGGGAGACTGTCCGCGGACAACGATCGCCCATCGCCTCACTCCAAATTTGTGCCGAACAGCCTGGTGCTCAGCCGGAGTGTGTACGTTGGAACGGCCGAAACGGCCACAATCGGCGAGACAGTGCCGCGCGGCTGCACGGGAGGCGCGAACGGCAGCACCACCGTCTCTGCGCCGACCACCACCGGCGGCACAACACCCATGACCGTGCCCTGTGGCGTCGCCACCGACAACGGAGAGTTTCCAAACCTTTCCGATTCTCATAACGTCTGGAACAACGCCGGCTCCGACGCCAGTTTTGCTGTCACTTCGCCCATTTTTCTGGACAACCTGGCGGCTGACGGCTCCCTCATCGGCACTCTCCCGATCCCCAGCGATCAGATCGTGAGCAGCTTCACTTCGAAATCAGAATTGGCTCCCAAATACCGCCGCAAGTACGTCCACCTCTTTGCCCTTTGGTATCTGGTTGGCCGATGCTACACGCTGTATATGTGCGATGAAGGAGACGGCACCCTGGTGTCGCCCGCAGTCAACGGCAGCGTCGAGGACGCGCAAAGCCTGGCCACCGCAGGCGTGCAAAAGTGGAGCATGGTGAACGGAACGTGGACCATGCTGTACGTTCTACAGGAGGGCTTGAATATTGGCGTGCCTTATTCCGTTCCAAACTATCCGGCTTCCCTGAATCCGGCAACCGGCGGCTTCCGGAACATGACCGGCAGGCACAATCATGACGGTACCGTAACGATCTTTGCGATCACTTCCACCATAAGCGCCAAACGGGATCAGGGCGCCGACCCCAATAAACTGGTGAAGGTGAGGGACCTGCTCGCGAGCACCAGTCTGCA
>Ga0210402_10003129_pt1 | contig 15699 bp, 15 predicted proteins | sample IncBWC7MmetaG_FD_161055 | JGI IMG/M metagenome (GOLD analysis project Ga0210402, IMG submission 161055) | Forest soil microbial communities from Barre Woods Harvard Forest LTER site, Petersham, Massachusetts, United States - Inc-BW-C-7-M | ecosystem: Environmental > Terrestrial > Soil >...
CCGGCGCTTTTGCTGGCCCAATCAGGGGCTTCTTATCACATAACCCATACGTACCCGCTCGGCGGCGACGGCAGCTGGGATTATGTAGTGCCCGACCCGGCGAGTCATCGCCTGTACATCGCCCGCCAGAATCGAGTGATGGTGGTGGACGAAGACAAGGGAACCGTGATTGGCGAAGTAAGCGCCATTAATGGAGCGCACGGCACCGCGATCGCCGCCACGACGGGCCACGGATTTGCCACCGCCGGCAACGACAAGGCCGTGATCATGTTTGATCTGAAGACGTTCCAGCAGTTGGCCAAGATTCCAGCGGCCGAAGACGCCGACGCGATTGTTTACGACGCGCCTTCGAACCGGGTGTTCACGCTCAATGGCGATGCGCATTCCTCGACGGTGATCGATGCGAAAGGCACGCTCGTGACGAATATCGATCTGGGCGGCAAGCCGGAATATGGCGTCTCGGCGGGGGGATGGCAAGGTGTACGCGAATCTGACGGACACCAACGAAGTGGTGGAGATCGATGCAAAGAGCGCGAAAGTAACGCGGCGCTGGCCGACGGCTCCCTGCAAGGCGCCTGTCTCCATGGCCATCGATACGGCGGGTCATCGGTTGTTTAGCGGCTGCCGGAGCGGCGCGATGGCAATCTCGGACTATCAAGCCGGCAAGATCATTACTACCTTGCCGATTGGAACCGGAGTAGACGGTGCGGGATACGATCCAGGTTCGAAGAACGCATTCGCATCCAATGCGGACGGTACACTTACCGTGATTCACCAGGACACGTCTGATCAATATCACGTGGCGCAGACGGTGACAACGCCGACAGGGTCGCGGAACATGGGACTCGATCCGACGAATCACAGAGTATATGTTGTAGCGGCAAAACTCGGGCCGGCGGCGGCTGGGAAGCGCGGTGCAGTGCTGCCGGGAACTTTCGAACTGCTGGTCATCGAGCAATAAGCCCGGCGGAAATCGGCTGCGGAGCGGCAGAGGAATGGAGAGGACCGGAGTTTTGGTGTCTCCAGGGGGCCGCGCTTAGATGGAGCCGCCCGGCAACTCCGACTGCGGAACCTGTTTGCTTTAATTAAATGTAGTCTTGAGTGCCAGGAGAACGGGAGAACGCACGCCATGTGGATGGTACGCGAGCGGGTGGCTTCCCAGTTTCGGGGTCTGTTCCCGATTTGGTCGCTTCGGGTCGTAGCAGTTTCTGTTTCTGCGTCGATGGTGCTGACCTGAGGTCCGAACGCAGCACGACGCGACCCGAGACCGAGATCGGTGCCCCGGCGACCTTCCCGAACGATTCGCCGCCTGGCGCATGGCGCCGTAGTTCGGTCAGTAGTCGAACGAGTTGGTGCCACACAGTTGGCAGGTGTGGCGGACTCGTTCTCCAAGCTGCGCGCTCTCGAAATCGCTGGCGGGTGATATGTGAGGCGACCGTGATCCATCGAATCCGGAAACGCACCAGCGCCTTCAGGTGAACGTGTCGCAACTGGAAACCGCCCAAAAACTTGTTTCAAAAAGAACAATCACGACTCGGACTCTATATTCCACATAATCCAAACCGGTGGCAACGAGCCTGGGATGGGCGATGCATACTTGCATCCCTGCCTTCACCTGACGTTCGTACCAGGCTTCCCGGGCTTCCGGCGGCACAGCAGTGGTCAGAACTTCGACGCGAATGCCCTCGCGGCTCAAGATGCTCTTCAGTCGCTGAGTGACGTCGCGCTTCTGCGTGTAGACCGCGAAAATCTGCACTCTTCTTCCCTGGTGGACCTCGGTCTTGACCTCTTCTACGAGCCGCCGTTCCTTCGCGTAAACGAACTCCTCATCCAGGTCCGCGGGATCGGAAATCACGAATCGTTCGCGCTCGCCGGTTTCTGGATTCACCGCATGGCCGTAGAGCGTTCCAAGTGCGAACGGCCGGTCAGGGTAGAGCATTAGGGCATTCAGACCAATGCTCACAACGGACTGGTTGCCACGATGTTCTTCGAGCGCTGCCTTGATGTCTTCCTCGAGATTCTTGTAGGCAGTTGCCAGAACGGGGTCCATCTCGACGTTGAGCACTTGCTCTTCGTACGAAGGCAGTGCGTCCGAGATGTCTTCGAGGGACACAAAGGCACCGAGTTCCATCAGGAAGCGGCCGAAGAGCAACGGCGAAGCTCCAGGGCGCCGGCGCACTCGTGTAGTTACCTTCGCCTTGTCCGAGCAGGCATTGTCGGCTGGACTGATAGTTGTGACTTTCTCGAGAACCCCATAGGTTTCCGAGAACGCACGGACACCGGCGTCGCCGTGTGCGAACCCTTCTTCGAGCATCTTCTTGGGGTTCAACCGAAAAAGAATATTGAAAAGCTCGTCCGCGTACCCGCCGTTCAGAGTACCCGTGAGGATGATGGTGCGATTCGCGCATGAAGCGATCGTCCCCAAGGCCGCCCCTTGGGCAGTCTCGCCCTTTAGTTCATGCACCTCGTCTGCGATGCCGTAATCAAAGAAGCCGTTCATGTGCCGCGCGATCACGTCCATCGGGGCGCACCGGCGAACTTTGGTTCCATCGGCCTGCCAGAGTGCACTGAACATCGTGCGTCGTGCCTTCAAGGGATTCGATTGCTCCTCGCTGAGGACGAGTTCACTGTGCCTGGTCTTGCGGAAGTCCGCTCGCCGCAGTTGATCATCGTCAGTCATGACTGGCCGACCCGTATCCGGATTAACGATGGACCCGTTGAACGGGCCACTGCGCGGTGCTCCGTAAGCGTGCCGCCAGAAGTAGCTCAATTTTCCTATCTCGCGCGAGATGACGAACACTGCTGGGCAGTCGCACAGCGATTGCCACCGCGCGCGAGCTGATCTGAATTGCTTTCGGAGCCGCAAGTCGCTCAGCGTAGATTGCAGGCCCTCACGTACGATCCGTCCGTTGCGAAGCCGGACCTCGTTTACTCCGGTGTGTCCGTTTGATCCCACACCGTTGCGGACGCCATCGATTAGAAACACGCGGACCCGGGGCAGAGTCAGGAGCGCTTCCCGGCACCATTTCAAAGTGAGTTGAGGCGGAGCCATCACCAGCGCCGTGAAAGGCTTCCCGCCCGAGTGAATGAACATTGCCCCGAGAGAGATCAGCGTTTTCCCAGTACCACATTCGGCGATCGCCGCGCCGGCGGACCTCTCGATCTCCCAGCGTTTCGAAATACCGGCTATGGCTAGAGCTTGCGCGGGGTAGGGGGTTCGGCGGAGCCGCGCCAATTCGGCCGGGAGCGGTTCATCAGGATGATGCAACGGAGGGAACTGCTGTAAGATTCGCTCCTCGAGCTGGTATGCGAATTGTCTCAGATAGTTATTAATGTTCGTCGGCACGATGCTCATACAGGGGGCTCCTCAACAAGCGTCGAGGTCGATGTCCAGCAAGACACCGGCCTCGGCTCATTCGATAGGCTGCGCTAGAGGTGTTGGGAATGGAAACAGTGACGCGGAAGGGTCCCTCAGAGGGGAGTTTTTACTGCGGCTGTTCAGACGCGCGCTGCAGCACTTCAATGGGGACTTCCCCAGTGCCCACAAACGCTGCGGTACCTCTCGGGCTAGCCACAAACGCGACGCCGTTCTTGCGGACGATCATCTGCGACTCATCTATGCGCACCATGGCCCACTCAGGAATGGTGAGTTCATCGGGAACCTCCGCCCAATCCCGATCATCCGCGCAGCGTTGTGCGAGAAGATCCTCGATGGCGATCCCCTCCTCTTCCTGTTTAGTTTCGGGCGCCGCGAGCCACGGGTTGAACAAGGTCGCTTCGAGCGAGACGTAGTATAGCTCGATCACGTCATCGTCTTTCTCCTCGGCGAACCGGAAGACGTCAATCCGCTCCAGCGCCTTCTGCGCCAGCGGCGGACTCAGATCAATCCACATCCACGGACAGCGGCCTTCAGCCTGCTCCCCCGATGGCACTCACGGACAAGACCAGTTTCATGCCGCCTCCTTTTCCGTCTCCCTCAAATTCGCCGAAAACCACGTTGGCACTTGCCAGAGGGCAGACTGACCGTGTTCTGGAATTTTGACGGCGCCGCGCTTCAGTGCGTGACCGATCCAGCCCAGGAATCGTTTCTTCGTTCCCTTCACGATCACCGGTGTGCAGCCGATTCCTATCAGCGGTTCAATCGCATTCTTGTGTTCCAGCATTGGCCCGAACCACTCGCTCCACTCCGGTAGAACTGGCAGCCCAAAACGCGCGCCGATCCGGTAGAGCAGGAAGGCTCGATCGTCGTCACACAGAATGGTTCGGCGTGCAGTCGGATTGCCGCCCGCGCGCGTCTTTGACAATTCTTCGGAGATCGCAACCAGGTGGCGAAGCGGTCGCCTTCGGCCCGGAATGCTGATGGAACTGCGAAAGACTTCAGGATCATTACCAAGCGTGATCATGAGCCGATGGACGTCCGGCCCGCTGGCATAGAACCGGGCTTCATCGGCAATCGCAGCGGCGATGGCCGCGACCTCCTGGTCGTTTCCGATCACCGACAGCAAATGGCATCGCGCACTCCGGTTGTCCGCGTCGTTTTCAGCAATCATCCGGTCCATGCGCACGGTAATGTCGATTGTCGTGTCACGTAGTATCTTGGTGAACTGCAAACTACCCATGCGGAGATGTGCATTCTTCATGGCGCTCCTTGCTTCCTTCGTCGAGAATCGCAGTAGTTCCGTCCGCGTACACCACAGTGAGAGACTGCGTGAAACGCTCGCGCTCGCGAATGGTTGTTACCTCGTTCTCGTCGGTCTCCTCGAACCGATCCGTCACCTTGATTGATTCCCACCGGGCCACATGAATATCAGGCCCTTCACCAAAGATCCCGTTGAGCAGACCGGCCGTCGTTAAAAGGCCAATGTGGCCGCCATGCAATGGCGTGAGCGGCCTGCCGGTCGCGCGGACTTCCGGTGCGAATAGAATCCGGCCAGCCTGTCGATACGCCGCAGATCCGGGTAGCAAGTCCTCCACGGTGTCCAACGGCATGCCGCGGTACACGAGTTGAGCCGGCCCACTGGGCGGCACTACAAACTCTTTGTCGGCTTCGTCCGGCAACACGGGCAATTCATCATAGGTCCGCGTAAGCGCCAACAGTTTCGTTTTGGCCCGCTGTACGTCCCAGTCTTTCAACTGCTCGCGTTCGCACCTGGTTCTGCGGACTCCGAATACAACGACCTGCTTGTATCGGCTCGATTCGGGCTCGCCAAGGCGGTAGATCGCTTTGTCGCGAAAGTGGACGGCCAAGATATCGGCGCAGGTCGAGAGGCGGTCGCCGGGGATCACCAGCACCAGAACGCCACCGGGCTTCAACCACCGATACGTGTGTTCGAGGAACAGGTATTCCATTCGACCGTTGCGGTTCTCACCCACCTCGAAATCGTATGGCGGATTTTCGAAGAGCAGTGAAAAGGACTCGACAGCGGAATGAACATCAAAGCAGTTGCCCTGAATCACATGGTCGAGGACCGAACGAGCTTCTTCCGCCCGAAAGGCATCCAGTTCGATTGCGTGTCGGACCGTCTGGGCGCCAGAGGTGATCGTAGCCATCGCCGCCCCTCCGCCGGCGCACGGATCGAGAACGCTAGAAGCGTCTCCGTGGAAAGATAGGAATCGCCGAATTCGCTCTGCCTCGTTCTGTGGCAGGGGGTAGTACCCGAGTTTTTGCCTCGCAATGCCGCGCACAAAGTTAATCTCCTTTCGATGTCTCGCCAACAACAAAAAACAACTGGATGTTCTCTTTCGGTTGGGACCAGTTCGATGCGTCCAGGGCATTCGCCATGCTCCCATCGCTCGACCTCTGTGGCGCCCCTGGCGGGACCTCAGATGTGGCAGATCTCCGAGTCGCGTGATACAGCCAAGTGGCGCCGGGCACATCAACTTTTGGTTGGCGCCATTGAAGCGGCTAACCTTGCTGGTCTACCCCAACCGGCGGTACTCTTGCGTAATGCGACCGCTTCGGTATTCCATCAACGTCACATTGGACGGGTGCTGCGATCATCGTGCAATACCCGCGGACGAAGAGTTGCATCGTCACGCGATCGAGAACCTTGTCCAGGCCGATGCCCTCCTCTTTGGCCGGGTGACTTACGAAATGATGGAGGCAGCGTTTCGGCCGCCGGCGGGGACGGGAGGGAGGCCTGAATGGATGGAACCCTTCGCCCGGACGATCGACGCGGCAAAGAAGTACGTCGTGTCGAGCACCCTGGACCGGGTCGATTGGAACGCCGAGCTCGTGCGCGGAGATCTAGAAAAGGCCGTTCAGCAGCTCAAGCGGGAGTCGGGTAAGGGACTGTTCATGGGAGGCGTGAAGCTCCCGCTGGCATTGGCGGAGCTGGGATTGATCGATGAGTACGAGTTCGTGGTGCAGCCCAGGCTAGTGGGCCACGGGCCGACGTTGTTCCCGGGGCTATCGAAGTATGTCGACTTGAGGCTCGTGAGCCGGCTGGAGTTCGGCTCGGGGGCGGTGGCGATGCGGTATGAACCGAGAAGGTAGCCATTGGGCTTGTTAAGCATCGAAATCCAACTTGACGCGTAGTCGAAATTAACCGGCCAAACTGCTTGATGATAGAGCGCTTACGCCGAGAATTGAGCCTGACAGATTTGGACCGGTTAATTTTAACAATTCGCTCATTGACGCCGGTCGGGCTAAGATTGAAAGCGAGATGTTGAACATGTAGAACGTGATCGCAGACGTATCCGAGGCAACCTTGAACATAGAGTTTGGGCCGAACAAGTGTGATTCGAAGATGACACCAGATCAGAGTTGGGGCACCGAGTTTAAGGATCTGCGGTCGCACCTTGAACAAGCGTTGGATGCGTCGCGCCGAATGGCCGAGTGGTCACGCATCCAGTTGGGTTCTCCTGATATGCCACCCGGCATAGCGATTCTGGAGGAACAGATCTCAATCGTCGAATCGCTTGCGAGTCGGCTATTCGAGCGCCTTTTTCAGCGGCCGTCCAGTCTGCTCCTCTCTGGGCAGCACTTGTCGCGCGAGGAGTTCTATCTGCTCGTCGCATTAGGTGTCTTAAAGGGCGGGTCGTACACCGGTGACGCCTACGCAGACTTCCAGATGCTTCACTATGAGGACGAAAAGCGACGCTCGTACATTACACTCGAAGAACAGCCAAGGGCCGGCAGAATCAAACTCCACTTTGGAATGTGGCCAGAAGAGATATCGTGGAACAGGCTTCGTCCCGACCAGCGAGCCTTCTTCGAGCGGCATTTGCCGGAAGTGGCTGCACGATTCCGTAAGCCGTAAGCCGCCCTTGCCCGATGGGTGCGTGAAGCAGTCACGGGCTGCAGCCAACTCGATGCCGGCCCAACCGCTGCCGCCGACGGCGGGGGCGCGATTAGAAACTCGCACCTTAAGGCGCACGTTAACCACCGTGCCACAAGGGACGATGTTGAGCCGCGAAGAAACTACGCTGGACTGATCACCCAAGTTGAAGGTTCGCGCCCGGATTACGCGCACTTCTCGGAGAAGGGTAGGCTGTGGTGTTCACGCAGCAACTGGCTGGCTGCACGAACTGCCGATCACGCAATTCAACTTGATAAGTCGCCGACGCGTAGAACTGGCCGGCAGCGGCCCTTCCCAGATGCGACCTTCTGGTAGATCTTTTCCGTAAAGCTGGAGACCAGGTAAGGCTCAGACAACAACGGAAGGAAGGGGGACCCTTCCTTAGGAGCTTTCGCCAGGGCAGCATTCCACCGGGTGCCGTCCCGCGCTTAGAGGTGACGGAAGTGATCGACGTGTCACGGGAGTGATCGAATTCGAGTTCAAAACAGGCGAAGCTGGAGTGCGAACCAGCGCACTTCGAACCAATCCAGTCCATACCGGGCTTTGGTTTCGACAGCAGCCGGCGCGATGGTGAGGAACTCTTCTCGGGTGGGAAAGTTCGTCTCGCTACGGCGCTCACGCCAGACGTACGGGATTCCGCGCAGCTCTTCGACAGCAATACCGCTACGAGCCGAGAGCGTATTCAAGGCCGTTCTCGCCTTGTCCGGGTTCTCGAAGACGTCGAGCTTTTCCACTGCCCGATCGGCTTTTCCTTTGCCCGAGTAGATGCGGCGGACGCGATACAGCGCCCACTCCTCCGACGCGATGCTCTCGCGGTACGCCTGGACGGCCACGTCGTTACCGGCCTCGACGGTGATCTGGATCAACGAGCGACCCTTGTAGAGCGTCGCGCGGGGGTTGAGCGCCAAGGACAGGTGCTCGATCCTCATCGCGTCGGCGACCTGGTACGGATGCTCGCGCTGCCGCTCGATCGCGTCATCGCGCAACGTATTGAAGGGGCAATAAACGCAGGCTGATTTCTTCCAGGTAACACCGAGGGCGGACAGGATGTACTCGATGCAGGCCCGCCGGTCCCAACCCCATTCGAGCAGCGGATAGAACGCTTCACGGCTGAGCGTGTTGTACTCACAACTGCGGCTGATACGGTTTCTTTCGTCGGCATTGAAACCGAACGCGATCCGTTCGCCGAAGGCATACTCGCTCCTGGCGATTCGCCCGGTCTCCTCGGCGTTATATCCGATCGCATGACGGGCGCGGCCGCGCAGGTTGGTTTCCAGCCACTGTTCGATCACCCATGCTTTGAACTTGAGGGCGCAGCGGTGGACGCCGCCATACTGCGGCACCGTTCCGTTCTTCTTCAGCTCGTCCGACAGTTTATAGTCGCCTTCCAGGAACACTCTCGCAGGCGTGCGGGAATCGTCGAGCACCGTAAACCGTCGGCTTCGAAATGACCATGCCGCGCGACCTGTACGTAGCGAATCCCGAGCGCGCCCATTAGCGGAAGGATGTGCGTGTTCACATCGTGACCGGTGTCCGTGTATTCGTCCCCGACCTGGGCCGTAATCACGATCAGATCTTCCAACGGGCATGGTCTTGTGACTTAGGGCATAATCTTGCCGCTAAGTAAGCGCCGGTGCGGTCTTTCCTGCCGAATGCGTTGATAGCGCGGAGTTTGGATATGCGCTACCAGCGCATGTGCTTTATTTTGAAACCAGTTGGTTTCTCGCCTGTCCGGCGGGCGGCGTTTCCGTCTAACCCGCAACGATCGCGTCGTTGACCGAAGCGAATCGCCGAAGCGCAGCACGTGATGGAACTGGGCTTTCAGATCGTTGTGCGGAAGGGTGCGGGGCAGTTTCGGGTCTTGGTATTCGACCGAATGAAACGCCTGCATTTCCCGCTGACCGTTTTCGCTGCGGAAGCAGTGAAGCGCTCGAGCGACAGCACCGCGCGCGTATATCTCAACGCCGTGATCCCATTCTTCGAGTGGCTGGAGAAGGACCAATCGCAGGGCGGCGCCGTGCGAAGCTGGGACGATTCGCCTGAAGCCATTCGCCAAGGAGTTGGGGACTACCTCGTCGAGCGCCTGAAGTGCAAAGTCAGGGAACATTATGCGGGCTTCCAACTGGTGTCCCTAACCGACGGCACCCAGACTACCGTTCGCGTTTTCTTGTCGGCTCTCAAGCTCTTCTACCGGGTCATGCGAGCGCAGGACCTATACCGACACGCTAACGCCTTGGTCGATGGTCCGTCTGCCGTACTGGCTGAAGTTCAGGATCGAATCGCCGGCGGTGATTCACTTCCGCGAATGCCGGAGGTCAGCGGCGTGGTCCATCCACGCAAGCAACGCCTGTCCGACAGCTACTTCAAGCTGGTGGGCGAGACTTGGATTCCCCAAGTCATTGATGATCCCGAGTTCCCCGCGCGGGTTCTGAGCGGCGGCCAAAGCGTCGGATGGCATCTACAAGAACAGTGCATCGCGCGAATTCTTTTCGAATCCGGATGCCGCGTGTCCGAAGCCGTGGGGCTCAGTTTGCGTGACTGGGCCGCGAGGGGTTTACTTCAGGAGGCGCAGGCATTCAACAAGGGGAGCCATGGAAGGCGGGTCAAGTTCATCCGTTTTTCCGCTGCAACCGCCAAGCTGCTACGGCGCTGTTTCGACACGGAACGCAGTCAGCGCGATCGTAACCACCATCTGCTGGATGATTACCTCCAAAGTGCGGAGCACGACACGAACCTCTATCATGTGCCGCTCTTCCTGTGTCGCCGCGGAACGCAGCTGAGTCCGAATGCATTTCGCGAGGGCTGCTGGAATCCAGCCTGCCAGGCGGCCGGCATCGAGGCTGACGTTCATCAAGCACGCCATTGGTACGTCACACAGGCCATTCGGAGCATATACGAGACCGCCAGATTAGAGTCCGAGATCAATCGCCGCCTGCGTGAGTTGATCGAGTACATGGGCTGGAAGAGCGGATGGGAAACGCTCCAGGCATACCAGCATTACTTCGACCCGCAACGTCATGCCGAGATACAGGATCAACTGCATCAACGGATGGATCAGGCGTTGAAAGGGGATTTGGCACTGCCGCCCAGCAGACTCTCGGCTGTGACCGCTCCCAGCGGGGCCGTCCTACAAGTCGAAAATGCTGGCCGCTCGAATCACGATGGCGAACGCGACTCCGATCTTGAGTATCTGTTCGCTCTTGGAGGCGGACGTGGCATCCCCGGCGATGGAGAGTAAGGCGTGGCAGCGCCTGCGCGGCAGAATCGCGGACGAAGTTTTCATGGCGCCGAGAACAGGCGGGGATCCGCACAATCAGGGACATTGGCCGGAGGTGCCTGACCGGGTCGTGAGCTATTTGGAGAGGAACGTACTATCGACGCCCTGGGCAAACACCGCCGTGCTGTTGGCCGCAATCATGATGGCTCGCCGATTTGAAGTGAGCAGCGTTCATCGGTAAGATTGTCATTCTCCATTCTCGTTTCACTTCCCTCTTCGCGTGCCTTGGGCTTGCACGCATGGAGGACTGGGATGCAGCCCTGCACATCCCGATGTACTTGAGCGCGGAGATACTCCCAGACGACCCTCAATCGATCCGCCAGAGGTTCTGGGTGACTTACAGCAGCGCCAGCAAGACGATGGCCCAGTGGCTCGGAACGTTTCCTGAATGCCAAAAGCCTATCTATCAACAGTTCATCTTGCCTGTTTTGTCTCGTCTATTCGTCGAAGGTCTGGTACGGCAGAAGGAGGTAACCCAACAGCAACAGCGCACTCGAAAGGCTGAGACGGATGCCGTGGTGCCCAGATTCGCGGCGATCCGAGCGGAAGCCCATTTTCGCTATAACCGCATCGCCCGATTGCGCCGAGCCTATTCGGATGCACTTCGCAGCTTGAAGCCAGGAACCGATTTCCCGCTGACGTTTTCTTATGAGGAGGGCGAAGACAAGGAGCGGGGCATGCCTGCGCAGGAGCGATTATGGTTCAGGATCTGGGACCGGCGCAGCTTCGTCCTGGCGCATGCCGATGCGTACTCGTACAATGCTGTGGCCACTGCACGTAGCGGCATCGGATCTTTTGCCGATGGCGTGAACCACGTCTTCCTGGAGTTTGTCCGCGCGGAGCGACTGTTTGGCGAGGCGCCAGCGGCAGGGTTCTGGTTCGAGGAGATCTTCAGACTCGGCGTGATGGGGCTCAATCCGTCCGTGGGTTCGGCAGAGGAAGTGAAAGCCAAACAAGCTTGGTTGTCTTCCTGGGGATACGGCGGCACACCATTCCTTGCCGAGGTGAGCGGGTTGCTCACGTGGCCCGTGGCGGACGGACGGTTCATGGGATTCGCCCAGCGTCGCGTCACAGGGGTGCTCTTAGCTGTTGAGGCAATCTATGCCTGCGCCACTATCGGCTTGATGGCTATCGATCTTTTCACGACAACCGGCGCCCGGATGAACGAGGTGATGCAGATCCGACTGACTGAGGACTGCATCGTGCGCTTGAAGATGCCGCCACCGCCGGAGGCAAAGGATCAATCACCACGCGTCCGATACATTCTGCGACTGATTCCGAAAGGAGAGAAGGCCGACGTACCGCAGGATTACTTCATTGGGGAGGAGACCAAGCGTCTTTTTGTGAAGGTCGCGCAGATGCTCGGCGACCACTACGGACTGCAACCCGGCCAGGCGCTCCCGAGTGTTGCATTCGATGTTGGGAGCGGTCGCGCCCACCGATTTGGAAAGGCGCCGTACCTGTTTCAGTATGGTCACCGGCATTTGTCAGATGCCACGATCACCTCATGCATGCGTTTCCTCCTGCACGGAATGGTGTTTAGGACCCGTGACGGAAAACTGGTTGTGTTGAAGTCGCACTTGCTCAGACATGCCTTCGCGACCCACGCCGTACAAGTCGAAAAGATTCCGGTGGACATTGTCGGCGTCTGGCTGCACCAGAAGAATCTCGCGATTACGGACTACTACTCCAAGCCAACGGAGAGCATGGTGGCCGAGGCCTCTGACCTCTATCTGTCGCGAATCGCGACACAGATCAACGTCAACGAAGCCGTCCTCCGCTCACCCGAAGAACTACTGCGGATCTACGAAGGCGCGCGAGGCAAGGCCGGCACTCTGGCCGATGTTGTCGGCGGGCAGTGCGTTAGCCACGGGTACTGCGCGGCCAAGTTTGCGTGTGTCGGCTGTGCCGGCAAGGTTCCGGATCCTGCCAAGCGCCACCAGATTGAGAAGCACAAACAATGGGCGTCCTTGCAGGTCGAGTACGCCGCCAAAGAAGGGTTGCATCCCGAGGCTGAGCGGATGAAACAGTTGCTGCGGGACTGCGACAACGAACTGGCGGAGATGGACCTGATCGACTCCTACCGGAGGGACGAACTCCATGAAGTCCGCGTCCAGATTGAGTCCTGAAGATCGGCCATGGCTGAAGGAAAAGGTGTATGGCCCCAAGCGGAGGCGCACGGTCGAACTCGTGAAGAAAAGCGTCGATTCGTTGGTAGACGACCGAAAGCGCATCTCCCTGTCGGTGCTCTCCGCCCGTTCAAAGGAAATCGACCCTGACGGCAAAGGAATTTCGGAAACCGCCATCCTCAACAATGAGGAAGCGCGTGTCTATTACGAGCAGCATCGAAGTTGGAAAGCCGGCGCCAGGACCCGACCGAGGGATCTGAAACCCATCGGCGGGATCGTCACCGCAGGGCTCAAGGGCGACCGTGATGCAGCCCGCGTCCGGTACAGATACTTGACACGGAGCAAGTCGCAACTGGTCGAGCGGCTGCTGGCAGTGGAAAGTGCGCACGCTGTCCTTCAAGAGCGTTGGCTGGAGGCGAATGAGGAAGTCTTGAGCTGGCGGTTGCGGGCCGAACGTGCAGAGTCACAGCTTCGGCGGAGAGAGGCATGAGCTCGACCTGCTGGGTGGACTTCAAAGCCGTCAAGCACGCGGTGTCGATGGAGATGGCACTCGCGTACTATGGCGTGATGCTCCGGCGCCTTCACGGCCCTTGTCTGCGCGGTCGTTGTCCACTTCCCGGTCATGCGTCGGGGGGCAGTGTTCAGAGTCTGATCGTCGATACCGAGAAGAATGCATGGGCCTGTCACTCGGGTTCCTGCGTCGCGTCACGCGGTGGTCGCACCGGCGGCAATGTGTTCGATTTCGTGGCTGCCATGGAGCGCTGCTCGGTCCGTGACGCGGCGCTCAAGCTTCATGAGTGGTTTGCCCTGGCGGCCAGGCCGGCCCCCAGGGGACAGATTGTATCTGCTGCTGAAGCGTTGCACATATCACCGCATACCGACATCGGGGAAAGCAACAAGCCGCTGCCCTTTACACTATGGGACATCGATCTGCGTCACCCGTACCTTTCAGAGCGCAGGGTGGACTCGAAGACCGCCGCCAACTTCGGCGTCGGCTTCTACCCGGGAAAAGGCTCGATGGAAGATCGGATCGTTATCCCGATTCACAACGACGACGGGATTTTGGTGGCCTATGCAGGAAGGAGCCTCGATCAAAGCGGACCGAGGTACAAGTTCCCCGCGCGCTTTCGCAAATCGCTCGTTCTATTCAATCTGCACCGCGCTACTCGCCTTGGCAAGGCCGTTATTGTCGTCGAAGGGTTCTTTGACTGTTTCAACGTATATCAGGCGGGGTTCCCATGCGTCGTCGCGCTAATGGGGTGCTCGCTTTCGCAGCGGCAGGAGGTACTTCTCCAAAAGCACTTCCAACAGGTCACGCTGATGCTCGACGGCGACAACGCGGGGCGTCACGCCGGCGCCCTAATCGCCGCCCGTCTCGTCACCAAGCTGGCCGTCCGGGTTGTCGAGATTCCGCTCGGCAGCCAGCCAGATCAGCTCGGGGCCGATCAGATCCATTGCTTGTGCGATCCGGATTTTTTCTGACCTGCCGTCGGCCACCTGCTCTCGCCAATCTTCAGACCCAAACTGGTTTCAGAACAAAACAGTTTCCTGGCATTCCGTAATTGTCGCGCCAGAGCCGCCGATCGTGATGATATGGACCACCATCCCATAAGGGAACCCATTCAATCGCAAGATCTTCACTCGATTTTCGTGAAACCGGCTAAAACATCTGGCATGGTTATGGCCCATTTTTCGGTCGTCGTTGCCATCGTCGCCGCGTCGCACCGATTCGGGGCGGAGCGCCCTGGGGGGCCAAGCGACTGAGCGAAGGTCCTGCCGCCGAGTCCGATGGCGCGAAAAATCGCCCGGGCAGGGCACGAAGATGGTTTCGCAAACCGGCATGACAATCGCCACGGGCCGACCGTGTTGGATGAGCGCCTTTCGATCTACACTGCGGCGTCAGCGGCGAGTTGTCGGGACGGGTCGGGCTGTCCCAACTCCCGGCTCCGGGTCCAGAGCTGGTCGCCATCTGCAAAGGCCTGCTTCCATTGCTAATCTAAAACGGAATCAGGTAATCTGGGAAAGTCGCGCTAAGGACGCCTCGGCATACATTTTGCCGAAAGGGCAATGCCCGCCTGCAGAAACCAAACTGGAGGTGCGTACGTGAGTCTCGAAAACTTCAAGAAACAAGCCAAGCTCCTGGTTCGTTGGCACCGAGATCGGAACTACTCCGTGGGCGGCCGAATCCGCCAACTTTCCCGTTATGAAGACCTGACCGATACCGAAGCCTTGGCTCTTCCCTTCCCGCTGAATGAGGCCCAGGAAATCATTGCGCTGGAGCAAGGCTGCAACAGTTGGGCGGAACTCAAGCAAGGCTTGAAGAAAGCACCGAAAACTATTCGGCGAGCCCCAGCCGCGTTAAAGCTGACGAAGGCAATGCCGGTGCTTTATGTGTCGGATGTGCAGGCAGCGGCCGATTTCTATCGCGACAAGCTCGGATTTACAATCGACTTCCTCCACGGCCAGCCTGCGTTCTACGCCTCCGTCAGCCGTGATGAAGCCTGCATCCATCTGCGATTTGTACATCAGCCGATGTACGTCGCGGGCCTTCGCGAAAAGGAGCAGGTGATTGCTGCTTTTCTGTCGGTCGCGAACGTGAAGGGACTTTTCGCGGAATATCAAACCCGCAGAGTCCCATTCGTTCACCGACTAAAGAAAGAGCCGTGGGGCCAATCCTCGTTCATCGTCTCGGACCCGGACGGGAACGCTCTCTCCTTCGCCGGATGAACTAATCGTAGAGTTTCTGCGCTTGGTCGTGCGAGCTGATCGCGATGCGAGCGCCCCTGATCGCCACTACGCCGTCAGGCAGGATCTGACCATTGGCAGCGCGTCAACTTCCGGATACGCCGTCATCGAGGACTTGACCACCGCGATGACGTGCGTCATGCCAATGGCAGACTGGTCATTTTTTCCGTGCACAGCCAGACTTCCGCCATCAACTTCGGATCCCTCGAAAGAGGATTGGACTTGGCGGGCTTGGACTTGACGAAGT
>Ga0210402_10003130_pt1 | contig 15690 bp, 12 predicted proteins | sample IncBWC7MmetaG_FD_161055 | JGI IMG/M metagenome (GOLD analysis project Ga0210402, IMG submission 161055) | Forest soil microbial communities from Barre Woods Harvard Forest LTER site, Petersham, Massachusetts, United States - Inc-BW-C-7-M | ecosystem: Environmental > Terrestrial > Soil >...
AGTCGGCGGGAAGAAGGATGGCACCATCACGGGATGGCAGTCCGATACCTGGGCGACCGGTGGATTCACCGGCGGCGGCAGCCCGCCCTTGCCCTATATCTACAGCAACATTCCCCATCAGCGGCTCAACCATACCGCGGTCTCGGTGAACGCCGGCCCGCAGCGGGCCTGGCGCGCGCCCAACAACCAGCAGGCGTCATACCTCACCTGCTGCGCCATTGAAGACTTCGCGGCCAAGGCCGGCGTGGACCCGATGCAGGTCTTCTCGATGAATGCCGGATTCACGCCGCGGGCCGAGCAGTATAAGTATCAGCTCGACAAAGCCGCCGAGCTTTCCGAGTGGAAGAAACTTTGGACGCCGCGCGACCAGAAGGGCTCAGGGCCCGTGAAGCGCGGGCTCGGCATCGGCCTCAACGCCTGGGGCGGCGGCGGCCACAATGCCAAGTGCCGCGTGACCATCAACCCCGATGGCTCGGTGGTGGTGGAGATCGGCACGCAGGATCTGGGCACCGGCACGCGAACCATCATTACTCAGGTAGCGGCTGAAACGCTGGGTCTTGAGATGGGCCAGATCAAGCTGGTGATCGGCAACAGCGATCTGCCGGCGGCGGGCGCATCGGGCGGGTCCACCACGGTGGGCGGCGTTTCATCGGCCACTCGTAAAGCCGGGATGAACGCGCTGGTCAAGTTGTACGAAGCGGCGGGGCCGGCGCTGAACGCGCAACCCGATGACCTGGAGGCTGTGGATGGTCACATCCGGGTCAAAGGCAGCCCCAACAAAAGCATGACGTGGGCGGCGGCCTGCAAGAAAATCGGCGGCGGCAAGATCGCCGAAGAGGGTGAGAACCTGCAGCGTTCTCCGGGCGGGCTCAATTCGGCCGGCGCGGCGGGCGTGCAGATCGCCGACGTTTCGGTGGATACCGAGACCGGCATCGTGACCATGAACCGGTTCGTGGCGGTGCAGGATTGCGGCCTGGTGATCAACCCCTGGCTGGCGCAAAGCCAGGTTCACGGCGCTATCATCATGGGCATTTCCACGGCGTTGTATGAGGAAAGGATCATGGACGAGCAGACCGGCCGCACCATGAACCCCGACATGGAATTCTACAAGCTGGCCGGCATCAGGGACATCGGCGATATCGTGGTTCACATGGATATCCGGCCGGAAAACGATAAGCGCGGAGTGATCGGCCTCGGCGAACCGCCGGCCATTGGGATTTGCGCGGCGGTGGGTAACGCCGTGGCCAATGCCATCGGCATGCGGGTTCCGAATATGCCGATGACTCCCATGCACGTGTTGAACACGCTGGAAGGGAGGAACGCGTAATGCAATCCTTCGAATATGCCAATCCGACCACCGTTCAGGAAGCCACGGCTCTCCTGAGCGCGCAGTGGGGCCAGGCGGACGTGCTGGCAGGCGGCACAGACCTGCTGAGCCTCATGAAGGACCATCTCCACTCGCCCAAGCGCGTGGTGAATATCAAGAACATCAAAGAACTGGAAGGCATCCAGAAGACCGACGCCGGGTTGCGCATCGGCGCGCTGGTCACCATGGATGAACTGGCGAAGAATGCCGATGTGAAGGCCGCATACCAATCGATTGCCGAAGCAGCGGCCGGCATTCCGAGCCCGCAGATCCGCCACATGGGAACGGTTGGCGGCGATCTGTGCCAGCGCCCGCGCTGCTGGTATTACCGCCAGGGCATGGGGCTGCTGGGGATGAAAGACGGCAAGTCGCTGGTGCAGAATGGCGAGAACCAATACCACGCCATTTTCAGCAGCGGGCCGGCTTATTTCGTCAGCGCATCCAGCCTGGGGCCGGCGCTGGTGGCGCTGGGGGCCAAGGTGAAACTGGTATCGGCTGCGGGCAGCCGCGAGGTGCCGGTGGCCAGTTTCTTCCTGTCTCCGGCCAACGAAACCACGCGCGAGATTGCGCTCAAGCCGAACGAGATCCTCACTGAGATCATCGTGCCGGCGGGCGCGGTGCGCTCTGCGACCTATGAAGTGCGGCAGAAGGAAGCGCTGGACTGGCCGATGGTAGCGGCATCGGTGGCGCTCCACATGCGCGGCAACACGGTGGTTTCGGCCAAGGTGGTGCTCGGCCATGTGGCCCCGAAACCATACGAAGCCGCGGCGGCCGAAAAGTTGCTGGCCGGCAAGTCCATCAACGCCGAGACGGCCGAGGCTGCCGGGAAGGCCGCGGTGGCGGACGCCACGCCGCTCAGCCAGAACGCATATAAGGTTACGTTGGCGCGGGTGGCGGTGAAGCGCGCGCTGCTTGAGGCCGCTAAACAAAAGGCATAACGAGGCCTAAGATGGAACGTCCTGGACTGACTAGAGTCAGCATGAATCGCTGCGAAAAGCTGCGTTGGAAGGGCATGTTTATCGAAGCGCTGGAGGATCCCACGATCCAATACAGCAACGATCGCGCCTTCTGGTGCCAGCACACGTGGAACTGTTTGGGGCCGGACGGCAAAGCCGTAGACGATTTCGAGTGCAGTCCGGCGCGGGCCTGTTACGAGCAGTTGTGAAAAGATCTCACGCAAAGGTGCAAAGCCGCAAAGGAGCGCAAAGGGAAACGGAAGAATTTGTTTTTCTTGGCGACTTTGCGTCTTTGCGTGAAATCCTTATTTTCTCCGGGGTTCGCTATAATCTGAAGAGAGGGAAAAATCGATGCTGAAAGTTCTGGGTACCATCGCCGTTGTGTTTGCAATGGCCGCTTCGTTTTCTTTTGCTGCCGGCTTGCCCGCCAACGGCATCAACGGCAACTACATGGAAGCCCGCACCGCGGACGTCTATACCGGCCCGTGTTTCGCCAACGGCGAAGCCGAGATTAACGGGAAGGAAGCCGTGTTCGGGTGGAAAATCAACAATGGTTCCTGGAAAGGCGTCAACATCGCCGGACTGGGCGTGGTCGGCGTGGTCCGTTCGCAGCATACGCTGGGCAACGTACATGAGCCGGTGAACCCGATGATCGCGGTGATGATCGTGGATAGCCGGGCCAACGCCGAGCAGCGTGCCGCTCTCCAGAGCTTCGCCAAAGCGCAGGCGCCCGACCTGTTCAAGAACGTCGTGCAGGTGGACTACGCGCCGGTGAATCTGGAAATTGAGGGCGGCAATGTCCACGGCGGCGCCGCCAGACTGACCGCCGGTTCGCTGGCCACGGTGCAGACCCGCGCTATGAACGCGGGCGATCACGTGTGCGGCAACGAAGAAATCTGGTATCCGCCGTTGACCAAATTGGAGCATGCCATGCCGGCCTTCGCCACCGCCAATGCCTATACCGGCAACGCGCTGGGCGAGACCTGGAGCAACCACATGCAGCGCAGCGGTTTCGTCGGCACGTTTGCGGTTCCCACCGAATAGTTGAAGCACTTCGAGAAACTCGCGCCGGTCGCCGCGGTCATTTCCGCGGTTTCCTGCCTGGCCTGCTGCCTGCCGTTCGGCTTTGCCGCGGCGGCGGGTGCGGCTGGCCTCGGCGCCGTGCTTGCCCCTTTGCGCCCGTGGATGCTAGCCATCTCGGGCGCACTTCTCATTTTTGGCCTGGTACAACTCTATAGCCGCCAGGGCACTTGCCAGCGCCGCAGCCGGCTGAGCCTGGCGATCTTCTGGGTGTGCGCCGTGCTGGTGCTGGCCATGATCCTGATGCCCCAGGTTGTAGCCAGCCTGCTGGCTGACCGCTTGCCCTCCGGCCTGTTCTCCTACACACCGCCCGCTGGCCAACCGCCTCTCGCCGAAATGGACGCGCGGTCCATGGAAGCGTTGAAAACCGAATTCAACCGGGCGCAAAATGAATACCGGGTCATCGCCCTCCTCTCGCCGACTTGAACCACCTGCCTGCGGGGGGCCTCCGCAGTCCAGCAGATTCTCGATCGGCACCCCGGCCGTCAAGGTGCGGGTCTTCGCCGTGTGGGAACCGATGCTGGCGACCGATATCGGCGCGCCCACCAGCCTGGTCCTGCAGCGGTTGAAGGATTCCCGGGCGCGCCAGTTCTGGGATCCGCGCCACACTCTGGCGAAGCGTCTGGCCGCGGACGTCCACCCGCCGCAACCGAAACAGCATTGCTGCGAACAAGAGGCCGTGCTTTGGGACCTGGCGGCCGTATACCCGCCGGGCGCAGTATGGGCCGGCCAGATTCCCGCGGCGGCGTTCTTCGATGGCCCGGTAGTGAAGGTGCAGGTGGGACTGGAAGCCGCGCTGGTGGGCCGCTAGATTTAAGCCAGTAGCCTCGGAGCCGCGCGCGTAAGCAAGCGGTTTCCCGATACGGAATCCTGACAAAACGTCTGTTATAATACGGACCTGAATCCCAGTATCAATTTCAGTATCCGGAGACCGCTGGTTTCTGCACGGGCGCTCTTGTTTGGCGCGCTCCTGCTTACGGCGGCTGCCCTGCCCCTTCGCCCACAGTCTCTACTCCTCAAGGGGCCGGGTACGGAGCCGCCAGCGAGTGTCGAATTTACTGCTCCCAGCGCTGGTAAGGTCGCCATTCCTGTCGCCGGTCAGGCCGCCAGTCAGTCCGTAACGCCTGAGCCGGCCCTGGTCGATGCCGCCCTGACCATCGTGTTCGATGCCGGAGTGCTGGACAGTCCCCAGGCGAAGACCTGGAGTGCCGGCTTGGCGGCGCTCTTCACCAGGAACCGGAAGCTTTCCTTTGAGTTCGTCGCGCTGTCCCCGCCTGCGGAACCGCACGTGGAGTTAGCCAATTCGCGGCCACAGGTGACCGCCGCCATGAAGTCCCTCGCTGCCGGAGCAGGCGGCGGATCAGGGCCCCTGCCGTTCGCGGCACTGCTCGCGTATGTGCGCTCCATCCCCGCGCCCGCCACCGGTTGGAAGCAGGTCCTCTTTGTTGGACCGGAGCCGCCGCTCGCGCCCGAGCTCCACGAATACGCGTACGGTCTGCTGCTGCGCACGCTGCTCGAACGGCGCATCCGGTTTTCGCACTGCTACCCGGAGGGCACGGCCGAACCCACCTGGGCGCCGGTGCTGCGGGCCGCTGCCGGCGACGTTGCCCCATCAAGCCCTGCCGAATTCGCTGCCGCCGCCGGGCAGCCCGCATCTGAACACGCCGCCACCGGGCCCGCCGCCGGGCAGCCCGCATCGGAACACGCCGCATCTGAGCCCCGCTGGTTCGAAGTCAAGATTCCGGCGTGGGCGCCGCCCGAGGGATTTCGCGCGATTCCCCTGCATTTCCGCATCGGCTCCGGGGAGGACCGCCAGATTCCCTGGGTCTGGAACACCGGCGCACGGGCGCTGCCTGAGCCGGCCCTATATGGCGAGTTTCTGGCCTTGCGCGCCAAGGTCTCGGCGAATCCGCCGGCCGCCAGCGCGGACGATCTGGCCCGTCTGCTGGCAGTCAATCCCTACGATCTGGACAGCCTGAAACTGGCTGCCGGCTTCGCCGAACGCGCCGGCGACCATGCCTCCGTCGTTCGCCATGCTGTGCGGGTTGTGGAACTGGAGCCGGCCGACGGCCCGCACTGGTCCATGCTCGGCTATGCATACTGGGGTGCCGCTGACGGCGCCAACGCCGAACGCTGCCTGCTGCGCGCCCGCGAATACCAGGCGGATCATCCGCAGTCGGCCGCCATACTGGGCGATATCCGGCTCGCCCTCAAGGATCACGCCGGCGCCGCGGAGCACTACCGCGAGGCTGTGCGGCGCGAACCGGACCGCGTTCCGCTATGGCTGAAACTGGCGGACACCCAACAGACCCTCGGCCGCAAGCCCGATGTCGCGCTGGCGCTGGAGGAGGTTTTGAAGCGTAAGCCGGACATGTGGGACAGGCGTACCCAATTGCTGGACTACTACCTGGAGACGGCGGACGCCGGCGCAGCCAAACGCCATTTGCAAACCGGCATTGGTTTGCTTGCGGCCGATCTGTCTCTGGTCAGCCGCTTCGCCGTCTACGCGGAGCGCCTCGGCCAGCCACCAGACGCGCTCAAGCTGTGGGCGCGCAGTATCGAGCTGGATCGGGCCTATGAGCCGGGCCACTATGGGCTGGCCCGCATCTACAAGGATGCAGGAACCTGGGACAAGGCGCTCTCCGCGGCCGAGGCCGGTGTGGCCGCGGCGCCGAAATCCGCGCGCCTGGCTGCCATCGAAGCCGATGCGCTCACCGCGCTCGACCGCATCGAGGATTCGCGGCTCTTCCTGCAGGCGGAAACCGTCCAGATCAAGGATCGCGATCTGCTGCGGCGCGCCGCGGATTTTGAAGACCGCTACGGAGGCGGGTCGCCGAAGTACTACGAGCCGCTGGTGGAGGCGCTGCGTGGCGCCGGTGAGAACGAATCCGTCTGGCGGCCGGCGGCGGAGCGCGGACTTCGCGCCTCCATCCGCGAAGGCGATAACGCCGCCTGCGAGCGCTTCGCCAAGCTTCTCGGCTCGCCGCAGTGTGCTCCGATTGCGCCCCCGGCGGACGCTTCCACGGTCAGCGTCCAGGGCGGATTGCGCGCCCTGTTGTTCACTGCGCGCGGACCGCAGCAGAGCTCCGCGGATGCTTTTCTGGCGGATTACAGCCGCACCCTCTCGGCCTTCATCCCACCCGCCAAAAACAAGACCCCGGCGTCGGAGAAGTATCGCGAAGGCCTCATCGAATACTTTCACGTGCTGGCCGATCTGGCCGCGATGGGCAAGCGCACCGGCGGAAAAACCATCGTGCGCCTGTCGCTGGAGAACAAGAACTCGGCGCAACTCACCGAACGCGTGCTGGCGCTGATTGGTTGGCGCACGCGCCGCGAAGGGGGAAAGCGGATTGTCGAACCGGCCGCCAAAGGCAAGCGCACGCGGCACCAGGATCTGGCCGCCGCCCTGGCGATCGATGTCGTTTCCATGCAGGAAAGCTTGCAGGCCGGCCGCGAGTTTTCGCTCGAAATGGAAGACGAGCCCGCGGAGATCTTCCCCGCCGAGAAAGCCTGGCAGCAGCAGTTCTACCCGGGAGAGCATTATGCGGGTGGCTTCCTGGAGGCCATGGTCCGCAACCAGCCCATGGCGGCACTCTATGCCGCGCTTTCCAACATGGAGCCGGGGTCGGCGGAACTGCTGGTCCAATTGGTTGGAATGAAGCGGCTCGCCGAGAAGTACGGCGCGCTTCTGGGACTCTACTCCTCCTGTCTGCAGATCGCCGGCGGACGCGTTCAGGTGCCCGGCGGCGATTCGGCCGCCCCCGTCTGGGCGGCTCTCACCAAGGCACAGCCGGCCGACCCGCGCCGCTTCCTGCGCGAATTGCTCGACAAGGACGATGGCAGGCTCCTCAGATTCTACTTCCTGCTGTCGCAGTTGGATTTCCAGCGGCAGCGGTTTTTCACCGCCAGCCAGGCGCGAACCACCGCCTTTTACGAGGTGTTCCGCGACTCCCACCAGGTGGATCACAGAGCCGGCCGCGAGCTCGGATCGGCGTCGATCGAAGATCTCTTTCGGGAAGTCCCCATCGATAGCGACGGGCGTCTGGAATTCCCCGGCGGGCCGGAGGTCTGGATGCTGGCCAAGGGGAAGTCGGGCTCCGTCGAAACCACGGAGCGCCGTTTGAAGAAGCTCTCGCGCGTCACCACCCCGGAACTGGAAGACGAGATCCTGTTGCGCCTGGGCAGGAACTCATACACCCAGAGTGGACTGAGATACGGAGAGTGGCAGAACCTGCTGGCCGTGATTCGCGTGGATGAGGGGCGCGGCGACCCCCTGGATGAAGCTTCGGCGCTGCTGCTGGCCGAGAAGTTCTCCTCCGCCGAGGGCCTGTATGGATATTTCACGCGCCTGCGCGGCCTGGAGGCGGCAAACTTCCGCGAGATCTTCGGCTTCGCTGAGAAAGTGCGGCCGTTGGACTGGAAACGGGCTAACCTGGCCGCAGGGCTGTTTCAGTCCGTGCTGTACCTCTTTGCCGCGGCTGAGGATTCACACCGGCTTGACCCCGCCAGGGCGGCCGCTCTGCTGCTTAGTTTTTCCAAGGCCATGAACCAGGCGCAATCGCCAGGGGAATGGGCCAAAGCTTCACTGGACGCGCTGGCGGCCTATATGCCCGCCGTGGGAGCCGCGCCCGGGAGCACGTCCCTGCGCGAAATTCTGGTGACAGATCCGGATCGGGCAGTGCCTTTGCCTGGAGGCAAAACCGTCAATCCCGGCGAGACCGCGCGGCGCAGCTACGACCGAATTCTGGAAACGCAAAAAGTGCCGCGGCTCGATGAGTTGCTCAAGCTCCACACCGCCCTGGGCGCGCTGGCCTCGGGAAAAGGAGATGCGCACGCGGTGGCGGCGGTGATCGTCGAGATTTCCAAGGCCTTGCAGGAGGTGGAGAGCCCGAAGGCATCCAAAGAGACCGCCGAGGTGCGCGAGATGCTGAAGATTGGCGACCCGGCGCGGTTCGCCGCCTTGAACGCTCGTTTGCAGAAGGAAGCGGCCCGGAAAAAACTCTCCAAAGATCTGCCGAAGTTCGCCGCCGAGTATTGGGACCTGCTGACGTTCCGCACGGTGGAGGCGCTGGCCGGCCAGATCTACGCCGCGCATTTCCGCGCCGACGATCTGCTGGCCCAGGATCCGCTGTTCCTGCGGAAACACCAGTTTGCGCTGCCGGGCGACCGCCGCGACTACTTTTCGATCGGCTACCTGCAGAAATCCAGCGAGGGCCTTGGCAGCTACGTCACCGGCGGCTTCGACGGTCTGGCGCCGGTTACCGGGTCTGCCGCGGCGGCTGGCCTAAGGAATGTAGACCCCAACTCGGAAGCCGTCGCCGCGGCATTGCTCGGAGCTATCCGGACCACGAATTGGACCAGGGTGACGCCGAAGACGCTCCGCGCCATCGCCGTGCAGGTCAACGCGGCGAAGGACTGGCTGGTGCTGGCCGCCGGCGACGATGGGCTGCGTGTTACCGTCGGCACCGCCACCTACGGCCTGCTGTCATTGAACCGGCGGGCGCGGCTGCTGCTGGCCCTCGCGCGCCGCGATTGGGATTCGCTGTGGCCCTCGCTCTCGCTCACCGACCTGTATTTCCTGGCGGCCCGTTTGCGGGCGGCCGGGGTCCGGCAGCCGGAGCAATCGCCCGCCATTGCGGAGTACCTCGCCTATGCCGGCGCCGTTCCCGAACGGGCTGGCGTGCTGGGTCCGGCTTTGGTGCATGTCCGCCGCTACACCACGCCCGCCCTGGTGGAACTGGCCCCGTATGAGGATTCGGCCACCGTCATCTTCCCCGACTATCTGGCTGAGCGTGTGGCCGAATTCAAGTTGTACCTGGCCTGCCTTTTCGCCGATCAGGCGCTTCCGGCGGGGGCGCTTTCCGCGGTCGCCGAGGCTGCGGCACGCGAGGTGTTGAGCGATATCCAAATGACCACCGTGCACGATTGGCAGGCGGTCATCTCGGCCTATAGCGACTTTGATGCCGCCCGGCTTCGGGACGTGATGGGGAGTATCTTATGATGCGTCTGACGCTTGTGATCGTGACTCTTGCCACAGGGCTGACCTGCCTGATACCGCAGGTTGCCATGGCGCAGGGGGTTGACCCGGCGCTCCCCACTTTTCGAGCCGAGGCCCGCCTGATCCAGGTGTATGCCAGCATCTTCGACAAGCGCGGCAACCCGCTGCCCAATCTCACCCGCGGCCGGTTCCAGGTGCTGGATGCCGGCCAGGCGCAGCCCCTGGCTGTCTTCGAAGGCGCCGAGGAGGTGTTGTCCTGCGCCCTGCTGCTCGATACCACTGGCAGCATGACAGACTATCTGCCCACACTAAAGACCGCCGTGGTGCATTTTGTCGACGAGCTGAGGGCGGAAGAGTCCATCGCACTGTACACCTTCAACCGGACGCTCCAGGTGGCGCAGAAGTTCACCACGGATAAGAAACAGTTGAAGCAGGCGGTGATGCGCACCAGCGCCGCGGGGATGACGCGTCTGTTCGATGCCGTGTCCCAGGTCTCGCGCGATCTGGAAACCCGCCAGGGCAAGAAGGCTCTGGTTGTGTTTACCGACGGTGACGATAACGCCAGCATTTTAAACGCAGCCGGGGCGTCCCGCCAGGCGCGCCACTACGGCGTGCCGATTTATGTAATCGCCGTGGGCTCCGCGCTCAAGGACGGCAAGCTGATGAAGATTCTGGAAGAGCTGGCGGCCGACACTGGAGGCGTTGCCTTCCGTCTGACCAAACCCGACAAAATCGGCGAGGTGTTTTCCGAAATCAGCCGTAACCTGCAACACACCTATTTGCTCTCCTGGAAGCTTCCGGAAGGGGCAGGCACGTCCTGGCGCCCCATCAAGATCACGGTGGACGGCGCCGAAGACGCGCGCATTCGCGCCCGCCAGGGCTACTGGCCGGATTGAAGGCAGCACCGCCAGGGTTCCGCAAGAGCGCAACCGCCAAACTCAAGATATAGAGACCCGCAACATACATTAATTACGCCGGCTGCGTTATCGTATAATAAGTGAGCAAAATCTCTTTCTTGTTGACCTTCCTCGTGCTGGCTCAGGGAGCAACCGCCGCCGTTCCCGCGGGCACGCTGCTAAGCCCCGCGGGCAGTCCCTTCGCAGCCGGCGCCTTTCCCAATGGAATGGCAATGGGAGATTTCAACGGCGATGGCAAACTCGACCTGGCCGTGGTCAACCTCACCGTGAAAGGCGGCACGGTGACCCTCCTTTTCGGCAATGGCGGCGGTGGTTTCACGCCGGGAGGCACGGTTGCCGTTGGCGATTTTCCGCAGGAGGTGGTCGCGGCGGACTTCAATGGCGACGGCCGGTTAGACCTCGCGGTCACCAACTATAGCAGCAACAACATTTCGGTCTTACTCGGCGACGGGCGCGGCGCCTTCTCGCCCGCGCCGGGGAGTCCCATTTCCGTGGGCAGCCACCGCCTCGGTGCGGTGGCGGTTGGCGACTTCAACCGGGATGGCCGTCCGGATCTTGTGGTCGGGGACCAGTTCGGCGGGGTCTACGTGCTGCTCGGCAACGGCACTGGCACATTCACCCTCGCCCCGGGAAGCCCGTTTGCTACCGAGTTCGGTGTAACAGCCGTTGCGGTGGCGGATTTCAACGGCGATGGCAAACCGGACCTCGCCATTGCCCGCGCCCACGGCGACCTGATTCCGGGAACAGGCGGAGTAAACCCGCCGGCCTACCAGTTACCCTTTGCCGTCGCTGTAATGCTTGGCAATGGCGCTGGCGGCTTCACGGCCGCGGCAGGAAGTCCCCTCACCGTTGGAGAGGAACCACTGTGGGTGGCGGTCGCAGATTTCAACCGCGACGGAAGGCCGGACCTGGCGGTTGCCAACGGCGCGTCCGACAGCGTGACCGTGTTGCTCGGTAACGGCTTCGGCGGATTTACACCCTCCCCGGCGAGCCCCTTTGCCGTGGGGCACTTTCCTGCTGGCGTCGCAGTCGGGGACCTCAACGGTGACGGTGTGCCAGACCTCGCCGTCTCCACTCGCTCTGGCGTTACCGTGCTGCTCAACAATGGTGCTGGTACTTTCACACCGCCCTTGGGAAACCCCGGCAACTTTGGAACTGAAGCCACCGCCATTGTCGCCGCCGATTTCAATGGCGACGGCAGGGTGGACCTCGCCGCCGCAATCGTCTTCGACAATCTCGCCGGCGGGGTTTTCGTGTTGCTCGGAGCGCCTGCACCCACTTCCATCGCCATCAGTACCACCGCCAACAATGTGCTCTTCGGTCAAACCGTGTCCTTACTTGCCCAGGTGGGTGTGGACGTGCCGCATTTCGCGGCGCCGGCCGGCACTGTCACGTTTCAGGATGGCTTCACTAAGCTCGCAACCGTGCCTCTCGTCGGCGGCGTCGCGTCTTACGACATCGCCACCGTGGGGCTGGGCGAGCACCTTATGACAGCCACCTACAGCGGCGACAGTCGGTCCAACCCATCCACCAGCGCCGTCCTGCCGGTGACGGTCAACTCGCGGATCCAGATTAGCGGTGTCGCTAACGGCGCCAGCTTTCAGCCCGGAGTGGCAGCGCCCAACACCATCCTCTCGCTGTTCGGCGCTAACCTGGCGTGTGGGCCAAATCCGCAGGTTCTGATCGGCGCGTCCGCCGCCGAAATCCTGGCCGTCACCAATTCGCAGATCAATTTCGTGGTTCCGCCGGGCATTCCCGCCGGCGTTGTTTCCCTGCAGGTAGTGTGCGGAGCAGACCGGTCGCAGCCTTATCTCTTGTCTGCCTCCGCCGCGGCTCCGGCAATCTTTACAGCCTCGGCGAATGGGGTCGGTCAGGCAAGCGTCCTTAATCAGGATTCCGGCCTCAACGGGCCTGCCTTGCCGGCCGCGCGCGGCGACTACATTTCCCTTTACGGCACCGGGTGCGGTATCTACAACGCCCCGGATATCAACGGCCTTCTGCAGCTTGCCCAGCCAGTTACAGTAGTCTTCGGCGATGCGCAGACTTCGGTGCAATTCGCCGGAGCCGCGCCAGGCTACACCACCGGACTCCAGCAGATCAACGTGCAAATCCCCACGGATGCGCCAACCGGCCCGGCAGTGCAGATCGGGATAGCGACCGGTGGGGCGAACACTCCCAGCGGCGTCACGGTCGCAATAAAGTAAGCGCAGCGGCCCAGAGCGGAGGAATCATTGGAACTGTATTTCGATAAGGCTGTCGAATTCAGGCGTCGCCGTTCGTCTATCCTGCAAGGAGAACACTATGGAAAGCTATATTCTGCTCTTGCATGACCGCGGTACCCCGAGGCCCCAGCTCAGCCCGGAGGAAATTCAGGCCATCATCGCCAAGTACAAGGCTTGGGGGCAGCGCCTGCGCGACGCCGGGCGCATCGCGGGCGCCAGCAAGCTGGAAGACGGCACCGGGCGCGTGATGCGCGGCCAGGGCGCCCAGGTGCGTATCAGCGACGGGCCGTTCACCGAGACCAAAGACGTGATCGGCGGCTTCTACATTCTCAATGCCGCCAGCTATGACGAGGCCGTTGAACTCTGCCGCGACTGCCCGCACCTGGAGTACGGCAGCGGCATCGAAATCCGCCGCGTGCAGGTAGTGTAAGCCGTGCCCGCTGCCGACGATCTGGTGGACCATCTCTTCCGGCGGCAGGCCGGCCGCATGGTGTCCACCCTCACGCGGATATTCGGGCCGCGCCACATGGGCCTCGCGGAGGACGTGGTTCAGGACGCGCTGGTCAAGGCGCTGGAACAGTGGCCGCATCGCGGAACGCCCGAAAATCCGGTGGCCTGGCTCACCGAGGTGGCCAAGCACCGCGCGCTGGATGTGCTGCGGCGGCAGAGCGTGCTGGCGGCGAAGACCGAGGAATTGGCGCGGGCCTTCTCCACCACCCGGCTGGCCGCCGAAGAGATGGACGACCAGTTGGCCATGATGTTCCTTTGCTGCCATCCCGAGGTCCCACGCGATGCGCGGCTGGCGCTGACGCTGAAGACGGTCTGCGGGTTCGGCACCGGCGAGATTGCGCGCGCCTTCCTGATTCAGGAAACCGCGGCGGCGCAGCGCATCGTGCGGGCCAAGCGATTGATCCGCGAGCACGAACTGTCGTTCTCGCTGCCCGAGGCCTCGCAACTAGCCGAGCGGCTGGACTCGGTGCTGCAGACGCTGTACCTGATGTTTAACGAAGGCTACAGCAGCGCGGGCGAGCAGTTGTTGCGGCAGGATCTGTGCGAGGAGAGCATCCGGCTGGCCGGTTTGGCGGCGGATCACGGCGCCACGGCCGCACCGCAGTGCCACGCCCTGCTGGCTCTGTTCCTGCTGCAATCGGCGCGGTCTCGGGCGCGGGTGGGTCCGGCGGGCGACCTGTTCCTGTTGTGCGATCAGGACCGGTCGCAGTGGGACCGGGGCCGGATTTCCGAAGGACTGCGGCGGCTGGAGCAATCGGCGTCGGGCGAGCGCATGACGGAGTACCATCTGGAGGCTGGGATCGCGGCGGCGCACGCTACGGCGCCGGATTTCGCCGCCACGGATTGGGCCTACATCGCGCAGCTTTACGACCAGCTCTATGCCATGAACCCTTCCCCGGTGGTGGCCCTCAACCGCGCCGTGGCGATTGCCCGATCGCAGGGATCGCAGGCGGGTTTGCGGGCGTTGGCCGAAGTGGAAGGCCACCCCGCGCTGGCCCGGTACCATCTGCTGCCCGCCACGCTGGGCATGCTGTGGCGGGAGGCTGGCCACGCCGAAAAGGCCGCGAGCTATTTCCAGAAAGCGATGGAGTGCGAATGCTCGGCGCCGGAGCGGCGGTTTCTGGAGCGCCAGTATCAAGAAATCGTAGAGCCAGGCCGTAGTAAAGTAAACTTGACAAATTGATTAGTTTGCTTTACTATCGAAGCATGTCAACCGGATTTCCTGCTACTGCATCAAGCCGCCGCTCCGTGAAAGGCTGCGGACGGCCATCGAGACGACAGCTTCTTTGGTCCATTGCTTTTGCCGCTTCGCTTATCGTGGGAACGGCAATCCTACGCTATCTCACCGTTCCTGCCGCGGTCCGGTATCTGGTTCCCGTGGTTCCGCTGCTGGCCGGCATGCTTTTTGTGCGGGAGATGGCGCGCGATATCCAAAAGCAGATGGACGAACTGCAACTTCGCATCTACCTGGAGGCCGCGGCCGTCGTGGTTTGCGGGCTCTTCATCGTCATGCTCACCTACCCGATACTAGAGGCCGCGCGCCTGGTGGGTCCGCTGGACCACCTCTTCGTGGAGGTTCTCATTGCGGTTCTGTTAGTCATCGGCTACATCGGCGCCAGGAGGCGATACCGATGACGAACCGGCTGCGAATTCTCCGCGCCGAACGCGAATGGTCGCAGGCGGAGTTGGCCGGCAGGCTGGGAGTGTCGCGCCAAACCGTCAACGCCATCGAGACCGGCAAGTACGACCCAAGTCTACCGTTGGCATTCGAAATGGCCGGCTTGTTCGAGTTGAGAATCGAGGACATCTTTAAGCCGAACGGAGGATTTAAGCCGAACGGAGAAGGGCGTTGAGTTTCCGTTGAAGATCCCTCATGGCATCAATAGCAAATTTCACGGACCAGAACGGCGCGTTCCATTTCGCTGAAGGAGAGCGACCGCAAGGGCGTCAGCATGAAGGCGATTCCCCGGTAGGGCAGGCCTGTCGAGCCCCGGCAGGCCACCATGTACGAACGCCACGCGCCGATGCTACAGTAAACCTGATATGGCTGGACTAGTCGGGTTTCGCGTGCGGGCCGGGTGGCGGCGGCCCGATGAAAGTCTCCTCGCCCGGTTCGGGACGGCATCGAGCGCCCACGTGGCGGATTGCATGTCGCGCATGGGGGCGATGGACGTTGGGATTAAGCCGGTCTGGCCGTCGCCGCGGGTCATCGGCTCGGCGCTGACCGTGTGGTGCCACTCCGCCGACAACCTGATGCTGCACAAATCGCTGACGCTGGCGCAGGCGGGCGACATCATCGTGATGAACACGCAGGGCAACCTCGCCAACTCCGGCTTCGGCGAACTGCTGGCCACCAGTTGCCTCAAGATCGGCATCCGCGCGGTGATCGTGGATGGCACGGTGCGGGACGCCAACGAACTGCAGGCCATGGGCCTCGCCGTCTACTCGCGCGGGCTCTCGCCGAACAGTTGCAACAAGGATGGGGGCGGGGAAGTGGGAGCCATTATCGCGTGCGGGGGCGTGGCGGTGCGGCCGGGAGACGTGATTGTGGCCGACCGCGACGGTGTGTCGGTGGTGCCGCTCGCAGATGCCCCGGAGGTGGCCCGGTTGGCCGGCGCACTGATGGCGCGGGAGCAGAATC
>Ga0210402_10003131_pt1 | contig 15687 bp, 14 predicted proteins | sample IncBWC7MmetaG_FD_161055 | JGI IMG/M metagenome (GOLD analysis project Ga0210402, IMG submission 161055) | Forest soil microbial communities from Barre Woods Harvard Forest LTER site, Petersham, Massachusetts, United States - Inc-BW-C-7-M | ecosystem: Environmental > Terrestrial > Soil >...
CGCCATCCCTCTCGGTGGCTACGTGAAGATGAGTGGCGAGAATCCCATGGATGAGCGCACCGGCGATCCCGGTGAGTTTCTCTCGCACCCGCGCTGGCATCGTTTCCTGATCGCCATCGCTGGGCCGTTCATGAATATTGTGCTCGCCATTGGCCTGCTGACTTTCGTCTACATGGTGCACTACGAGTATCCAGCAGTGTTGGACCAGCCTGCAGTGATTGGCTGGGTGTTGCCCGACACTCCCGCGGCGAAAGCCGGAATTCAGATCGGCGATCGCATCGCCCGCCTCGACGGCATCGAGAATCCTACATGGAAGCAAGTTGACCCCAAAGAAGCCCTGAGCCCGAACCAGCCACTTGATGTGACCATCGAACGCGGCGGAAAGTCATTTGACAAGACCATCGTGCCCGAAGCCTACGGCGTAAACCAAATGGGATACGCGGGATGGGTTCCAAAAGAGCCCAGCGTCACGGTTACGGAACTGGAAAAGGATATGCCAGCGGAAAAGGCTGGAATTCGACTCGGCGATGAAATCCTGACCCTCGACGGCCAACCAATCCCTGCCATCGAGGCGATGATCGAGACTTTGAAGCGTACCCAGGGGAAGCCAGTCGAGATTACGGTCCGCCGCAATGGCCAGGAAAAAACTTTCACCATGCAGCCAGTGTTGGCCGACGTCCCCGGCCAGCAAGAGAAACGCTATCGTGTCGGTCTCGGCAGCTTGCCGATGAAAGTGAGCACCCTGCCCTTGGCAGCCGCCTTCCGCAAGTCGATCGAGCAGAACAAGGAAGGCTCGCTGCTGATCCTCGACCTCTTGCAAAAAATGATTCAACGCAAGATCTCAATCCGTGCCGTCGAAGGCCCGATCGGGATTGGCCGCGCCGCCGGCGAAGCTGCTACCGAAAAGGGCTGGACTCCGCTCATGGCCCTGACCGCTGCGATCAGCCTCAATCTCGGAATCTTCAACCTGCTGCCGATTCCCATCCTCGATGGCGGCGTAATCCTGCTGCTGTTCGTCGAAAGCATCATAGGGCGCGATATCAGCCTGCAGATCAAAGAGCGCATCTATCAGGCCGCATTCGTGTTCCTGGTGCTATTCGCGGTGATGGTCATCTACAACGACCTGGCGAAAACCCTGCCAGGAATGATGCAGAGACTGCCGTAGCTTCCTGATCTGGCCGACTTTAAGTCGGCCAGCGCGTCTCTTCCTGTCCCTAAAGAACGCAATTGCAATGCCGTGGCATTCGTGTGTTAAACAGAAACGAAATGCCTATTGTGGTGCGACCGTTTTCGCTTCGCTCGACCGTCTCCGAGGATTCTGGCGAGCGTGCTCCTCCGGAAAAATCAGGCATCAAGTTCTGGCAGTCTGATTGACTCATGTTTAGCTCATGAGAGTGTTGCGTCAGCCCCCGGCTTGAGATACAATGTATCTCAGAGGGAACGCATGCCAGTCACAGAGATGGTTCACGTCCGCATCGATAAGCGGATCAAGATGAGGGCGGCAAAGACGCTGGCTAGCATGGGTCTGTCGGTTTCTGACGCCGTCCGCGTGTTGCTCACGCGAGTTGCCGTGGAAAAGGCTCTGCCCTTCGACCTAAAGGTTCCCAATGCCACGACGATTGCGGCCATCCGGGAGGCTCGCACCGCCAAGCTGCCATCGTTCCGCAAAGTGTCCGACCTGATGGCCGACCTGAATGCGGACGATTGAGCGCACTACCGCGTTTAAGCGCGACTTCAAACGGGAGAAATCCGGACAACACAAACGCGAATTGGACGTACTTGTATCCACGACGATTTCGCGTCTGGTGGAAGACGTGCCGCTGCCGGAGAAAAGCCGCGATCACCCTCTTGGCGCGAATGGCGAGACCACCGCGAATGCCACCTCAAACCGGACCTCTTGCTGATTTATCGCAAGCCCAGCGCCGACTTGTTACAACTTATACGTCTAGGTTCCCATAGCGAACTCTTTGGCTGATCACAGGTTTCTTACTTCCAAGCAATGGTCTAAACTAGGTAAACATGGCAAACATTCAACGCAGAAAAACCGTCACATGTTCGATCGATGGCGTCCGCGTAGGCAGCGATGCACCGGTTGTGGTGCAGTCGATGACTAACACAGATACGGCCGACATCGCCTCCACCGTCCAGCAAGTCGCCGCACTGGCGCGGGCGGGCTCGGAGCTGGTTCGCGTCACGGTCAACAACGAACAGGCTGCTGCCGCGGTCGCGCCCATCGTCGAGCAGCTCGACAAGCAGGGCATCAACGCCCCCATCGTTGGCGATTTCCATTACAACGGACACCAACTGCTCAAGAAATATCCTGAATGCGCCCGCGCCCTGGCCAAGTACCGCATCAATCCCGGCAACGTGGGCATCGGACGCAAAGATGACGCCAACTTCCGCACCATGATCGAAGTTGCGGTCGAGAATCAGAAGCCGGTGCGCATCGGCGTGAACTGGGGCTCGCTCGATCAAGCCCTGCTCACCCGCATGATGGACGAGAACTCGCGGCTCGCCGAACCGAAAGACGCCCGCGAAGTCACGATGGAAGCGATGGTCGTGAGCGCGCTGAATTCCGCCGAGCTTGCCGAAAAGTGCGGCTTGCGCGCCGATCAGATCATTCTCAGCGCCAAAGTCAGCGGCGTGCAGGATTTGATCGATGTCTACCGCTCCCTGGCTGCTCGTTGCAACTATCCGCTGCACCTCGGGCTGACCGAAGCGGGAATGGGAGCAAAAGGCGTAGTCGCCTCGAGCGCTGCGCTCGGAGTGCTGCTGCAGGAAGGCATCGGAGATACCATCCGCGTTTCTCTTACGCCCGCCCCCGGCGGCGATCGCACTGAGGAAGTTCGCGTAGCGCAGCAAATTCTGCAGTCGCTCGGCATCCGCAGCTTCACCCCGCAGGTCACCGCCTGCCCCGGATGCGGCCGCACCACCAGCACCTTCTTCCAGGAAATGGCGGAACAGATTCAGTCCTACCTGCGCGAGCAGATGCCCACATGGAAGGATCGCTATACCGGCGTCGAAGAAATGAAAGTTGCAGTCATGGGATGCGTAGTCAACGGTCCCGGCGAATCGAAACACGCCAGCCTGGGCATTTCGTTACCCGGCACCTTCGAAGAGCCGAAAGCCCCTGTCTACGTCGACGGCCGCCTCTTCACCACGCTAAAGGGCGACCACATCGTGGCTGAATTCATCAAGATCATGGATGAGTATGTCGAAAGCCACTACGCCGCGAAAGAAGAATTAGCCACCCATTGAACCTACACTTGGGGACGTGCCTGGGCTCTTCGCTCGACCATGCTTCGCAGTCGCAAACACTAGCGTAGCGTTTTGGGCAGATCGCGGGCGCCGTGGAGAATACGAACCACCTGCAGCGGTTTCTTTTCCGGACGGTACACAATCAGGTAGTTGGAATACGGCTGCACCACCCAAAAGCGCACAGGCAGCTCGGTCAAGTCATTCCTCTCACGTCCGATGAAAGGTTCACGCGCGAGCAGTTCGCAGGCGCGGAAGATCGCGTCCTCGACGCGGTCTGCGGCTGTAGGATTGTCCTTGGCGATGAAATTCCAAATCTCGAAAAGGTCAGCCAGGGCTGGGGGCGTGAATTGAAAGCTGGTCATCTCCCCTGGGTTTGGTCAAGCCGGTTGCGCTTGAATGCTGCGAGTCGGGAGCGCGCATCCTCGCTGTCGACCAGCTCCCCGCGCTCTGCGGCGGCGTACCCCTGGTCGACCTTGGCTGCGATTTCAGCGCGGTTCTGAGCCAACCACGCTTCCTGCTCATGCAGCATCGAAACCGCGCACTCCACAAACTCATCGACCGTTTGATACGGTCCGCGCTGAACATCTTGCTTGATCAAATCCGCCAGCTCGGGTCGAAGATGAATCTCCATAATCGGTTATTCTATCCCAGGTCGTCGGCGGGTGGGATCTTCCAAAACGAGGGGCAGGGGGACAGTTCGAAATCCGCAGGGCTAGCGATCGCTTCCATGCGGTGGGAAACTGCCAAAGTCAGCGATCATTGGCTCGTAAATTGAGAATCCGAACGAGGACGCCAGCCAAGCCGCTGTGCGTGTCGTGAGAGAGCTACCCAGGGAAATTAAGCCCCCAGTTCCTTCGGCATGATTAAAGGCAATCTCGGCTGTTTCCCGAACAATTTGTCCCAGTGCTCCTCGAACTGCTGCTTAGTTTCTGGGGAAACATGGGGACCAGACGGGACGTTTCCTCATCCGAATGAGCTCCACGCAAATGCTTCCGGCGCGTTTCCAATAAACAAAGGCGGCCTCGTGGCCGCCTTTGTGAACTTTCCCAAGCAGAGCGCTTAGGTTCGCACCTTGCAGCTTGAGTTTCGCCCTCGTTCGATGTGATGTCAAGCTCGGATGCACCTTGGTAACCAGGCTCCCTAAACCGGGCTTCAGTGCCCTGAGCGGCTGAAGCCGTGCCCTTCCCGTTTGCTGGTTCTCTGCACGGCAGCTCGAAAACTACCTGAGAGTCTGTTCACTCCATCATCCACCAGGCTTCGCGATACTTCTCGAAGCGCCCTCCATCGGGTGCCCCGCGCGGGTAGAAGTGGAGGTACCGGAGAGGCGCGAAGGCTCGCACCGGGATGATGAACCATGTGTCCTCGAGGATGATATAGACAGCCAGAAAGTCAATCTCATCCGCAGTGTACGGAATGGCTCGCCCACGCTGCATTCTTTCTGCATACACTTTGTAATGGCCGAAGGAGATGAAACCGGTGGCCTTTACCTGCACCTTCCAGAACCGCTGCCCCGAGCGCACAACCAGATCGTAACGATTACTGTTGCCATAGGGCTTGGCCACGTCAAACCCCAGGCTCTCAGCCTTGTGGATGAAGGCCATCTCCGCCAGTTCGCACTTTTTCTGGGGTCCCCGATCGGTACGCAACTGCTCTTGTTTCTTCTCAAACGCTCGCCGCCGGGCGGCATTAGTTTTGGCCATAAAAAAGGCGCCAGATTTGCTGGCGCTTCATCCTTCCTCTAAGTTGTAGATGGTTGAATTCGGGAGCACTGCCCTGGGCGGGCTGTGTCGATGTTTCAATAGAAAAGGCGCGGGATCGAGCCCCGCGCCTGATTAATTGCCTATACTTCTAGCATAGCAAATCCAGACGGAAAACCCGCCAAGAAATGAAATTTATTTTCTCTTCCGAATGAATGGTTTGGAGAGAAATCCATGGTTTAGACCCCTTGACAAGATTTCTGTCCCGAAATGGGAATGGTGGGAAATTCCCGAATTGGGAATGACAGCGGGCCTTGGCGGACGACGGCGTCCGCCCTACGCGGGCCGCTGCCATCCTTACGAGGACATCGATAGCAGGGGCAATCCGCCGTTATCTTCACCCATTGGATCGGCGATGCTCTTCAGTTCGGGATAGCGATGCAAGAGCGGCTCCGGCGCCGTCACTCTCCCTCCCGTCAGCATGTGTTTCAGTTGCAGGGCGTTGACCCCCGCTTTGGCTTCGAAGTGATTGTTCGCGACCACGTAAGTGACTTCAGCCTTCTTAGCGATGCGTTCGATCTTCTCTTTCCATCCCGCTAATTCTGCTTCGCTGTAAAAATAGTTGTAGCGATCAGCGCCCTTCTCCGCTTCAAACCACTGATCGTAATTCCGGCCGTGCAGTCGCACGTATCCGACCGGTGAAGTCACGTGCTCCGTGGCTCCGAGCGAGCGACCGATCAGCGGCTGGTCGATATTGCAGAAGGCGACATTTCTTTCCGTGAAGTAATTGAGCGTCTCGGGATTGTTCCAGGTTTCATGGCGCACTTCGACGACCCGGGGAAACTCGATGAACTGACGCAGCAATGACTCCAAATATTCGCGGTTCAAAGAAGTGTTCTTGAACGAAACCGGAAATTGAATGAGCAGAGCGCCCAGCTTTCCAGGCCCCGCCAACGCATCCAAGCCTTCGCGCGCCAGCTTCTCGTCTTCATCGTTGGGCTTGATAGTCGCGGCCGACGTCGGTTCCATTGCCGCAATTGGAGAATGCGTGAACGAGCGGTGCAACTTCGCAGTGAACACAAACTTCGGATTCACCGCATCCACCTTGCGCACCCAGAGCTTGGCCAATTCCGGCTTGATGTGTCCGTAAAAAGAAGTGTTGATCTCCACCACATCAAAGCACTGCGCCAGAAATTCCAGCGCATGCCGTTTCTGGCGCTGCATTCCCGGCGGATAAAAAACTCCCTCCCAGTCTTTATAACTCCAGCCGGCTGTGCCGACGCGAATCTCCCGCGGGGTTTCCATAGAGTGAAGAGTTGCAGAATTGCAGGTTAGCACATGGAAGGCGACAGCCCGCGGAGACCAACATCACTGCAAGACTAATGTTACCCAATACACGCCGTTGGGATAGCTGCTGGTGCGCGCATAGCAGGTTCCGACTGAGAAGTTATGCAATGCATGGTCTTCGATGGCCTTGGCTGCCGCGTCCGGTAGAATCTCCGGCAGCGCAGTGGTATAGCGAACAATGTAGGATCCACGGGAAGACACGGTCTTCAGGGAATCGGCGCGCGCCATGGAGCAAGCGGCGTTCTCTGCAGCGTCGCTATCCATCCACTGCAGCTGAGGCAAGTTATTCTCCCGCCGCATGCGGGCAATGCTTCCGCTGACCAGGCCTCCAGCTTGCCGCGGAGAATAAGCGGGCAGACTGTGTGCGAAATCCTGCGCGACATACAGCAGGTTTCCGGCACGGACGACGCCGAATCCAGCCACGTTGTAGCCAGGATTCAGCAGGTTCTCGCGATGCGGAGGTGAGTGCATCAAGCCTTGATGCGACAGCTCGACGCTGCCCGCAACCGAAACGTTCTCTCCAGCTCTATCCAGATGGAGCGTGCAGTTTGCGGCCAGCCGTTCCGCCAGGGAGGGCTCACGGGCAAATTGATGCGAAAGCTGTTGCTGCGCGGCCATCGCCGCAGCATGCGCTCGCGCGGCCTGGGTCAAGCCGTCGTCCACCTGCAGCGGCGGTAATCCTGCCTGCGCCCGCGCCTGGTTCGCCAGATTGAACAGTTCGCGCTCGGCCTCGGCGTCATAAGGCGATGAATCATTGGGGGAGGGCTGCTGCGCCGAGGCCACATTCAACACTTTTGCGGGCGGCGACTTCGGATCCTTGATAGGAGCCGCTCCGCCGATCAGAAACACCGCCAGCCAAGCTGTTGGGACCCGAAACATGTTCCGCCTTACCTACGTCGGGACCCGGGAGGATCACGTTTTGGGGGACCAACTTTACAGCTTTGTTTCTGTGACCATACGCTCTAGAATCGAGCCAGGCACCATTACAAGGGAGACACTTCGAATTGACTTTCCTCGCGTCCCTGCTTGGCCTGGTTCTCGTTCTGGAGCTAGTCCTTTTGGTACTGGCCGTTTTGCTATTCCAGCGAAGGTTTGGCACTTCCGCGCAACTTGAAGCACTAAAACAACTTGCAGACCAGGGGGAGGCCTTGCAGAAGACCTTGTCCGCCCAGTTCGCGTCGGCCACGGCCGATACGGCTATGCGGCTCGAGCAGACCAAGGGGGCCATCGGCCTACAGGTCGCCGACCGATTGGGCGATGGCTTCTCGGCCATTCGTTCCGCCGTCGAGGAACAGATGAAGGCGGGCCGCCAGGAACAGTCCGGCGGGCTCACCGAGGTTCGCACCGAGTTGGCCGCCTCGCTCGCACTCACCACGGCACAGCTTAAAACCGAGTTCGACAACCTGAACCAGAAGACGGCGCAGAGTCTGGATTCCATCCGCGACCGGGTCGACGCTCGCTTGCTCGACATCACCGACCAAGTCCAGCAAAAGCTCGATCAGAACATCAAAGAAGGTTTCGCTCAGTTCGAAAAAGTGCAGCAGCACTTGAAAGCGGCGGAAGAACAACTCCGCGAAGTCGGGGCGCTCGGACACTCGATCAATGACTTGAACAATCTGCTAAAGCTGCCTCACCTGCGCGGCCGGTTTGGGGAAGCCAGCCTCGAACGATTGCTAGCTGACTTCCTTCCCGCCCACATGTTTGAAATGCAGGCGCAGCTGCCCGAGGGAGGCGGGCGCGCCGACGCCATTATTCAATTCCCCGACCGCCGCCTCCCCATTGACGCGAAGTTTCCTCGCGAAGCGGTGCTGGCGTTATTTGAAAGCAACGTCGAGGCCGAGATTGAAGAAGCGCGAGTTGCGCTGGTGCGAGTGATGAAGGCGGAAGCGAAGCGCATCAAGGCCTACATCCAGCCCGAAAACGGCACCACCGACATCGCGCTCATGTATTTACCCAGCGAGACGCTTTACATGGAAGTGATCCGCAATCGCGAGCTCGCCGACTGGCTCAATCTGCAGCACGTGTTCCCGGTTTCGCCCAACTCCCTGCTGATGACCTTGCAGACCATCGCCTTGGTGCACAAATGGTATGAAGTCGCCAGCCGATTCGAGAAGAGCCGCCTCGAATTGTCTAAAGCGCAGAAGTCTTTTGACTTTTTCCAGAGCCAGTTTGAGAACGTTGGCAAGAATTTGAATAAGGCTCAGGAAGCTTTTGAAACGGCGCAGAAACATCTGAAGACATATCGTGGCCGAGTAACCGTGCTAAGTGGCCAAGAGCAGTTGGATCTGGACGCAGCCGCGGCCAACGCAACAACAAGGAACGACGAACCCATGCTGCCTCTCACCGACAAAGCCAGCGCCTAGCTAGTGTGGCGCGGCGCCGTCGCCTGTGCCTGTCCTCCACTGATGTACAGACGGGTTACCCCTTTCACATATTCTTGGCAGCAGAGTTATTTGGGAGGATTCCGCTGAACTCGTGAAGGCCGAACCAACCCTCTGTCTCGCGAGAGTATACTTCTGTGCGAAAGCTTGGGCTTCTGGCCCTGGAACTCGCGGAGGAGCGGATGTTTGACCATCCACGTATTTTTTTCCTGGTCTCATTCATCATACTTTGGATCTCAGCCCAGGCCGGTGCCTCCTGGCGCAGGCGGGGTGGGCTGAAAGAGGAAGAGCGTGAGGACTTTGGCGTGGTGCAGGCTGCCACTCTGACCTTGCTCGGCCTCATCATCGGATTCAGCTTCTCGATGGCCACCACCCGTTACGACCTGCGCAAGACTTATGAGGAAGCGGAAGCGAATGCGATTGGTACGGAATATGTCCGGGCAGGACTGGTGCCTGGCGCGAATGGAGCCGAAGTGCGCGCGATGTTGAAGAAGTATCTTGATTTGCGCATTTTGTTTTACCGAGCTCGCGATGGCGAACTTCAGCGCATCAATGAGGATACGGCTCAAGTGCAAAACGAAATGTGGTCCGCGGTGCAGGATCCTGCCGTGGCACAACCGTCGCCCGTGATTGCCCTCGCCGTCGCCGGCATGAACGACGTTTTGAACTCCCAGGGATATACGCAGGCCGCATGGTGGAATCGCATTCCGATGGCCGCCTGGACTTTGATGATAGCGATCGCCATCTCCTGCAACCTTTTGATCGGGTATGGAGCACATACGGCCGGACCAAAGTCCGGCCTGTTGTTTATTCTGCCCCTGGTTGTATCCATCTCATTCCTTCTCATAGCGGACATCGACAGCCCGCGGGGTGGTTTCATTCACGTATCCCCGCAAAATCTTGTGAGCTTGCAGCGGTCCTTGCCGAACTGATTCGTGGGTCACGCGGCAGCGCGCATCAGTTCAGTCCGGAAACCACATACAGCACCGAAAATGTCTGGTAGTAGGTGTAGGCAAACGCGGAGGCATCCACGTTAGTGATCACGGGCGCGATTGAGACTACTCCGCCCGGATCCGGGGGGACCAGTTCGCGGACCGGTTTCGTCTTTCCGGTGGCAATGTCCAGGCGTTGAATTTGCAGCGGCAGCTCTCCGGTGCGGTAGACAAACAACGCCTTGCTATCCGCGGACCAATGCGCCAGCACGTAGCCAGGCTCGAGGTCGGGAATGTGGCGCACTGGGCCTCCATCCAGTGGGAAGAGATCCAGTTTGCGATCTGCGGTTTCACCCGCCAGGAATTTTCCGTCGGGCGAAGGCAATGTGGCATAGACGCCTTCGGGAGTGACAGGCACCGGTTTTCCTCCGGCAACATCGACAACATAGGTACGACCTGGGTGTCCGGGTTCATTTCCGTTGACCACGATTCGCTTCCCGTCTGGCAGGAAGTGTGATCCGTTTTGAAGGCGTTCCAGTTCCGGCAAAGCGATCTCACGGGACTGACCCGGACCAACGGAAAGCAGTTTCAGCCGCGCAGGTTCGCTCTGCAGGAATGAAATTGCCCATTTACCGTCGGGCGACAGCGTGTCGGCGGTGCCATCACCCAAACGGATGGGCGGCGAGCCGTCCACCTTGCGAATAGCAACCGCGTTATTCAGGCCGGCAGGTTCCGCGCCTTCTTCAAACAGCACCGACTGGCCGTCGGTCGAAATATCCTTCGCGATGCTCCAGTCAAACCATGAAAGATCCTGTACCTGTTTGTCTTTTCCGCTCCATTCCATCGCCAACCGCTCGATGTCGATGGTGGCCAGAATGCGTCCGTCGGGAGCGATGTCTTGCATGGTCAAGCCGCCGGGCACGGTGAGAACTTTGCGCTGTCGCCCGGAGAGGTTCACGGCCCAGAGAGAACGATTGCTCGATCCTTTTTCCACGGCACTGAACCACACTTCATTGCGCTGCGGAGACCATGCCAAACCGTATTCCCATCCCCAGTCGGACGACAGCGTAGTTTTATTTCCGCTAAGATCAGTGACGCAAACGGAACCGCTGTCATCCCACTGCTTGGGATGATCGAGGAACGCGATCCGGTCTCCACCGGGCGAAAAGCGGATGTTGCTGATGGAACCGCTGGTTTGGTAGAGAACTTTGCCAATCGGGTATTCCAGGTGATCGCGTCCGTTCACACGGTGCACCACCGCGAGCTGTCCGTCCGGGCTCCAGTCTGCCCAGGCCACATCCTGGAGAATCTCGCGGGGCGTACCTCCAAGCATGGGAGCATCGGCCAGCACTCCGCCCTCGAAGTCAAGGCGGGAACCGGGCCTCCCGCGCATGGTGAGCGCCAGTTCGCTGCTGCGCGATATACCCAGAAGATAAGCTGAACTCAATTCCAGAGGACGAGCCAACAACGAATCTGGAATGGTTGAATAAATCTGCAGCGGCCGCCCATTCCATGAGGCTCCGTAGACTACCGTCCGCCCGTCCGGAGTAAAGCGAGCAGAGTAAACCGTGCCGCGCTCAAAGGTAACGCGGCGGAATTCCGGATTCTGAACCGTCCTGAGCCGGATTCCCAGATAGATGGCAGCGACGACCAGAAGCAATGCGGCAGCGATGCGCAGCATCCATGTCCGAAAGCGGGTAGTCTCCAGGCGGAACGGGAGGATTTGCCTGCTGGTCGTGACGTCCGCCAAAGTGCTCAGCGCAAAGGCGAGATCGCGCGCCGACTGGAAGCGGTTCTCCGGCTCTTTTTCCAAACCATGGCGCACGACTTGCTCAAATGCGGCGGGAATGTCCTGACCTTCCCGAATCATCTCCGGAGGATCCTCTTTGAGGATCAAGGTCATGGTGTCGACCTGGGTCTCTCCAGCAAAGGCGCGCTTGCCGGTAAGCATCTCGTAAAAAATCGCGCCAAAGCTAAAGATGTCCGTGCGATGATCGACCGCCTTGCCGCGCAACTGCTCGGGAGACATGTACGCGATGGTTCCCAGCAAAGAGCCCGACCTGGTCTGGGTGGTCATGCTTGCAATCGAGCCCGCTTCGCCAGCCTCGGAATCAAACGCAGAGTTCAGGAGTTTGGCAATACCGAAATCGAGGATCTTGATGCGTCCGTCTTTGGTGAGGAAGAGGTTCTCCGGCTTCAGGTCCCGATGCACGATGCGCTTTTCGTGAGCCGCGGTCAGACCCTGCGCTATCTGTCTGGCGTAATCGATCGACTGCCGCCGCGGTATCGGACCATTGAGCAAGCGCTCGCGCAGCGTCTGTCCTTCCAGCAATTCGGAGACGATGTAGGGAGCGCCATCGTGCATGCCGATGTCGTAGATCGCAACAATATTGGGGTGGCTTAGGGCAGCGGCGGCGCGGGCCTCCTGCTCGAAACGGCGCAGGCGGTCCTGATCATGGGCGAGAGAGGGTTTGAGTATCTTGAGGGCCACATCCCGCCCCAGCCGCTGGTCGCTGGCGCGGTATACTTCCCCCATCCCTCCCGAACCTATCTTTTCGATTACTCGATAGTGGCCGAGGACTTTACCAATCATGCAAAAGCTGAAGCGGCGTTTGTCGGAATGTTAGGACGGGTCAGGCTTGATGTCAACTGGTGCCTCCAAGTCATGGAAAGTACGAGGGTACCGCTGTTGCATGGGCCCCGATACCACATTAGGTTTACAAAGAATTACACGCTTCAGCCTTCTTCTCTGCGCAACTTCCGGGTAGAATCGTGTTTGATCACAAACAGTTAGAATCTCCTACGCAACCGGTGCGAAGGTCCGCTCAAGGCCCTTCGACGCAGGCATAATTCTGGAGGGAAGTTGGTACTCTCATACTAATGGCCATCGAACCTGTGGGCATCCCCTGCAAGAGAGCGGCAGTTTTCCTGTTCCTGGTCTTTTCGGTCGTCGCAGTCGGCTCGTCCCTTTCGGCGGGACAAGTCGCCGCCCGGTGGGATTTCTTTGGCGGCTATTCCTACCTTCGATTCGAATCAACATCGATCGGTTACGCGAATTGGTCTAACCTGAACGGGTTTAACGGCGAGATTTCGTACAACTTCACCCCCAGTTGGACCTTGACGGCGGATGGAAGCGGTCACTATGGTGACCAACTCAGCCTTTACACCTATATGGGTGGCCCGCAGTACACCTTGCGAAGGGACAAGTCATCGATCTTCGCTCATGCGCTTTTTGGCAAAGTGCAAGACACGGTCAATATCGCGACCGCAACCAGGGATGGATTCCTGAGTGTGGGCCGCGCCTTCGCCGTGGGAGGAGGTTATGACATGGACCTGACGCCGCGGTTCACGCTTCGCGTCCAGGCAGATTACCTGAAGACCAACACCTTTGGAGCCACTCAAAACAACATACGCATCTCAACCGGCTTAGTCTTCCATCACGGACATATTGGCCGGCGTCCCAAGCTTTGAATTTATAATGTTGCATCGCAACCTGGAAGCCTCCAAAACCATGTTTCTTAGATTTATCCAACTTTCGACCTGTCGAAACTTCCATTTTCCCCGAAGGGGCTCGATGATGCCGAGCAAGCGAACGTCCCTGATTTTGATCGCAATGGGACTGGCAACAGTTGTGGGATGCGGTTCTTCTTCCCCTTCGTCATCATCCTCGACGACCCAACCGTTCCAGAACCAGCACCTTGCCTTTGTCGCCCTGCCAACCACGAATTCAGTGGCAGCCTACAAGGTTGACAACAACTCCGCGATCTTCACCAACATACTGGGATCTCCGTATCCAGGGGGAACGTCGCCGTCGGCCGTTCTGGTGCATCCTTCCAACCGGTTTGTTTACGCCGCCAATCAAATCGGGAACGACATTTCGCTGTTTACGGTCAACAGCACTTTGGGCTCACTGCTGGAAGTGCTGCCACGAACCCCTGCTGGACTCACGCCCGCTGCCCTCGCCATGGATAGCGGAGGCACTCTTCTTTATGCCCTCAACCGAGTCTCCAGCAGTATTTCGGTTTATTCCATCAACGCAGGAAATGGGGCTCTTACCCCGGTCTCTGGATCTCCGTTCCCCACCTTTTCCAATCCGTTTGCGTTCGCGTTGACCCCCTCGGGTAAATTCCTTTACGTGCTCAACAGCGACGTGTCAGCAGTTTTCGCGTACACCGTCACCTCGGGAGTCTTGAAGGCGGTAGCCGGCCTCCCTGTTCAAGTGGGCAAGGGACCACTCGCGATCGCGGTCGATCCGGCGCAAACTTTTGTCTACGTGGCAAACTCGGTTGACAGCACAGTTTCAGTGCTATCCATCAATTCCAGTACTGGGGCTTTGACCCTGTTGGGTACCTATGCCACGGCGACCACTCCAACTGCCACGGCGACCACTCCAACTGCGGTCGTGGCTTTGGGCCAGTATCTGTATGTCGCCAACTTCGGATCCAGCAACATCTCCGTGTTCACTGTTACCCCCGTCACAGGAGTTCTCACCCAGATTACGAGTTCGCCATTCACCGCCGGCAGCGCTCCATTGTTCGAGGTGATTGACCCGAATGGGAAATTCATGTACGTCGGCAGCCAAACTGCAAAGACGATCTCCGCGTTTTCGATTGATGCCACAACGGGTGCTGTTACGGAGACCGGCGAGATAACTACGACTGAGTTCCCGCCGGCCTCCATGTCGGTCGCACAATGATTTTGATTAGGGTAAGCACCAGGTGATCAACTTCGGAATCATCGGTTTCGGACTCCACGCTGGAAAGCGGCTGATGCCTGGCTTCGCTCGCGCCAAGAACTGCCGGGTCACCGCTCTGTCTCGGCGCGATCTACCAAAGGCGCAAGAATCGGCGCGTCAGTACGATATTCCGCTAGCCTTCGATTCAGCGGAAGAGTTGTGCCAATCCCCACAAGTTGACGCCGTCTTTGTCGCCACACCGAACGCCTTCCACTTACGCGACGTGCTCATTGCCGCCACGTGTGGGAAGCCGATATTGTGCGAGAAGCCAATGGGCGTTAACGCCGACCAATGCCGGCAAATGGTTGAGGCGGCGCGCAAAGCCAAAGTTCTGCTCGGAGTGGCGCAGGTGTTTCGGTTCGAAGAGAGCACGGCATGGTTCCGGGAACAATTGGCCACGGGAAACGTCGGCAAACCGGTTTTCGCGCGCTCCGAATTTTCTTTTTCCGCCGCCCATGGGCACGCCCGTACATGGATCAATGATCCCGCGGTCGCCGGCGGCGGCCCGGTCGCCGATGTGGGCGTGCATTGTATTGACTCCCTGCGCTTCATTCTTCAGGATGAAGTGACCCGGGTGAGCGCTCGCGAGATTGCCGGCAAAACGGGCAACGTGGAAACCGGGGCCGCGCTGTTACTGGAGTTCTCGCGTGGGACTCTGGCTACGGTCACGGTTTCATTCCTTGCCGAGTACCGTACGCCCCTCGAACTGGTTGGCGAAACCGGCGTCTTGCGCGCCGACGATGCATTGACCGTTGAACATCCAGTCAATCTCGAGCGGCGTCGAGGCGGGGCGGTCGTAGACACCAAAACAGTCTCGAACCAGCTAGCCTATGCGCTTCAGGTGGATGCCTTCGCCACCGCAGTCGAGGGCAAAGCAGAGTTTCCGATTCCGGGTGAAGAAGGCTGGCGCAATCAGGAAATTCTCGACGCGGCCTACCGAAGCATGAAGAGCGGGAAAACCGAAAACGTTCGAAGCACCAGTTAGAAATCTCCGATCTGCGCACGACCCTACTGACTAACCCTTTGATCCGCTGACTCGCTCGCGACTGTACTCGGAGGAACTCCCTTGGCCTCCACAATTGCCCAATGCCACTCTTGGCCGTCCTCCAGGGTCGCGTCCAGCTTCTCCCGATAAACGGTGGTCGCGAATGGAGCGGTCGTGCCTTTCAGATGAAGAAGCACCGTCACGTCAGAACGCTTCTGGGCCGGGGCGTTATCCTGGGCGACAGCGGGCAGCAGCTTCGCGGTCCCGTAGTCCTCAGCGTTCGTGTCGTCGCGGCGCAGGATGGTCAGACCTACCGTGATCTCTCTCAAACTCCATGAGCTTGCGTTGTACA
>Ga0210402_10003132_pt1 | contig 15685 bp, 16 predicted proteins | sample IncBWC7MmetaG_FD_161055 | JGI IMG/M metagenome (GOLD analysis project Ga0210402, IMG submission 161055) | Forest soil microbial communities from Barre Woods Harvard Forest LTER site, Petersham, Massachusetts, United States - Inc-BW-C-7-M | ecosystem: Environmental > Terrestrial > Soil >...
CGTTGAGCATCGCGGCGGAAACATTGTGGAAGGCGGCAACCAGGCTCACTCCTTTGGGCACAAGTTCAGCGGCCTGCTGGGCCGCGGAGCCTTGCCAGACGCCGAGAGTGCGCGAGGCGCGTCCGCCGACGCTGGCGGCCAGAGGGACGGTGGCGTCGATGAGGATGCTGCCGTCGGTCATCGCCGGCTTGAGTTGCTTGAGCAACGCGGCCTGGGCTTCGAAGGGAACGGTCAGCATCAGGATGTCGGCGGCGGCGCAGGCGGCACTGTTTTCCATCCCCGAGACATTGGCATCCTGGCCGGCCTTTCGTTGAATGGCCGCGGCGGTTTGCTGGGCGCGTTCTTCGTTGCGAGAACCGATGATGACGGTCTCTCCGGCGCGGGCCCAACGCAGGGCGAGTCCCATGCCTGCGGGGCCGGTGCCTCCGATGACCGCGATGGGGCGGGTGCCTGAGGTTGTGGTCACGCGAATTCAGCCTCGAATGACTGTTCGGCGGTGCATTCCATTTCGTTCAGCGGGGCTTTGATGTGGATGCGCGAGTAAGTCGTATTACGCTCGGCCGGGATTCGGCCCATCTCCAGAATCAGCGATTGAAAATCATCTGGGCTGGTGTACTGTCCGGCGGTGGCTCCGGCTTCGCGAGAAATATTTTCTTCCATCAAGGTGCCGCCGTAATCGTTGGCTCCGGCGTGCAGACAAAGCTGCGAGAGACCGCGGTTCAGCTTCACCCATGAAACTTGAATATTGTTGATGGAGCCCGCCAGCAGCAGTCGCGCCAGCGCGTGAACCTTGAGATGCTCGGCGAGCGTGGGACCGGTGCGCGCGAGTCCTTGATGGAAGAGCAGCGTGTTCTGGTGGACGAAGCCGAGGGGGACGAACTCGGTGAAGCCTCCGGTCTCGCTCTGTATTTCGCGCAGCAGTCGCATCTGCCGAACCCAGTGCGCGGGAGTTTCCGCATGTCCGTACATGAGCGTGGAAGTGGTCCGTATTCCGCAGCGATGCGCGGTGCGGATGACCTCAACCCACTGTGCGGTGGAAAGCTTATTGGCCGAGAGGATGTGGCGAATCTCGTCATCGAGAATCTCTGCGGCGGTGCCGGGCAGCGTGCCCAGGCCGTTGTCGCGGAGCATGGAAAGATAATCTGCGAGCCGCATGCCGGTGAGTTCGACGCCATAGACAATTTCCATCGGCGAGAAGGCATGAATATGCATACGCGGGACCGCGTTCTTAATGGCGCGGAGAATATCGCGGTAATGAAACTTGGGAAGATCGTGCGGCAACCCGCCCTGGATGCAGACTTCGGTGGCGCCGAGTTGCCAGGCTTCGATCGCTTTCTGCGCCATCTGATCGAGAGTGAGGAAGTAGGTGTCGGCCTCGCGGGGGCCGCGGCTGAAGGCGCAGAACTTGCATCCCACGAAACAGATGTTGGTGAAATTGATGTTGCGGTTGACTACGTAGGTGACGAGATTCCCGGCGAGCTCGGCGCGCAGCGCGTTGGCCGCGACAAGGAGGCCGAGGAGATCGTCGCCCTCGCAGTTGGCGAGCGCGTGGGACTCTTCCAGCGACAGGTCAGCGCCGTTTTGAGTTTCGAGAACTTTTTCGATAGAGGCCCGCAAAGCGAGAGTGAGGCGAGGGGCAACATCAGACCAATCGAGCGAGGGAAAGGATTCGAGTTCGTAAGTTGTGAGTTCGCGGGGCACGAGTTCCTCCAACCCCAGCCGCTTGAAAGATGTTCGAAAACGCTTCTCCGCGGCTGGATTCAAAGTGTAGCACTGCGAAGATTCCTTAGAACCTACGGGACCGCACAATACCTTACCTTACCGGCTTCACGCTGCCGGCTTTACGCGAGAAACATTTCCGGAGTCTCGGTCGGCCCATCCAGATGCCCGACCAATCGTTTCTCCAGTCCTTCGCGCGCGGGATTGAGCTGCTGCCGCAGGTGCTCTTTTTCCTGATCGTTGAGCGCCGAAAAACTTCTCGCCGTCTCGACATTGTGGGCGAGCATTTCAGGGCGTGGCATTCCTACGACTGCTGTCGTCACTGGCAGGCTCATGGAATAGCGCAGCAGCGACGGCATGTCTGCCTTCCCTGGGCCATCGCCCACAAGAAATTCCTGCCCGGTGACCTTCATGGCGATCACGCCCAGGTTCTTGGCGGTGGCGGCCGGAAGCGCAAGTTCTTCGAACCGTCCATTGCGGGAAGCGTTGAGCGCCATCTGCACGCAATCGAGGTCGTGCCGCTCGATGGCCTTGGCCATCACCTCTCCGTTGGTGTGGCTGGTCATGCCGGCAAAGCGGGCCATTTTCTGTTCGCGCGCTTCCATCAAGCCTTTCAGCGCGCCGTCGGGAGCTTCGATTCTCGCCAGATCGTCGGCCTGGCCGAGGCTGTGGATGTGGACCAGATCCACGTGGTCGGTCTGCAACCGCTTCAGGCTTGCCTCCAGGCGGCGCAGGAATTCGTCGCGAGTACGGTCGGGAATCTTGGTGGCCAGCCAGACGTCCTTGCGGCGCGACGCCATCACTTTGCCGACGCGTGTCTCGCTCTTGCCATCTCCATAGGCGTAGGCGGTGTCGAGATAGGTGATGCCGAGATCGATGGCGCGATTGAGGATCGCAGTGGCGCTGTCTTCGTCCTCGTACATCAGGAAGCGACTGCCGCAGCCGAAAGCCAGAATCGAGACTTTGGAGCCGGTGCGCCCGAGAGTTCGAGACGGCAGAGGCGCGGGTTTCTGCTCTGCGCTGGCGACATCCTTCAGCAGCAAGAGGCTCGTACCGGCTGCGGTTCCAAGTCCGATATTCTCAAGAAACTGTCTGCGAGAGATTTCCTTGCTCATTGGGCCTCCCGGATCGTCAAGGGGCATCTTATCGCTTCGAGGGGAGTTTTGTTAGAGCGATAGGGGCAAAAAGCCCTATGGAGATTTTGCAACAGCAATTTATTCGTCGGCTTGACCCTACCCGGAGTACCCTGCTTTGTAGAGCAGGAGGTGCGTTTTGAGCAGTCGGCGTCTTTTCACTTTGCTGTTTGCGATAGCGTTAGGAGCGGGTATCGCTCAGGCTCAGCGTGGTCAGGGGTCAAACGGACAGGAGTCGGTCAAAGCCGCAGTACCAAGAGATGCACGCTGGTGGACCGGTCTTTCTGGTGTGCGAAGAACACATTCCTTGAGGGATATGCCGCTGCCATGAGCCGCGTCAGCAACAGGTTATTCACCGAGTGCGCCGATAAGATGAAGAAATTCCAGTCCAGAATCATGTCCGACCCGCGAGCAGCAACCGCCATTCCCGAGGGCGATGTCACGCAAAGTTGGAATCTTTGCGTACTCGCAGGTTCGTTCGACTTCGGGTTTGAACAGCGGGACCTGAGAAACGGAGTTGATGAGTTCTATAAGGACCCTCAAGATTCAAGCGTTCCGATTGATGTTGCCCTGCAACACGTCAGGGACGTACTAGAAAGTAAGATGCCCAAGGGAGGGGGGATCGGCGGTCCTAAGGGGGAGACTCAGCAGTGACTCTCAGTTGATGACATCAGCCGTTAGACTCAACCCCCCTTTGCATCCTCTCCGCCTGGACACGCGTTCTGGCCTTGACGTGGGTGAGAGAATGCGTTCATGGACGTATGGCTGCAAACCGAACGAGCTGGCAAGAGCGGTTCTGTCCGCCTTCGTCTTACCCACAGTCCCCGGCAAGCGACCGCAATGACCCAGAACAGTGCCCGTGAAGCAATGCAGGGGGCGAAGCGAGACCACCCTGAGTACACATGGGAAATGGAATCCGGGTTTAACAGCGGCGAGTTCATGTTGCACGGACACGCCACAGAAGGAAGCTCCAGGAGTATGGAGCCAGGGTTGCCGCAAAAAGAGACTTCCGGTTCATTGCGCAGGCAAATTGATGAGTTGCGGGTCGAGGCCGCCCGCTTGCTGGCGGAATCCGAGAAAACCAAACGCGCTGCCGAGAAACTAGCCGAACGAATCACGCGCCTCGAAAAAGCTGCACTCTGACACTCGTTGACGCGGTAGTGATCAGTCCGGTCGAGCCAGAGACCTCAGGGTTCGCAGAGTCCGGTCTTAACTGGCGTTCTTATCGCAGCGCTGAAAAGCACCACCCCACCCAAAAGCAAAATCGTGGAAATGAGAATCGTTCCACCGAGCCTACCGGAACAGGTCGGTGGATACCGGGCGGAGCAGGTGCTTCACTCCGCCAGCGCCAGGGTCATAGCGGAATCCGCGGACGATGCAGGCGGGGGCGCGGTTGAACTTGCCGCAGACCAGTCCGGCGGCGCAGGCCAGTTCGTCGGCGACGGCCTCGACGCTGGCTTTCAATTTATAGCCATGGGAATCGCGGCGGCCGCGGTCGTCGCGCAGTGGCTTCATTCCGGCGATGCCGATGGCGAACTCCGTCAAGCCTTCACGCCAGGGGCGGCCGAAGCTGTCGGTGATGATGACGGGGATGGTCAGGCCGGTTCGCTTCTTGATTGCGCGTCGAAGATCGGAAGCGGAGCGGTCGGGATCTTCGGGAAGCAGCAGCGCGTGCGTGCCTCCATCGACGTTGGAAACGTCGACGCCGCTGTTGGCGCAGAGGAAGCCGTGATGGGTCTCGGTGATGAGCACGCCGTTCTTGCGGCGGATGACGCTGCGACTCTCACGCAGGGCGAGTTCGATCACGCGGGCGTCGACGCCGTATTGCTTCGCCCAGGCGATGGATTCTTGTGTGGCCTCGATCGTAGACAGGTCCACGATGCGGCCTTCGGCTTTGGAGACGATTTTGTGTTTCACGGTGAGGATGTCGCCGCAGTGGAGGGGGAATCGGCGTTGGCGCAGGGCTTCGAGCAACTTGTCGGGGAGTGAGTCGCCGGGGTGGATTTCGTCTGCGAGGAGGATGGGGATCAGGCGGAGATCAGCGGACGATGCGCTCAGGGGCCTGCTCCTTCTGTCACTCATTTTGTTTTATGTAAGGATACCGTGCCCCAGAGTTTATCGTCAGCTTCAACCAATACCGTTCGACTGGCTGATCCGCGGCTTCCATGACATCCGTCCGCCAATCATTTTTTAGCTTGCCAAAGCCGTCGGCGACACAGCCGAGATGATGAAACTGTACGCGGCCGTCATGCTGACTGTATTGCCACGTCCCGTTGAATGCTTGTGTGCCTTGCCCATCCACATCAATTCGCTGATCAAAACGTCCGTCGTGCCTAAGAGTCAGGGTATCTCGACCGAAAGGGTAGGTTGCCACATAGGTTCCGTATACCGCTTCGGGATTAACGCGGGTGCATGCGAGCAGACTAGCGATGAAAGACAGAAGAACCGCAAAGCTGATTGCGCGACTCATTTGGCACCCACGTCGAGCTTATCAATTGGCTGTGCCCGGACAAAGACTATTGAGGCTGGTTATCGATTCTGTCGTTTTGCCATGCTAAGGCGGGCCGACCTATCTAATCATTTATCGAGTCGAGCGCCGCTGCGCGGCTGGACGGGCGAGTCGCCCGTCCCCACACGATCCGTCCCCACATAGTCCGGGCTTGCACGGGCGTATTCGCGGAGCAGACGTTGGGCGCGGGTTTCGCCTGGTAACGCTGCGAGTTGCTCCAGGTCTTCGGGATTGTCTACGTCGACGGCGACTCCCTGCAGGCGCAGTATGATGCACGGCTTCCCGGTGGCCTGCGCGGCGGCGTGGTGCGGCTTGAAGCTGTCGTTGCCGAAGCGGAGAGGGAATAAATTCGCGGGACGGCGGAAGGCGGCGTTGGTGCCGCGTCCGTCGGCGGCGGGGACCAGGACGCAGCCCTCGGCGGGGGCGTGCTTCAGGATCTCTTCGAGTTCCCAGGCTTGAATCAAGGGAATGTCGGCGGGGATCACGAGCGTGCTGTCGAGGCCGCGTTCAACGCAGACGCGCGTCGCCAGTTCGATGGCTCCGGTCTCTCCGGGATTGTCGGGGTCGGGGATGACTTCAAAATCGTACTCGCTCGCCAACTCTACGGCGTAGGGATCGCTGCTCACGACTGCCACCGGAGGACGTTTTGCGCCCGCTGTCCAATTGTGCAAAGCGGTGAGCACATCGTAAAGCATGGCCTGCGCCAGCTTCGTGCGGGACGCTTGATCGAGAACTGCGGCCAGACGCTGCTTGGCCACGGAAAGGTTCTTCACGGGAACAAGAATCACGACCGCCGGTCCACACGTCGAATGGAGACGCCATGATGCTGAGCTTGTTTGACAGCCTGGGGACCGCTCGCTACGAGCGAAAGCGCCTCGCGAGCCAGCGCCGCTTTGTCCTCGGGGCTGCGCATGAGGGTCTGCGTACACTGGACGCGTAATCCGTTGGTGCGAAGATCTTCAGCCTGGCGGGCGTCGCGCGTGTCGCAGATTAGAAGGTCGAGGAAATCTTCGTAGGCCTGGGCCACGCCGGTGATCGAGCAAGGCAGCCCTTGCGCCTGCATCAGAATTCCCGCCGGGCCGGCCACGGGAGCATTGCCGACAATCGGACTGATGGCGGCAATTTTTCCGCGAGCGCTGACCAGGGCTTCGCGAATGCCGGGTACCGCCAATATCGGACCGATGCTGCTAACCGGATTGCTCGGGGCGATCAGAATGGCGTCGGCCGACAAGATGGCGTCGATCACGCCGGGCGCGGGCTCGGCGTCGGACGCCCCCGCGAAGCGCACGGAGTTCACGGGGTCCTGATACCAGCGCTGCACGAAGTATTCCTCGAAGCTGAGTTCGCCAGCAGGCGTATCGATGCGAGTTTCGACGCGCGAGTCGCTCATCGGCAGCACACGCGCCTTCACTCCAAGTTTTTCCGAGATGACCGTCGTGGCGTCGGACAGCGTTTTGCCCTCGGCCAGCAGCCGCGAACGGAGCAGGTGCATGGCTAGATCGCGGTCGCCGGTGTGGAACCAGGTGGGCTCGCCGAGCTGTCCCATGGCCTGCAGGCACAGAAACGTGTCACCCTTCACGCCCCATCCGCGCTCGCGGCTGAGCATTCCGGAGAGCACGTAGGTGATCGAATCGATGTCAGGGGAAACGTAGAGGCCCCACCACAGCAGGTCGTCGCCGGTGTTAACGATCAGCGTGATCTCTTCGGCGGGTATGACCTGGCGTAGCCCGTCGACGAACTTGGCGCCGCCAGTGCCGCCGCTCAGGACGCAGATCATCTTTGCGCCTCCATCATGCAGCCCTCGTTATTTTGGCGAGACCGAGATCGTCCGAGGCGGCGCGTAATTTCTGGGACAAGAGGCCGGGCCTTTCGATGAGCGCTGGAACAAATTCCGGATACACCGGCAGACGCTGGCGCAAGGCGAATCCCTTAGATTCGGTCCGCAGGCGCAGCTGTTCCAGGTGCGGCCATGGCTTTTCCGGATTGATGAAGTCAGGCGTCAGCGGCGAAACTCCTCCCCAATCGTTGATGCCCGCGTCCACTAAATCATCATAGTAAGGCGCGGAGAGGTTCGGAGGAGCCTGAATATTGACGTCAGGGAGTAACAAGCGAGCTACCGCCACGGCGCGCAGCATCTGGCCGCGAGTGGGCTCCGGCCAGTGGGCCATGGGGATCGCCGGCTTGACGCGAAAATTCTGCACGATCACTTCCTGGATGTGGCCGTAACGCTCGTGCAAGTCACCAATGGCGAGCAGCGTGTCAACGCGTTCCTCTGCGGATTCGCCGATGCCGATGAGCAATCCGGTGGTGAAAGGGACATGCTGTTTGCCGGCGTCTTCGATCGTGCGCAGGCGTTTGACCGGAACTTTGTCGGGGGCGTTGTCATGCGCGGCGCCAGGGGCAAGCAGCGCGGCGTTGGTGGTTTCGAGCATCAGCCCCATACTGGGGGAAACGGCGGCCAGCCGCACGATCCATTCCGCGCTAAGCAGGCCGGGATTCGGATGCGGCAGCAGCGAGGTCTCGCGCAGAACCAGTTCGCACATGGCTTCGAGATAGTGCAGCGTGGACTTGTACCCGAGATGGCGCAGCGTGTCGCGCATCTCGGGGAAAAGCGCCTCAGGCCTGTCGCCGAGACTGAAAAGCGCTTCGGTGCATCCCAGTTTCTCGCCCTCGCGGGCGACCGAGAGCACTTCGTCCGGAGTCATCGTATGAGCGCCGGGATCGCCAGGATCGCGGCGGAACGTGCAGTATCCGCAATAGTCGCGGCAAAGATTGGTCAGCGGCAAAAATACTTTGCGCGAATAGGTGATGACGCCGGGCTTGAAGCGCTCTTTGGCGGCGCGGGCGGCGGCGAGCAGTTCGGGCAGTTCGCCGTCGGGACAGCGAATCAGGCGCAGCGCGGCTGCACGGGAGATGGGTACAGCGGGCGCGATGGAGGTGACGGTCACTTCCATCGAATGATACAACGTGTCGTGGTAATGTAGCGGTTCGTGTGGGACCAAGGCTCCGAACCCGGCCCCAAACAAGAACCATGAGTCTGAATTCCTTCGAGTTCCGAAGAGCGATGGGGCAATTCGCCACAGGGGTGACGATCATTACCGTTGACCTGGAGGCAGAGGTCCATGGCATGACCGCGAATGCCTTCGCGTCGGTGTCGCTCGATCCGCCGCTGGTGCTGGTTTGCGTGGATCACAGCACTCGCACCCACGCTCATCTGCACGCCAAAAAACGCTTCGGGATCAATGTGCTGAGCGAGGATCAGCGGGCGATCTCTGAGTACTACGCTCGCGCCGAGCGCGACCACGAGCACGCCGAGACCGACGCCGGTGCGCGCTTTGACCGCACGAAACACGGCACTCCGATCCTGCATGGATCGCTGGCCTATCTGGAGTGCCGTCTGCACTCGGCGCAAATGGCAGGGGACCACACTATCTTCATCGCGGAAGTCGAAGACGTGGTGGTGCGAGAGGGCGAGCCGTTGCTGTTCTTTCGGGGGAAGTATCGCAAGGTGGGGGAAGACGTGGGGAGGTAAGTAGGATCAGATCTTCGGGTTGATACCATGCGTGACGTCGAAAAAATCATTCAGCGCTTCCGCGAATTGTATCCAACGGTGGAAGTGAGTCAACTAAAAGTGCAGCACCCTGGTGCTGATGATGACGGGTTGTGGTTCTTTAGTCATTGCGAAAGTCCGTTTCAAGTCCAGATTGAGTCATCGAACGGGATGTGCCCATTCCTGATCGAGACGGACGAAAACGATGCACGGACTACGACAAATACGGTTGACAAAACTGTTCAGGCGCTTGCGGCCCTCCTCCATTTATCAAAGACCGAGAGCAGGGGCGGCGGAGTTGGGTAGGTGTCACTTTTGGCGATATGAAACATCTAATGGTCGCAGAAATAAATCGTGAGATAGGGAGTTGAATCATGGCTGAGAAAGCAGCAGGAACAATGCCAGACAAGGCAGAGTTGAAGCAGAAGCTTACCCCCGAGCAATATCACGTGACGCAAGAGGCTGGCACCGAGTGCGCCTTCACCGGCAAGTATTGGGACACGAAAGATCCTGGGATGTATCACTGCGTGTGCTGTGGTGCGCCGCTGTTCGACTCGCGGACGAAGTTTAATTCCGGGACGGGCTGGCCCAGCTTCAACAAGCCCGAGGGCGGCGGCGTGGTCGAGCATCGGGATACGCAGTATGGCATGGTGCGGACTGAAGTTCGCTGTGCCAAATGCGACGCTCACCTGGGGCACGTGTTCGACGACGGTCCGCCGCCGACCGGGCTGCGCTACTGCATGAATTCGGCATCGCTGGATTTGCGGCCGACGGAGAAGAAATAGGTTGTAGCGCCGGCATCTTGGCCTCACACGCGCGGCCGAGACGGCCCTGCGACAGCCGCCGAGACGGCGGCGCTAGATAGAACAAAAGAGGCACGCGCGAGCGTGCCCCTTTGCTTTTTCCCAGAGGTTGTCCAGCCAGTTACGCGCTGGCTGTGGCAGCCAGGGCCTTGGGAGCCTCGGCTGGTTTGGACTGATTCTGCTGCTGCGAGTTCGACTTGCCTTCGCTGCGAACCTGAATTCCGCCCTTGAGCGCCGCGCCATCTTCCACGCTGATGCGTACGGTGGAGATGTCGCCGCTGACCGAGCCTTCCGAACGGATATCCACGCGATCGCTGCACTCGATGTTGCCAGTCACTTTGCCCATGACCACAACTTCGCGAGCCTGGATGCTGGCGTCAACCTTGCCGTTGCGGCCGATGGTGACGCGGCTCTCCGGCATGTTAATTTTGCCTTCGATGCGGCCGTCAATGTACAGCGCCTCGGAGCCGCTGATTTCGCCTTTGATGACCAAGGTGCGTCCGATAGTGGCCTGATCGATCGGTGCAGTAACGGTTTTGACCGGGTTAAAAGCGTTGGGGTTGAGAGCCGGCGAGCCGGCCTTGTTGAACGAGTTATCCGACGACTGAAGCATGCGACCTTCCTCTAGGTTTCCGCGCGACGTTGCGTCCGGATACAGGGCGGGCGCCGCAGCCTGCGGTTGGTCTTTGAAATTTGTGGCCTCGCTGGTTGCTGGCCACTTGGCCAACTTGACTATCGCACAGGGGTAAGCGCAGGTGAGAGATTACGAAGGATCGTGTCCCAATGAGGACCGTGAGATGCGAACTCTGGGGCGAAATCTACTCCGACTGCTGCAGGTTTTCCGCCAGCCCCTCCCATTCCGCGAGCAGCGCGGCATGGCTGGCCTTGTGCCGATCCAGTTCCTGCGACTGGCGCTGGCTTTCCTCGGCGCTAACGAAGTTTTGCAGCGCCGTCTCCAAGTGTTCGATTGCGGATTCCGCGCGGCTAATTTTTTCTTCCAGCTCGCGGACGCGATCTTCCATCTGCTTGCGCTTGATCGGGTTCACGCGCTTCTTCCCTTCGGCCGGTCCGCTGGCTTCGCCATTACCGTTTACCGGCGTGGCGGCCGCGGCAGGCTTTGGCGCGGACGCGAGCTCGTTCCGAGAAGCCTTCTTTCCCGGCACATCATCCAGCGTGGGCGCGACGTGTTGGCCGCCCTGCTTGCGCCACAGATAGTCTTCGTAATTGCCGGGGAAGATTTCGACTTTGCCGTCGCCGACTTCAAAGACGCGCGTCGCCAGCTTGTCGATGAAATACCGGTCGTGCGAGACGAAGACGACCGTGCCGGTATATTTCACGAGCGCATCGAGCAGCACGTCTTTGGCGCGCAGGTCAAGGTGGTTCGTCGGCTCATCGAGCAGCAGAAAGTTTGCCGGATGCAGCAGTAGCCGCAGCAGCGCATAGCGCCCGCGCTCGCCGCCGGAGAGCACGCCGATCTTCTTGAACACGTCCTCGTCGGAAAACAGAAAGCAGCCGAGAAGGCTGCGCAGTTCGGTCTCGCCCGAGCCGGGCGAAGCATCGCCCAGATCGTCGAGGATGCGCTCGTCCGGATCGAGTTCTTTGTATTGATCCTGCGCGAAGTAGTCCGCTTCCACGTTATGCCCGAGTTTGTATACTCCCCGCGTGACGTTCTCGGTACCGGCCAGCAGTTTAATCAAAGTCGATTTGCCCGCGCCGTTCACCCCGACCAGCGCGATGCGCTCTCCTCGTTCGATCATGAAGCTGACGTTGCGAAAAACTTCTTTGTCGGCGCTCCCGTTTTTCCCCGGATAAGTCTTAGCCACGTTCAGGAATTCGCCCACGATGCGGCCACTCGGCTTGGGCTGCGGAAATGAAAAGTGAATGGTCTTTTCTTCCGGCGGAACTTCGATGCGCTCGATCTTTTCCAGCTCCTTGATGCGGCTCTGCACCTGCTTGGCCTTGGTCGCTTGGTAGCGAAAGCGGTTGATGAAAACTTCCAGTTGCTCGATGCGATCGCGCTGGTTGCGGTACGCGGCCTGCAGTTGCTCGTTGCGCTGCGTCTTCTGTGCCAGGAACTTGTCGTAATTTCCGGTGTAGAACCAGAAACGTTTGTTCCAGATTTCCGCGATCTTGTTGACCGTCACGTCGAGAAAATAGCGGTCGTGCGAAATCAGGACAAACGCGTGCGGATAGTTGCTCAAATATTCTTCCAGCCAGTTGCGGGCTTCGAGATCGAGATGGTTCGTCGGCTCGTCGAGCAATAAAAGGTTGGGTTGCTGCAGAAGCAGCTTGGCGAGCGCGAGCCGCATCTGCCAGCCGCCGGAAAATTCGTCAGTCAGGCGCGGCCAGTCTTCCTTGCTAAAACCCAACCCCATCAGCACTCTGCCCACTTCCGCCTCGATCGAATATCCGTCGCGGGTTCGGAACTCGTGCTCCACGCGGTGATAGCGATCGGCGACCGCGGAATATTCCGCGCTGGTATGGTCGAGCTCGGCCATGCTATGCGTGAGCGATTCCAGCTCCGTTTCCATGGCTCGCAGATCGTCGAACACCGACATGCACTCGGCGAACACGCTGCGCCCGGAAAGCGTAAGGCCGTCCTGCGGCAAATATCCGGCGGACGTTCCCTTGGCGACGACCAGCGATCCGTAGTCGAACGTGTCCATGCCGGCCAGAACCTTCATCAGCGTGGACTTGCCGGTGCCATTCCCACCGACCAGGCCGATGCGGTCGTGCGGCGTAATGAGCCAGTCCGCGTTTTCGAAGAGGAGTTTGTGGCCGAACCGTTTTCCGGCGCCGGAGAGCTGAATCATGGGCTGGAATTATCGTAACAGGGCGGCGCTAAGGGATGGTTTTGAGTGTAATGCGGATGTAGCGACAGTTTTGTTCACGCAGTACCCGCAACAGCTACGCGGCTAGGTCCACGATTATGTCAACCCGCTCGCCATCCAAATAAACGTTTTCGTCGTTTGCAAGCACGAAGACCAGCGCCTTTGGCTGTTCAGAGAGTGTTCTCGCTTCAATCCAGGCGGAGATGTAATAGTCAGCTTCCGGACCGATTCCTTCTTCGCGGTTGGATAAAACTCGGGTTACGACCGCCTTCTGCCGAAACCCTTTATCTGCATGCATCGCGAACTCGAATTGCTGGCCGATCTTGATCTCTGATTCCATGCCATCATCCTTTCCGCTTTGCCAGTCGAGGAGACGAGCATTCTACCCCAGCGCTAAACCTTCAAATCATGAAATCAGCCGTTGCACTCAACCTGATGTGAGCAGAGGGCATACCTGAAGCCGCCGGCTACGGCCAGACTGCGTTGGCGATGGGATCTTTCGGCGATGTGGCGGGGCGCGCGTTGCGAGGTCCGGGATACGCTCCCCAAAGTTCATGATGAAACTGAATGCGTTCGAGAGCGCGGTCGATCACCGCTTCGAGTTCATGGGTGTATTTCACTTCGCGGCCTTTGGCCAGGCGACGCTTCGCTTCCACCGGACTGAACCAAGTGGGGCGACGATTGCCTTCGTCGGGCTTGCGCATCTGGTGGACTTCCATCAAGAACGCTTTGACCACGAACTCCTGCACGCCGCCGGGCTGCCAGAACACACCCTTCGAGTGCAGATAAAGATGAAAGTGGCGCGGCTCGATGGTGCCGAGAGCTCCGGCTTCTTCCGCGGCTTCACGTTCGGCGGCCTGACTATGCGAGAGGCGGGCCTCGGTGGATCCCTTGGGGAAAGTCCACTTATTGCCGCCGTTGGTATTAACCAGGAGGAACTCGACCGCCGTGCCGCGCTTGCGATAGCAGATCGCAGCCACCTGCAGCGGCAAGGACTTCGCGTCGCGGGCTGAACCCATGGCGGCCTCCTGAAATAAGACTACATGCAAGATATTTCACCTGTGTTAAAGTGCAACAAAAATTGTGCATCCGAGAGGGTTACGAAAGGGTTACATCGTGCCGAGACGGCTCCATTCCAGCCCTCTGCGGGCAGAGATTGCGGGGCCTCTAGTTATCAATCAGTAACTTCCGACCAGGAACCAGAAATCCCGCTCCCGCTGCTACACTCCCAAGCATGCGTGTAAAGATTCTCGGCTCCGCCGCGGGCGGAGGATTTCCCCAGTGGAATTGCGGCTGCGCCAACTGTAGCGCGGTACGCGCGGGAAACTTTCAAGGCAAAGCCCGCAGCCAGGCGCAGATCGCAATTAGCAATGACGGTCACTCCTGGTTCCTGCTGGGAGCTTCACCCGACCTGCGCTCGCAAATCGAAGCCACTCCTGAATTGCCTCCCCAAACCGGCATCCGACGATCGCCCATCGCAGGCGCCGTTCTGGCCAACGCCGATCTCGACCACGTGCTCGGCCTGCTGTTACTGCGCGAATTGCAGCCCCTGCGCGTCTATGCCACCGACTCCATCCGCCGCATTCTCACCGAAGACAATTCCATGTTCGCCATGCTGCAGCGCGTTCCGGGCCAAGTGACCTGGAGCGCCTTCGAGCCAGGAACAACCTTCCCGTTGCTTGACCCTGCCGGGAAGGATTCCGGCATACGCTGCCGCGCCCTCTCGCTGGGTACGCACTACCCCGCGTACGTTTCGCCGGCGCGCCACGACCAACTCAATCCCGGGGAAGCGTCGTTGGGATTAATCGTCGAGTCGCCAACCGGCAAGCACCTCGCCTACATGCCCGCCGTTCCCCAGATCGACGACGCATTGCCCGACGGAGCACTGCTCAAGGAATTCGCCGCCGCCGACGTGCTGCTATTTGATGGCACCTTCTGGAGCGACGACGAACTGATCCGCATCCAAGGCTCAGGCAAAACCGCGCGGCAAATGGGTCACGTTCCAGTCTCATCCGCCGATGGCAGCCTTGCCAGGTTGGCGGGACTGCGCCGTCCACGTAAAATCTATATCCATATCAACAACACGAATCCCATGCTGAACGAGGCGGGACCCGAATATCGTCAGGTACGCGAAGCAGGCTGGGAGATCGCGGAGGATGGATGTCAGCTCGACCTTTAGAGGCAAGCGCACCTGACACGGCACTTCTCTCGTTCGAAGGATTGCGCGCGCAAATGCGCAGTGTGGGCGAAGAACGCTATCACCACCAGCATCCCTTCCACCTGATGATGCACGAAGGCCGCCTCAGCCGCGGGCAACTCCAGGCTTGGGCCCTGAACCGCTACTACTACCAGAGCATCATCCCGATGAAGGATTCGATCATCCTCTCGCGCGCTCCCGACCCCGTTTTTCGCCGCGCCTGGCGCAAGCGCGTGATCGATCACGACGGTGACGCCACGAGCGATGGCGGAATCAAGCGCTGGCTGAAGCTCGCGGAGGCCACCGGACTCAACGCCGACCAGGTGCGCGCCGGCGCTGGCATCCTTCCGGCAACGCGCTTCGCGGTGAATGAATACCTGAGCATCGTGCGCAGCCGCAGCCTGCTCGAAGCCGTCGCTTCGTCGTTGACCGAACTGTTCTCGCGCGACCTGATCTCGTTGCGCATGGAGAAGCTTCGCGAGCATTATCCGTGGCTCGCCGGCGGATTAGCCTATTTCGAGGCGCGCCTGACGCAAGCTCCGGAAGACGCCAAGTTCGCCATCAACTATGTGTACGAAAACGCGAAGACGCGCGCCGAACAGGAACTCGCCATCCAGGCCCTGCGCGACAAGTGCGACATTCTGTGGGCACAGCTCGACGCGCTGCATTTCGCCTACGTGCAGCCCGGTTGGCCGCCGCCCGGCGCGTTTCTCATCCGGGAAGGAGGAGTGTAACCATGGCGCCTCCTTCGGACACAAGCCAGCCGCGCCTCGCCGTCGGATGTCGCTGGGGAGGCAGCGGAGAGAATCGCGTGATCCTGTTCCCCGAAGGCAAGATCAATCTCCAGGGCACGGGCCTGCAGGTGCTGGAGCGTTGCGACGGCCGGCGCACGTTCAGCGAGATCATTTCCGGCTTGCAGAAGGAGTTCGGCACGACCGACCCA
>Ga0210402_10003133_pt1 | contig 15677 bp, 14 predicted proteins | sample IncBWC7MmetaG_FD_161055 | JGI IMG/M metagenome (GOLD analysis project Ga0210402, IMG submission 161055) | Forest soil microbial communities from Barre Woods Harvard Forest LTER site, Petersham, Massachusetts, United States - Inc-BW-C-7-M | ecosystem: Environmental > Terrestrial > Soil >...
AAAAGTTCCGCCGATGAAATCAATGTCTCCCGCAAACTGCTGTGCCGTGCGCGTTTTCGTGCCCTTCCTCAGCAAACCCGCCGTAGTCGAAGCCAGGCCTTCCTGCCCAGCCGGATCCACCAGGCCTCCCGCCTTCACGATGCCAGCAACGCTAACCATCGGCACGCTGTGTTTTTCCAGCAGCAGCACTGTCAACCCATTCTTCAGCACCACCTTCTCATGCGGCGGCATCTGCAGTTTTTGCGCCCGAACTGCGGAGGCGCCGGCCAAAAACGTCAGCGCCAGGGCCACGGAAACCCTCTTCTTCGTCGACATTCTCATGGCTTGCCCTTCTCCTCGTTTTCCGGCACCAGCGTCGCCACGGTCCGATTATTCGCTCCAAAATACTGTTTCGCCACGCGTTGCACATCTTCCTTCGTCACGCTGCTGTAGTTCTTCGCCGCGTCAAAAAATTTCCGGTAATCCCCGAAAAACACCTCGTACGTCCCCAGCGTGTTGGCCCGGCCATTGATCGTCCGCACTTGCCGGTAAAATTCTGCCAGCCGGAAATTCTTCGCCTTCTCCAGCTCGCGGTCCGAAACCTGTGAAGTCGCCAGCCGCCCCACCTCTTCATAAATTGCTTTTTCGCACGCCGCCGGGTCCACGCCCTGCTTCGGCTGCGCCAGAATCAGCAGCAATGTCGGGTCAAACGCATTGTCCGATTCCGATTCCACGTCCAGCGCAATTTGGTCCTTGTCCACCAGCCGCTGGTACATCCGCGAACTCTCCCCCTGGAACAGAATCGACCTCATCACGTTCAGCGCGTAAAAATCCGGGTTGTTCGTCTGCGGCACGTGGTACGCAATCATCAGCAGCGGCAATTCCGCCGGCTTCCGCACCACCAGCCGCCTCTCTCCCAACTGCACGGGCTCCGTAGTCGGCACCGGTGGCGGCGGCGCGTGCGCCGGAATGGGTTCCAGGTATTTCTCCGCCAGCGCGAACACCTCTTCCGGCGTCACATCTCCCACCACCACCATCGTGGCGTTGCTCGGCGAATATCCCATCTCAAAGTGGTGCTTCAAATCCTCCATCGTCCAGTGCTCGATGTCGCTCATCCAGCCCACCACCGGCCACTGGTACGGATGCGCGATAAACGCTGTCGCCCAAAGCTGCTCGTCCAGCAGCCCCTCGTTCTGCCCGTCCACGGTGCTCCGGCGCTCGCTCGCCACCACTCCCCGCTCGCTTTCAATCTTCTTCGGGTCAAAACTCAAATCCCGAATGCGATCGGACTCGATATCGAAAATCAGCTCCAGTGCCGTCCGGGGAAACCAGTCCTGATACACGGTCACATTCCGCGTGGTGTACGCATTATTCGACCCGCCATTGGATTCCATGGCCTTGTCGAGCTCTCCCGGCCCGTACTTCTTCGCGCCGTTGAACATCATGTGCTCGAAAAAATGCGACAGTCCGGTCGTCCCCGGCCGCTCGTTGCGCGACCCCACCTTATAAAACGTGTACAGCGCCACGTTCGGAATGCTGTGGTCCGTCTGTACCAGAATCTTCATCCCGTTCTTCAACGTCTTCGTCGCCACCCGATATTCCTGCCCGCTCGTCCGGCAAACGCACACCATCGCCGCCAGAAGCACCACCAGCGGCACCCTCTGATTCCATCTGCTTTTCATTGGTTTTTCCTTGAGCACAACCCTAGTCATTGGACGCAAAGCTCCCCAAATGCGCTCCTGTAGCGGACACCTTCAGGTCGCCCCGCATACCTAAGTGAAGGTCGCCTTTCGCCTGCGTTGGTGGCACGGCCATTCCTGGCCGTGCTCTTGGGCCTTCTATAGGAGGCCGGGGCTTCAGCCCCGGCGTAACGGAAAGCAATCAAATGGGCTTTAGCCCCTGAAGAAAGCATTCTCTATATTTATCCGCCGGCTGCTCAAACCCGCTCCCAGAGCCCCAGCATTTATAATCAAACTCTTCAGGGCAACGGTACCCCTGGCGTGGCCACAATGCCAGCCATCCGCAGGAGTTCCAGATATTCCGCTTCACTTATCGGCGAAATCAGCAGGCGCACATTCTTCAGCAACTTCGCTTTTCTCAGCGCGGGATTCGCGCGCATCTCCGCCAGCGTCACCGGTCGCGGCAATTTTTCAAACGCCCGCAGGTCTGCAACCAGGTTCTTCCCCTTGTAATCGTGCGGGTCGGGATACGGGTCCCGCGTAACTTCAGCGATGGAGTAGAGCGAACGTTCGGGAGCGGAGTGGTAGCACAAGACGCGGTCCCCGCGCTTCACCTGTTTAAGCGCACGGATAGCATCGGGTTTCGAACCCGCCCCGTGCCACATTTCTTTGCCCTTAACGAAAAGTGTGTCCCAATGATAGTGGTGCGGGTCGGTGCTGAAGATCCAATAATGTCGTGTCTGAGGAGTCGAATTCGCCATCTTCACCCAAAGCCGGGGAAAATATACACGGTCGAACAAGGAAAACCAAACAAAATGTGAGGGATAGGAGCGCGGCGGTGTGCAAAACCCGAAAAAATACGACTAGCCATCCTTCTCTTGGCTATAAATTCCTTATTTTCTTTTGCTTACAGGAGAATAGCCCTCTGGCCAGCTTCTTCCAAAGGCCTCAGCCCAAATCAATGTAGATATCGTCTCCGCGCACCTCGGTATGATAACAATCCACGGCCGCCGCGGGATTCTGGACAACCTTCCCATTCGTGACGTCATATTGCCAGCCGTGCCACGGGCAAGTCACCACTTTGCCCTCCAGCGATCCCTGCCCAAGTGGCCCGCCGCGATGCAGGCAGGTGTTGTTGATCGCATAAATCTTCCCGCCAACATTGGCCACCGCCACCGCTTTCCCCTCCACCTGCAGCTCCCGTATCGTTCCCGCCGGAAGTTCCGCCACCTTCACCGTCCGAATAAACGCCATCGTCTCTATACCTCTCAATAACTCGAACTTCTTCCAACTAACTCAAACTACCTCGAACTGACCCGAACCACTCCGGAATTGTCATCCCGAATCCCCGCGCCTTTTGCGGGGTGAGGGATCCGCTTTTCGCTTCAGCTGTTCACCCCAGCTCGAATCTCAACGCTTGAGCAAAACCGTTCACCGCGGCTCCGCCACCTGCGCAATCATCACACTCTTCTTAAACTCTTCCGCCATCTCCGGCCGCAACCTCACTTCCGTCGGCCTCTTCGCCAGGCTCATATTGTCAATCTTGTCTTGCAGCTTCAACAGCGCATAAAACAACGCCTCCGGCCGCGGCGGGCACCCTACGACATACACATCTACCGGCACCACCCGATCCACTCCCTGCAAAACCGAGTACGTATTGAACGGCCCGCCAACGCTCGAGCAAGCCCCCATCGAGATGCTCCACTTCGGATCCGGCATCTGCTGCCAGATCCGCTGAATCACCTGCGCCATCTTCAGCGTCACCGTCCCCGACACAATCATCAAATCCGCCTGCCGCGGTGAAGGCCGGAACACCTCCGCACCAAACCGCGCCATATCAAACCGCGCCGTCGTCGATGCAATCATTTCAATCGCGCAGCAAGCCAGCCCAAACGTCAGCGGCCACAGCGAACTCTTCCGCGCCCAGTTGAACACATAATCCACCGAGCTGATCAGTACATTCTTCTCAAACCGCTGGTCAATCACTCCCACAAGCCTGCTCCGCCCTTCGCTCTCCAGTAGTGGCCGATCTTCACATCGGCCGCTATGGCCCTTGTGGCGGCGCCTTCCGAGGCGGCGCCTTCTCTTCCTTCCTAAATGTAGCGCTGGTCTTTTAAGCCAGCCTCTTCTCTGCGCCCTCTGCGTTATCCTTCTTTCTCTGTTTTTTCTATAGTGGCCTATCTTTACCTCGGCCACCCCCTCCATCCGCGCAGTATAATCCCGCGCTTCCAGCGCCGTCAAAATTCATCTGGCAACGAATTCATTTGATTTCCAGCGGCGTAAAGCTATTGCCCCTCTTCACGGCAAGGCGAATCGGCCGAGGGGGTCCCGCCTTCGGCACAGTCACTTCCGCCCAAAGCTCTCCACCCCGCGCCGTCTGCATCGGATTCTCCGCATGTTCCGGCAGGAAGAACAATACTGGCTGTGCTATCAAGACGTCCGGTTGGCTTGGCCCCAGGCACGCCGAGAGCAAAACTCCACGATCATTGTCTGTCGGTGTCGCCTCCAATTGTCCGTTCGTCGCTTGTAATTTCCCCCACATCGAGCAGGGGTTCTTATATTCGGGCCTCGCGGATCCGGCCTTGTTTTCTCCGCTCGGCTGCAGATGCACCACAAGCTGAAGCGCCAAATACCGGCCGCGAATCGGCAGGTCCGGGTCAAAGGATCTGACCTTTGCCCACGCCCGTGGAAGTCGCGCACGGTCCAAAGCCAGTTTCGCCCCTAAGCTCGCCACAATCGCCAGTTGAATCGCCGCCAGTATCAATCCCTTGGTTAATCTGCTCATGCTTCCCTTCTTTGCATCTCGCCCACGAGCCGCCGCCTGAATCGCTCCAGGCTCCAGCCGCCCAGCAGGAACAGCACCCCCATGCCGATCAGGCTCGCCGACCTGCCAAGCTTGTCCATCACATCCGAAAAATAAAAAATGATCACCGTCAGCGCAAATCCAGCAATCCCAAGGTTGATCCGCTCTCTCCGCTTTTCCACGAATCCCCAGGCGACCAGGCCCAGCGCACCAACTGCCGCCAAAATATATCCTCCCAGAGAATTCCACGAAGAACTCAGAAGCGACTCGTGAGCCGCGGAATTTGCCGCATGAAGAGTTCCAATCAGCAGCACCCACACCGCCGAAATCGCGTTCATCCACGACGCCCTGCCTCGGAGAATCAGGGCCAACAACAGCGGCGCGGTTATCGCCATGAACCACCCGGTGACCTTCACGCCGTGCGGAGCCGCCGGCAGATTCTGCCACCACCCATAGTGGCCTTGATCGACGAGCGCCCACACTGCGCAGGGAATCAGGGCAATTCCACCCACCCACGCCAGCGCCACACGTTCCTTGGAATCCTTTCTTGCGTCGAGCGCCGAAAGATAAGTCAACGCCAGCAACAACAACCCCGCCTCGACCACAAAGTGTCCCACCCGGTATTCATCCGTTCGCACTTCCCATTCCCCGACCAGCCACGCCGGAACCAGAATCGCTACCAGGATCGCTTGCGACCAGTGTTGCACCAGCATCCATCCGGCCAGCGCGCCGATCGCCCACATCAGAATGGCATTCGGCCAATGCTCCTGAAGATTGAAAATCTGCGCCGCAAGATAGATTCCGGCGCCGACGCAGATCGTCCCTATCGCATGAAAAGTAAGCGACAACGCTCGAAAGCGCTCCACCGTCAGCGCACCGGCCACCGGAAAGAATCCAACCAGCAGCAGCACCAGCGTAAACCGCCAACTGGGAGACAATTCCTCCCAATGAGCCGCCACGAACAGCAGAATCCCTGCGCACACCAGCAGGCCGCCAAGCGCAAGCGCGATATGCACCGGCCACCGGTGCCGCTCGCGCGCGCCGTGCTCTGCCTCAAATTTTCGGATTCTTTCCGCAGCTGCCGAATCGATAACTTCGGCGGACACCCAGCGTTCCACTTTTTTTCAATTCTCTCAGCCACGCGGAACTCTCCCAAAGGAAGGCTTGCTAAAACTGCCTCAAACTTCGGACGTAGTCGATTAAACAATTATTGAGAGAATATCCAAACGTTGGTCGGAAGCAAGGGAATACTGCAACGCCTGTTCGTGCCTTCGGCTCTGAACCAAATGCCAAATCTTATTTTTGTGTCGCGGGTAGCGCCCTCACCGAGAACTCCTCCGGCATTCGCGAATGATCCGGAAAATTCCCATACAACTTCTCCCCCGGCTCCCCCACCGTCACCGCCAGCACCAAATACCGCCCGCCCACAAAACACCCTTTCCATGATTGCCCCACGCCTCCAAACACCTCTTCCCGGTCCCCGCGCGATTTGATCGAATTGATCCCCACCTTGAACGCTCGCAGTTCCTCCGCCACGCGCCGCGCAATCTTCGCGTCATCGCACGCAATCGAAGACACCAGCGCCCCGTTCGACACGTTCATTTCCGAAATCAGCTCCTCTAGATGGTCCACCACCACAATCGAATCCAGCGGCCCAAACGGCTCGCTGTGATACAGCCGGCAATTCTTCGGAATATTCAACAGCGCCGCCGGCCCCACGTACGCCGACGTATCCTGGTTCGGAAAAATCATGCTCTCCTGCACGCCGCCTTCAAACAAGCTGATCGCGCCCTTCCCCAGCGCCTCCACATATAGCACTCGCAGCTCCTCCACCTTCTTGCTGTTGATCAGTGGCCCGAAATCCAGTTTCGGCAGCGGGTCCGTCTCCTTCTCCACCATCACGGGATTCCCATATTGCAATCCGCGCAACAACGGCAGATACATCTCCAGAAATTGCGGAAACAGTTCCCTCTGTACCACATACCGCACATACGCCGTGCAACGCTGCTTCCCGTAATCAAATCCCTTCCTCAACTGCTGCCCCAGCCCGCTCCAATCCGAAAACTGCCACACCCCGTACGTGTTGACTCCCTCCATCTCCAGCATGTACCGCTTGTTTTCGTCATACAAAGACGACGCGATCACCCCGCCGTTCGTCTTCCCGCCCACGAACGCCAGGCAATCCACAAACTCATTTCGAACCAGCGCTTCGCTCAACTGTCCACCCGACCCGCTGACCAACGACACCGGCAGCCCGCACTTCCGCGCCACCGCATGCGCCAGCGTCAGCGCGTACAGTCCGCCGTCCGTGGGCGTCTTCGAAATCGTCGCGTTCCCCGCCAGCAACTGCACCAGCACCGCATGCATCAGCACCGACATCGGATAATTCCACGACGCAATATTCGAAATCAGCCCCAGAGGCGCGCGCTTTCCCAGCATGCTCTCGATGTTTGCCACATACCATTCCACGCCGCTGATGCACCGTTCAATATCCGTCACCGCCCGCGCGTGCGGCTTCCCGATCTCCCACATCAGCAGCAAGGCGATCAGCTCTTTCTGCTTTCGCAGCCCCGCTAGGCAATCGTTCACCCGCCGCCGCCGTTCATCCAAATCCGTCTGCGCCCATCCGGCGGCCTCGGCCTTCGCAAACTTCACCGCTGTCCGCGCGGTCTCCAGGTCAATCATGGGGATTCGCCCCAGGCTCCGCCCGTCAATCGGCGACTCGTAGTGCCTCCCGAATCCCGGGTCCTTCCACTCCCCTTCAATCAGATTGAGTACGCGCCCCTCGGAATCAAACGCTTCCGGCGCTTCCGACTTAATTCGTGCAAACAGACTGCCCCATTCGGCAACAGGCGCAACAATAGGCATGCTCGGCCCCTTTCCCTGAACCACAAGCCATAATTGTAACTTTGCCCGCGCCGCCCGTTCCCTCAGTTTTTCTTATGGCCCCTACAAGAAAATACTTTCAACCTTTCAAACACTCTAACCATCGCGCCGATAATCCGCATACTCCTACTCGCTTTGCACCACCTGGCCGATGGAAATCCCCTGCACCACCGCATCGAACTGCGCTTGCAGTCCCTCGCGCTTTGCCTTCCGTTCGCCGTTTTCCTTTTGCAGCGTAGCCAACCGGTCTTCTTGCCCGTCCAGTTCCCTCGTATACCGCTGCAGCAGCGCCTTCTCCTCTGGGCTGCCCTTCAGCGCCTTCATGTTTTCCCGCAGCCGCGCCTGGTCTTTCTCGATCGCCTCCATCTCCTGCTGCCGCGATTTGATCTCCTGATCCACCGTCGAGATCTCAAATTTCTTGGCAATCACCTTTCGCAATTCCGCCTCGACCGGCGCCGTGATCGCTCCTTCCAGGACGAATGCCGCAAGTTGGCTGTCCGTCAGACCGGAAATGTAGATTCGTGAGACCTCCGGCCGGCTTTCCTTAATTGTGAATTTCTCCGTGTTCCCCGGCGCCACTTCCAGGCGAAATCGGTAGCGTGTGGCACTCGTCTCCTCCGGCTTCATCTCTTCCCCCAGTTTCCAGCCGTTGCGGATGGGATATTCCAGAACAATCTGCCGCGGTGTCACATCCGCGTTGTGGAACACATAGGTCGTGGCGTCACGCTCTTCGCGATGCACCGCCATTACCCCCTTCAGGATCGTTGTCCTCGTCACCGTTCTTGATCCCGTCTCAGATCCTTTGGCGACGCGCACCGCCTTGTCCGCCGCGAACGAAAGCAGCCGCCGTTCTCCCGGATGCAGAAGCTCCATGATTCCTTCTCCCACAAAAGAGTCCTGCTCCAGAACGTTGAATGTTCCGCCGTCAAGAGTTAGCCCCGAACTATTTTTCAACCACAGCGCGCGCAGCGGAGTCCCCTGTAGCCCGCCATCCTCATCCGAAGTGACCAGCGTGATCTTCTCCGCCTCAATCGGTGACTGCACGATGGGCACCAGCGCCGACTGGTTTTTCAGCACGGTAATTTTTTCTTTCAGGTTGTACTCAAACAGGTCTCCGACCGCAGCCCCCTCAGCTGCCGCCTCTTCCTTGCTCAGCAGGTCGCTCACATCGGTGCTCTCTTCCGTTTCCTCAACGTCCTCCGGCAATTTCGGGGGCGGCGCCATGCCTGCACCGCCAATCACCCCGCCCATCACGCCACCCACCGAACTTCCCGCTACGCCGCCTGGAACGCCACCAGCGAGGCCGTGAACCATGTATGGTGCCGTAAGGCGCCCTGCCTCCATGCTCGCTTCATGCGCCTGCGGCGTCAGCATCACCGATTCCGGCAACGGAATCACCGGCCGCCGCGTGTAGTACGGCTGTGAAATATTCTGGATGAACGACTGCGGCGTTCCCGATACCAGCGAAAGCTTCACGTCTTTCCAGTCTTCCCCCACCGTGTTGTCCACAATGGCCCACCCCTGCAGAAACGCTTTCGCCGGCGCTTTTGGCAGCACGATGCGATAGGTGCTTTTCCACACCGGAACTTCGCTGATGTAGCTCACCATCACTTCCCGTTCCCCGTTCCCCGAAGCTCCAATCGTCATCCGTCGCACGTCTTTCGATCTCGTCGAGCCCATCAGGCTCAAATAACGATCAATGTCCTTGTGAATCTCCGGATCGGCCGCGCGTACCGTCACCGCCGGCCCCAGTTCAAACAGGCGCATCTCCCCGGCGTCGCTAACAATCGCAAGCTGCGTCACCTGAATCGGGCTTCCCTTGGCACTCTCCTTTTCAATCGTTTCCACACTGAAAATCTTTCCAGTGGCACTCCCCGCACCGGTATGAACCTCAACACGGGTTCCGCGCAGCGCGATCAAAAACGCGGCGCTCGTCACATCCTCACCCAGCGGAATCTGCGAGCCCCTCAGCTGCACGTCGAGCGGCGCGACCGAATTGTAATGAACCGCGCTGATCCGCCCGCCATTCAAGTCCACTAGCGTGAGCGACTTCAGCACATCATTCAGTTGCGCCGTCGTAAACTCAATTCGCAGGTCCTGGTTTCCCCACACGCGTCCGGTGTGCTCGAAATAACCAATGCCATTCTTGTAAAGCACCACTTTTTTGACTGGAAGAGACGCGACCTTGCTCCTCTCCGTATCCGGAACCTCTGCACTGGCTTTTTTCTCGGAAGACGTCTGGGCGAAAGCAGCCGTGGTGCAAAGCAAGAAAACACACAAGTAGCGTACGCGCATCTGCGAGCCTCCCGCGCAAATTAATGGGACACTACTCGTTAGACACCGCGCAGGAGGTGCAAGAGCCCGATTTCAGTTTCTTTGCGTTTGGATCTTCGTTTTTCTTCGCGAGTCGCTTCCAATACCCCGTCCGCCCCAATGGCTCCCATTCTCTCGTTGCCTTACATAATCTTCACCGGGCCAAGGTCTTCCTTCATCTTCTGGAACGCCGGCGTGTTCTTCTTTGTGCCTTCCCAGGCGCTGTCCGGATAGGCGCGTTGCAGCTGGATGGCCAGGAAACTTCCGCGGATCAGGCTGGAATCGTGGTTCGACCACAGCTTGCTCGTGCTCCGGTCGCCATATCGGTTGATAATCACGCGCGAAAAGTTCGGCGCCTCTCTTGGATCGTATCCATGTTCGATGACGTTCTGCAGCCCCAGCCGGTCGGCCTGATTTTCCAACTCTCGTTGGTGCCCGTTCACGACCGATGCGATTCCCAACTCGGCCATGAATGTTCCCATGTCGCCGATGAATGCGCCGGCAGCGAGTCCCGCGATGGTCAAGCCCACCCGCGCGCCGCGTGTCTCATCCACTTCCCGTTTATAGTGCGCCTGCAGGACGTGCGCCATCTCGTGGCTCATCACAAATGCTAGCTGCGATTCATTTTCCATCGCCCCAAGCAGGCCGGTGTTGATCAGCAGAGTCCCGTCCGGCAATGCCGCGGCATTGATGGTCGGATCCTCGACCACGAAAAAACGGAATTCGATCGGCCGGCTGGTTCCTTCCGCCCCCGCGGGCAACAGCGAATCCCCCAGGCGCGACACATACTCCCGGACGCTTCGTTCTTCCAGCAGTTTCATCCGTCCCTGCACCTTTTTTCCCTGCCGGAATTCCAGGATGTCGGTGCCCGTCAGCGAATCCTTCGACTGCACCACTTCCATGCCATGCGGCATTTTGTAAGCATCCGCTGGTGCCGGCGGTCCCAGGTCAATCTGCTCGGCCTCCACCGTTCCGTCTTTGCGTCGGATGCCGGTGTATTTCACGTGGCAGGCTGCGAGCTGTCTCTGGCTAGAGCTGTCCGCTCCCGCCGATGGAGCTGATGCCACTTTCGCCACATTCCACTCCCGCTTCGTGTTCGCACCTACCTGCAGCAAGTAGCCGTCAAGCTTCAGCCGCCCTGCATCGCCGGCGGCAATTTTGCCCACCTCCGCAGGCTCTTCCTGCAGATAAGCCGTTCCGTGGACCCTTTTTTCGCTCTCCTTTAAATCGACCGTGATCTTTTCAGGAAAGAATTTATGCCTGCCCATCCACTGGCCCTCGGCGTCAACCAGCATCCCCACGGCCAATTCTTCCGGCTTCATGGAGTGCTCGCCGCTCGAGTCCTGGCCCACCACCCGGCTCACCGATGTCGTCTCCAGCCTGTCGTCCAGAATCAGAACCACGCTGTCGTCAACGCGGCCGGTGATGTACCCACGGAGCCGCACCTTGGAGGAGCTGCTTGCTCTGGCAGGCGCCAAAATAGTCAGCGCCACGGCCAAAGCCAGTGCTCTTTGCCTGGCAGCCCGTTCGTCCGTCCGTAGTCCGCTGCATTCCTTCATGCTCTCTCCGGTTACTCGCCCGCCGCTATTTCTTCTGCGAGCCGAGCTCTTTCTTCATGTCCTTCACGATTAGCTGGGCGGCAAATTTCGCCATCGTTTTTTCGTTCCAGTTGGGCGCGATTTTCACGTGCACGTGCATTCCGCATAGATTTTGCTTATCGCTGCGCCGCTGAACGTCCGCGTCCAGCTTCAAACTCCGCATCCCCGCCCCGAAACCTATCAAAGCGTTTTTTACCGCACTGCCTTTCTTGTATTCCGTGACCGTCCCGTTGATGATTACGGATTTCTCCGCGTCCGCGTCATCCACCGCTTCTCCTTCGCCAATTACGTCGTTCACCAGTTTTGACTTCTTCAACTCGTTCCGCAATTCGGCGTAGAAATAGTCGTAAAATGCGGGACTTAGCTCCACTCCCTCCGCCCCATTGAAGTGTTTCGCTTCGGCGGTCTTGAATACCGGCGCCTCGTTCTTCGCCACCGCATACCCGCCCATCGTCAACTGCGCCAGAACCATCAGTCCAATCCAGATTCGCATTTGGATTCTCCCGTTTGAATCGTTTGTTAAAACTCCGAACCTCTTCATCTGCCGTCTCGCACTTGACTTCACTTCAATCGCCTCTACTTCTCACTGTGACTTCGCTGCGGCGCTGGGTGTCGCTTCCCCAGCCTTCCACAGCGTGGCAACCGCATCTTTCAACTGCTGGCCCCGCAGGAAATTCCGTGTAGCGTCTTTCAGTGATTCTTCCAGGTCGTCTTGCACATTTTTTTGGACGTTCTTTTTCTTCGCGGCTCCCTTGGCGATGGATGTTCCCGTTGCCTTCACTTCGGAGGTTTCTCCGGTCTTTGGGTTCTTCACGATCGTGGAAAATTCCACCTTTCCGAAGAAATCCAGCCCCGAGCCTTCCGCCAATCCGAAGTGAAACAAATACACGCGCACCATCAGGTCCGCGGAGTTGGCATCCGTCGCAAGCAGGTTTGCCGACTTCAGCGACTCCTCCAGCGCCTCCCGAACGATCACTGTCGGCTGCCGGTCCAAAAAGATGCCGCCTCGCGACTTCAACACCAGCATCGGTTGCGGATTCCCGGAACGGTCCGTGACGTCTGTGATCCAGAGTTTCGGCGCGCGCTCGAATTTTTGTGGTGGCACCGGCTCCGCTAGATGGACGCTGATGATATTTTCGGGCTTCGGCTTTGGTTCGTCCGCCACTGCTCTGGCATGGAACGCCAACACCGCAACTCCCAGCACAAGATTTCCAGCCAATTTTCCAGTCCTACGCATAGTGCTCCGCCTTTAGACGGGATGCTTGCTTTTCAAAATTTTTCCTTGAGACGTGCGCAACCAGGTTCGTAGGGGAAGCCAGTTCCCTGCTCAATCGAGGGGTGCCCGATTTTCGCCTGGGTGAGAGATTCGGCCGCTCCTCGTCCCTTGCAGATAACTTAACTCTGAGGCGAGTCTAGCATCTCCGCTATCGACCGCATGGCCAATTCTCGAGCTGTCGTTTGTGAGTTAACTGTACTTTATTCGCCCCGGCTGGCATTTCGGCCAGGTCTTGTTTTCCCCTATTTTTTCAAGTCGGGGTCTTCGATTCTCTTCGCCACCATCTTCCAATACCCTACCGGCCGCAACCGCTGCAGAATATCCGCCTGCTTGCAATCCCGCCCAATCAGCACCCGCGGCTCGTATTTCTCCACGCCTTTCAATATCCGTGCCGCCGCGTCCTCCGCCGTTGTGATCGCCACACGGTCAAACCGCGAAACGCTGTCCCCATATAAACTCGCTTTCGCGCGTGCCCCCAGTCGCGCTCGCTTCGCAATCGCCGTCTTGATCCCTCCGGGATGCACGCTGGTCACAAAAATATTAGTGCCTTCCAGTTCATGCCGCAGCGATTCCGTGAACCCTCTCACCGCAAATTTGCTCGCGCAGTAAGCCGTCTGCCCAACGACTCCCACCAGCCCGAAAACGCTGGACGTATTCACGATGTGTGCCCGCCGCTCCTTCTTCAGCAGCGGCATGAAATAAAACACGCCGTGAATCACGCCCCAGAAATTGATCTCCATCAGCCAGCGAATGTCTTCCAGCGACAAATCGTCAAACTTCCCCAGCACCGCCACCCCCGCGTTATTAAAAAGCACCGTCGCCCGCCCGTGCTGCGCCGCCACCTCATCCGCAAACGCCTTCACTCGCGCTTCGTCGGCAACATTCACAATGTGCTGCGTCACTTTCCCCTTCGGCGAACCCAGCAACGCCACCGTCTCCGCCAACCCCTTCTCATCCACGTCCGAAATCGCCAGCGACGAACCCATCGCCGCTAACTGTTGCGCCAGGCACCGCCCCATCCCGGAACCCGCCCCCGTAATCACCGCCACGCCTTCGCCCAGAAATCCCATCGGTACACCTTCACGTTTGGATTCACAGCCATCCTGCGCAAAATCATTCGAACCGCACTACTACCACAATTCGCCGCAAGCGGCCAGCGCCGCGGACACGGTGGATGCCTGGCTTATGGTTGGGGGTAGCTAACGCGAACCGTATTGCGCCCGCCGCGCTTCGCCTCGTACAGCATCTGGTCCGCCTTGCGCACCAGCGACGTAAACTCCGGCGAGTCTTTACCGGCGCACCCGGCGATGCCAAAACTCGAAGTCACATGCACGCTTTGCCCCTGAAACGGAAACGAGAGCGCCGCAAACTGTTCCCGAAAACGGTTCACAGTCGCTTCGATATGCGCGGCTTCCACGTGCGTCATCACCAGCAGGAATTCGTCCCCGCCCAGCCGCCCGCAAATATCCGAAGAGCGCGTGCAACGCTTCAGGTAGTCAGCGAACGTTTTGATCACTATATCCCCGGCGTGATGCCCGAAAGTATCATTGATGGTCTTGAATGAATCGATGTCCGCCACCACAACCCACAGCGAAAACCCGTGCCGCGCCGCACCGCGCAACTGCTTGAACGCCCACTCCTCGATCGCGCGGCGATTTGGCAAGCCCGTCAGAGGGTCCGTGCGCGCCGCCTCTTCCAGCTTCATGCTCTTCGCCGCAAGCTCCCGGTTCAAATCAATGATCCGTCGGCCCACCCCGATGCGCGCCAGCATTTCGCCCGGATCGAACGGCTTCGCCAGGTAATCGTCCGCACCCGCTTGCAGCCCCTTCACCACATTTCCCTTTTCGGTATTGCTGGTCATCAAAATGATGTAAGTGTACGGGCGTGACTGATCCGCTCGAATCCGCTGGCACAATTCCGGACCTGAAAAATCCGGCATCATCCAGTCCGTCACCACGATCGACGGCGAAAATTCCTCGATTGCCTGCAGCGCCTCTTTCCCGTTTCGCGCATAGTGCACGCTGAACGGCTGCGACTCCAGCACCTGCTCGACCAGCTTCCGGTAAACCGGCGAGTCGTCGACCACTAGCACATCATAGATGGAACCTGGCGCATTCATGCAGTTTTGCCGCAATTGAACAGACGCGGCGCTCGATTGAGTTTCCCTGGTGTGGCGTGCTTAGACCCAACTTAGCAGATGGAGACCGGAATCTTGGATTTGCTGGCAGTGATTCAACCAAAGAGGCAATGCCGACTTACGAATCTAATGTAACCCTTATCTTACTGCTTCAACCCGTGCATCAGCAGCGCGCCCTCGGCCTTAAACGCTCGAAGTTGCGCCGCATCGCGGAACCATCGTCCGCTGTAAATCTCGGGTGACGGTGATGGATCCACGATCCGTTCATGCGCGACGTTCATGAACCCCGCCGCGCGGAAATATTCCGCCCATCCCTCAGCAAGCAAAAGATGTGTTGGCACGGCCAGCAACGGCCCCCACTGGTGGCAATGCGGATTGTCCCGGTAATAATTGATCAGAATCCACGCCGCCCCGCCGGGCCGCAGCACCCGGAAAATCTCCCGAATCCCTGCCGCAGGCTCGGGCCAGTAATACGCCGACTCCACCGAAATCACATGGGTAAAGAAATTCGCGTCCCACGGAACTTCCCCAACTTCCCCGGTAGCATAAAGAATATTTTCGAAGTCCAGGCTCGTCCGCCGCGCCACGCGGATCATCTCGTCCGAAACATCCATCCCCACCACGCGGCCCTCCGGCACCCGCTTCGCCAGCCGCCGCGCCAGCCATCCCGACCCGCACCCCACATCCAGCACATTATCCGTCGCCGTCAGCCGCATCTTCTCCAACACCGGCAGCGTGATAGGCAGATGATCCTGCTCCATCCCCTCCCCGCGCCCAGCCTCCGCCCACCGGTTAAATTCCTCCCGCAACAAATCTTTGCTGTCTGGCTCCGGCATTTCTCTCTTCATTCTTCCCTGTAGCGCTGGTCTTTTAAGCCAGCTCTTTCTTCCTTTCTTCCTTTCTTCCTTTCTTCCTTTCTTCCTTTCTTCCTTTCTTCCTTTCTTCCTTTCTTCCTTTCTTCCTTTCTTCCTTTCTTCCTTTCTTCCTTTCTTCCTTTCTTCAATCC
>Ga0210402_10003135_pt1 | contig 15674 bp, 15 predicted proteins | sample IncBWC7MmetaG_FD_161055 | JGI IMG/M metagenome (GOLD analysis project Ga0210402, IMG submission 161055) | Forest soil microbial communities from Barre Woods Harvard Forest LTER site, Petersham, Massachusetts, United States - Inc-BW-C-7-M | ecosystem: Environmental > Terrestrial > Soil >...
CCTTGGTAAAGGTTCCCAGTCTACCGATTTGCACAACTCACACGACCGCCTCATTCAACAATTTGTATTTGTTGTCTGACCTGCCAATCCCACCCTGCTGTGCTCTTCCATCACTACCACTGCACCAAGAGCATGCTGCGCTCATTCTCATGGAAATATTGATCTCTTTCTTACTCGGAATGGAAACTAAATGAAAAAATAGTGGGGCTTCCACCATGCATGGACAAAGCGTGTTGTGACAGTTTGAAGTTTCATCCGTGATCTACTCTTAAAAGTGATATAGAACGATCGCCATCGCCGGTCACCATCAGAAGGAATAGGCCTCGGAGACCACTGCAGGGCGGTCGGGTAGAGGTATATACCGATACCCAGCTAACCTACCAGATTGACCCCATCTATGCAAGTCTCTGTTCCCACATCCTCTGTGATTCGCGCTGATCCAACGGACTTGTAATCAGTGATATATTAGTGATAGGTGGACAATGGGCCTCTTGTGAACGCATGTCCGAGTCAACCCTGTTAACCCAGAATCAGTGGCTGAGACCTGCATTGGAGCGCCCTTGTTGTGATATGAGTCTACACTTACATCATTCTCCTGTTTTACCGGTAGATCTGCACAATCACAAGGGATACGTGTACGTGCCAGCGCGACCCGAATGGCTTTAAGCTGCGATCAAGCTTTTATCGCCGTTTAGCGCCTCCCGACTGGTGAAATAAAGTATACACGTGACATGATTATTTTCTTTATGCCCAACCGATATCAACTTGCTTTCCTCGCATCTCTCTTCCTCACCTTCACCGCCCTCCTTTTAACATCACGGTTCATAAATTCAAAGCTCCTTGCCGCCGGATACGACATTTCTGAGCTCATCCTCATTGGACTGCCAAAGAATACTAATCCAACTCCGACTGCAATGGGGGAGGTCACTGTACCATTACTCAGTAACTTGGAGGAGATAAAAGCGCACCTGCAGAGTCTACAAGAGAAAATAGCACCATATCTAGAGAATGTCCAGTGGAAGGACATTGCGAGCTCACCGGCATTCGCGCTGACACTTGCCATTATCACTGCTACGTTTATTTACACCAAAATCGTGCATACTGGTGGGTTCATGCGTAGTGGCTGCGATAGATGAAGTCCACATGCTCATAATAGACTGGCCTGGTCCTTGCAGGGAGGTCTAAAACTTTGGACCCCAAAGTTTGGCAAGAGTTCCCCCTCAGCAAGAAAATTATAATCTCTCCCAACACCGCCGTGTTCGTATCAATTTCTCCCCAATGGTAAATTGCAAGCAACTCAAATACTTGTTAGGTATCGGTTCACTTTGCCTCACCCTCAAGACGTTCTAGGGCTTCCCATTGGGCAACACGTTTCTGTGGCGGCACATATCAATGGCAAGGAGATTGTCCGAAGCTACACCCCCACGAGCAGCGACGATGACCTAGGTCACTTTGACCTCCTCATCAAGGTAAGTCTTAGCCAAAGTCACCTACCAGCATTGTCACTGATCGAACATTCCAGACCTACGAGAAAGGCAACATTTCCAAATACTTCTCGCTCCTCAAAATCGGCGATAAAGTCCGCTTCAAAGGCCCCAAGGGTCAATTCCACTATTCCCCTTCCCTTTCCCGCGAGATTGGCATGATCGCAGGTGGAACCGGTATTACGCCCATGGTCCAGATCATTCGCGCGGCACTCAAGAATCCCTTCGACCGCACCGTAATTCACCTCATATACGCCAATGTCAACGAGGAAGATATCCTACTCAAGGATGAGCTCGAAACTCTACTAGATGTACATGGCGAGACCAGATTCAAGATCTACTATGTATTAAATAACCCTCCGGCTGGGTGGAAGGGAGGTGTTGGGTTTGTTTCGAAGGAGCAGATCAAGGAACACATGCCCCCAACAGACTCGAACATCAAGATTCTCATGTGTGGTATGTTTTCCCGCACAGTCGTTGTGTGTGCCACGTTTTCTGATATTGTTCAATACGCAGGTCCTCCCCCGATGATGACTGCAATGAAGTGAGTGTTTTATGACGAGTAGATGCGCATTTGCTAACTGGTTCTTTAGAAAACATTTGAACGATCTCAACTACCCTGCTCCTCGCGCCGTCAGCAAACTCGTTGATCAGGTATGTCGTGAAATGTTCTTCTACGATCATGCGCTCATGGTATCTACTAGGTCTTCCTTTTCTAAACGGTTGGTTACTTCGCAGTGTGCTCGCAGACTTTTATCTTCCCAAGAGTCTAGAGGGTTTTCTAGAGAAATGTCTGGATAGATCTACAGACTATTATTTGGGGTCGGCGTTTTTATAATCTGATGCCTATTCACGACTGATCAGAGTGGCTTGTAAGCCGATACCCGACTGATATGTACGCACAATCTCCGTCATGCCCGTACTCGTGAACGTGGAAACTATGGATACTTGAGGCAAACTTGAGGCGTGATCCCGCTCCTTCAAATCCCGGTCGCGATTTGTAATTTGTCACATGATTATAATTCAGTCATGAAAGATCTTGGGACATTAATATTTATATAAGAGCAAGCCATAGCACTGTTATTCCAAAGCCCTCGATTCATTTATTGTCCTATTGTTTCAAATTTCCCCGTACACAACCATGTCGAAACCTATCCTCCACACATTTTCTGGCTCTGTGTGGGCTGCAGGTGAGTTTACCTGTGAAAGTCGACGTGTCTTTCTGATCAGATATTATTATGTCGTTGCAGTTCCAGAACTAGCAATGTACATATGCATTCCTCTTGCGTCGTCTATCCGCAACTTATTTTTCTGTGTACAGTCACGAACTTGGCTATGAGGAAGGTGACATCGAGATAAATGTCGTCAATCTTGTGAAAGGCGAGAACTTTGTACCAGCGTTCGTAAAGATCGTATGTCAACCGATTGCTTCACACGTAAATAATATCCTAAGTCTCAACAGAACCCAAATGCTACCCTCCCAACATTGGAGGCGGACGGCAAAGTGTACACCAACACCGCCGACGTCACGTCCTACCTGGTCAAGAATGCTCACAAAAGGGTCCGAACTGGCACCGACTTGATCAGATTAATCCACGAGCCAAAATATGATCCCAACTTTTCCCTTCTCCTTGCAGTATGAACAATCCGTGCTTTGCACTGGAAGCAGTACTAATAGGTGAATCTCTTGTAGCGAAACGACGAAGAGCTCAGCGCCAAAAGCACTAATTTACCCGGAGCTTTCCTTGCACACCGTTCGTCCTAAGCCTACGGGTAGCTATGGCCAAAATTTCATTTGACTTACAATTTGGATGTACAGGACAAGATGCACTCCTTAAGATCGCTCAGACCCCCGAAGCTGCACCACATAAAGAATTCTACGATGCCAAGATTGCTGGAAATGGCGGCCTGCTCGCCATTTACCAAGGTAAAGCCCCTGAAGCGGTAAAGCTCGGCTTCTTCGCGAAATCCCAGGCCCATTTCGAAACGGTCTCTTCCGTATTCTTCGAAGTTCTCCCGCCTTACCTCCCTGAAAGCGGGTTTATCGGCGGCGAGTCGCCAGGGGAAGACGACTTCCACATCGGAGCGTGGTTGGCAAGGATTAGTGCGACTGCCGGCGCGAAGGCTAGTGAAGACGGTTTGAAGGCGTTGGAGAGCGCGCTAGGCAAGCCTATTCCAGCGAAAGTGGCTGCGTACTGGAATGCTTGGATTGAAAGGCCAAGCTGGACGGTGGTGTATGCAGATGGGCTTCACTAGATCATTGATCATCCCATGGTTCTTTTTATGCATGGTAGAACCAATTCCCGATAGTTATGAGCGGCGAGGAGAGGTGTCTCGGAAATGCTGAAGCGTCTGCATCGTTCAATGGATCATTCAGTATTATAGACAAACCTTGCAGCTGATACTTCTCCCGACCCCAGAAGCTGCACCAGATTAAGAATTCTATGACGCCAAAAATGTAAATGACGGCTGTCTGTTCGCCATCTACCAAGGCAAAGCCCCTGAAGTTATTGGACTTGTTCGCAAAATCCAAGGCCCACTTCGAAACAGGCCCCGGAAGCTGTCTGTCCGGACCTTTGCGGATTTGAGAGCCTCAAAATGGCCTAATCTTTGTCCGAATATTGCAGATTTGGGACGAGTGGCAGGACCGTGGACCTGAAGGTCTATCCACCCATTCCCAATCATCTAAGTCAGGTGATCCGCCGGATTTTTTTTGAGCAGTCACGTTAAAAAATTGGAGATTTTAGGCCGATTTCGGGGCGTTTTGCCGGATAGACATATACGGGAGCTTCCGGGGGCCTTTCGAAACGGTCAGTATAGTTCGCATTGGTGGCGACAGGCCTCCATATTAGTGCGACTGTCGGTGCGACTTCGGAAGACCCGTAAAGAACAACTGACGCGGAGAAAGCGCTGAGCAAGCCTGTTCCGGCGAAAGTGGCTACAGCTGCGTATTGGCTGAACTGGAAGACGGTGTATGCCGATGGGCTTCTTTGTTGCGCGTGGAATTGACATTGTATTCGTAGAACTATCCATTGCACTAAAGGAATTTGTACCCGCCCACTGGCACCACAGAGTTCCCAACCCCGAGGTTAATCATCACGAAGAACTCAATCCCGCAAGTCTGAAGACATACTGGGGCTCAGTGGCTGCATAGTGACAAGAACGCGTCAGATCGCGCAAGCCATGAATGACAGCTGCAGGCGAAGGGATTGATAAATATGAACGTTCTGGAACAGCGAATGATCGATGCGTCTTAGGATTCCACGGTTGAAGATCCATTTAAATGTGTTGTTGAATCCTCCAGCATCTCTAATCGACACTCATGTAAACTGTGCAAACACAATAACATCAACATTACGTCGCACTATAACCATAAGATCCAAATGTCCAACTTACCTCCTTTTAATCTCACCAGCAGCCTCTATACCAATCTGAAACTCCTTTTCCGTAGGCTCCTTGATCGAGTTCCGCGCAACCTGGATGGCAGAGTCGTAGTAATGGAGCAGAGATAATCCGTCCTCGTCGGTGGGAAGAAGCGGGAGGATGAATCGGAAATGATGCAGCATGCGGGCGTGGGGTTTTAATGTTGGGTGTGTAGGGATTATTAGGTGAGCCAGAGCATCTATGTTTGAAGTATTAGTGCAAGGAAATGTGACAGGCGTCGTATGCATTACTGACCGATTTCCTGGATTGTGTCCAAAAGCGCTCGACGAAAATAAATTCCGCCGTACTTCGTGCCTATTAACATAAACATTGGTAATGAGACTAATATTTCCTCGTACGGTGGGACAGTGTTAATAATGTATTCTAAACGTACCTGGCCTGCCCCAACCCTCATGGAATGCGTTCTTGGGCTGGGATTCATACGACACCAAACATGTCCGAATATACTCCTGTTGAATGTATTCATTTACTGGCTTGAAAATGCGGGAGATATTAGTAAAGTAACTGGGACCACAATGATGCTGACCTTAGGGACGTCACCTCGACCGATCGTTCTGTACACCTTCGAGATCCGCTGCAGCCGCAGCCTCACCGCTATCCTTCGTTTCACGCAGAACGACAAAGAAGTGACGAGCTGTTAGAAATGTGCGCATTGCACACATCAATCGCACTGTAAAATGCAAAGAAAACTGTTAGTTGGACGAACCACAATGACATACGATGTTCCTATGACAAGCGCATTGAAGTTGCGAGTCCATGACTGGTTTGGGGCCGTTCGTACGGCTTGCGAGAGGAGAGCCACACATGAGAGGCCGGTTGCGCAGATTGTTGCTAGGACCAGGAGGGCATAACTGATTTCTGAGATTGTCCTTAGCACTCGTGGTGAAAGCATGACATGAACGAAGGACGTCCAACTTGAAAACGACGAGAAAGATCATGTGATCAGGTCCAATCTTTAATTATAATCAACAGGTTTCATTCCAAATGTACCGCAGATGCGGGGGAACAGGCTTATTAATACACAGTATAGAAGGTATAACGAATAAAGAGTGATAGTAAATACGCATCAAACTTGCACGTTCTCACTGGAAAACAAACGCAATGAGCTTCGTGTTCCCGGAGTGAAAAATCGGCACCTACGCGAACTGTCCGATAACATTCCCTTGAGGGGAATATTCGCAGACAAAGAACTTAGCTTCCTAAATGTCATGATAATGTCAGAACCAAGGCATTTGTGATAACAGAGCGTGGAAACCTCACCCCAAAGCTGCTGGCGAAGATGCCGTTACAGGATTGAACGGCGCAACCTACTTGGGTCGATGCCTTCCAGACCACCTGAGTGAAATGAGAAGGCTGGGGATTGTTAGAGTTGTAGCTCGCTGAGTCAAGAGGCCGATCATCAATATGCCGATCGCATCGAGGAAGAAGGTAGGTTGCACTCACAGACTTCATCCGTCCAAGACTTGACAGCAGACGAGATACCATAGCTGTCGCCCGTGCCGGCAGCCAAATTTTCTGCACGGGAGTCGATCAGACAAGAGTTTGTTACGCTTCAGTGGGACGGACGGGGCATACCTCCGAATGGACCAAGGGAGCCACCAGAATGTTCAAATTTGCAGTTGTTAGCCCATTGCTGGGCTTTGCTGGCCAGATTATCGCTCCAGGTCAAATCCGAAGCACCGTGCTGGGCGCGGACCGAGTTGTGCGCGGACAAGTATTGCCCGATATCACCGTTCCCAGCTGAGGATGCGGCGGGTGGTGGGTTGGGGGTTTGGGGGGTTTCTGCGGGAGCAGGCTTGGATGTGGTGGGTGGCGGTTTGGGAGTCGAAGTGGTCCCAGGAGGAGGGGGAGGGGTTGGGGACTCTGTGGGTTTGGAGCTGCTGGACGATTTAACGAGGGCTGTGACACTCGGCGCGGTGGACGAACTGGACGAACTGGACGAACTGGACGATGTTGTGGAAGAGGTAGTGATGACCGATGACGTGCTCGACGTAGATGTGGTTATTTGACTACCAACACCCGCGGTGGGACCCAAGATTGGTCCGTTACCAGATGAGATTTTTTCGCTGCGATGTTGGAAGTAAGATAAAACGTAACCATTCAATAATATTACGATTGCATGACATACGGTTCCATCCCGCAAGCTTCTGAAACGATGGAATCCCAAGCGTCTTGCGTACTTTCTGTTTTCTGCATCACGGCTCCCCAGCGGTCGGTACCCATCATTCTACCAGGGACACCCCATTTCGACTGGCATCTTTGGACGCAGTCTAAGGCCTTCCAATATTTCTTCGAGCAGGCTGGGCCAGCCAGCCCACCCGAAAGGACAGAGAAGATGACAGCTAGGGAAAGCAACGGAGCAGTAAGACGGGTCATGACTATCAAAAGAAAGGAGGTGAAAGAACGTGTGGTAAAAGAGAGAATAGACAAGGCAAGACCCAGGGAACGTAAGAGTGATGAGTGAGCGACAGAGAGTCGGGAAGAGAATGGGCTAGGCACGAGGTTGACCAGCTATATACCAGATTGCCATCGTGCAAATGTAGTCAGTTGCTACACAACCAGTGACAGGTCCTGCCGGTTCTGGTTGTTAAGGGACAGATCGTCTGCGAGCGTTGAACCCAGGCTGTCATCCATATCAATATCATAAGCGAGCCTTCGAACATTTGGATCTGCGAACAGGTTGTAATCTGTTGTAGCGACAGTTGATCGCTGCACACGACCATGACACCGCCATATTACATTCTCTTTTCACATTCCTCGATCTCCACTGCAACCCCAGCACCGTCAACATCGCTCGGCCATCCAACAATCCAATACCACTATGCTGACGACTCCCCGTTGTCACTGCTACCCCAAAGCGCGGGTGAACACGTCCTTGTCCTGGACTACGATCCCGCATCAACCCCACCGCCAACCGTGAAAAGTATCTCTAAAAATATGGTTGTGACTGGTCTGAAGGTCGCAGAAGCACCTGGGGCTGCGGCAGCGGATGAGGGCGATGTGAAAAGAAATGACAGAATGTATATCGTAGAGACTACCATCTGCGAAGACAAGTGCATAAAACTTATTCAATCTAATCTTTGATCTCATTTTTGACATTCAAGAGCCACGGAGATCTCCCAGGCAGAACCCAAGTCTGCTGAAGCTGCTCTAACACAATTTAAGCAGAGGTGAAGCAGTGTTTATAAGTGGATGGAATTCCATGCACTGAACTTATTCCGCCAAGAAATGCTGTGATACGACACGCCCTCATGTATCCAGGTACCTCGAACAATCCCAAATCACCATCACCGTCTGGTTCACTTCCGGTCTCACCTTTGCGACCCGGATTCAAATGATAGAGCGTTGTGCCGATTGTGTGTTGTCCTATCATGATATTAAATAATGGATTGCAACCACATAAGTATTGATTCGGTCTCGGAACTGAGGTGAGGTAGAGCCGTGTATATGTTATGTTTCAAGTTAAGTATCTACTATGAGCGACAATAACCCTTAACGCCTTTTATGCCTATTTCCACGACTTTTGTTCTGAGCGGGCTGCGCCTTGACTGAAGTTGACGCTGTGACGTTTGGTGATTCATCACCCGCTAATAGGGCGGAAAGTCTGAAGGTAGAATCACCGTCGGTATACATCAGTATCGTGGAATGATATCACCCCAGAGTAGCGATGACTAGCACAAAACGATACGTACCCAGACTTGAGGTCCCCGCTCGCCATGGCATTTTGCATGTTAGTCATTTTGGCATGTTGCTCCTTGAGTTCTTCCATTGCCTCCAGGTCTAAGTTTTTCTGTGGTCCAAAGGTGTAACCAAACAAGGAACGGACAAGGAATTATGGGGCCATACCGTAATATAGGGCATCGCTAGCATCATCGCACCACCCACGACCATCAATATCATCATCGGGTTCTGGAACATGGCAAGGAGGTTGAATGATTCAGGAGGGACGAAGTAGACATTCTTCTGTCGGGCGGTGAGTGTAATGGGGTACGATAGAAGAATTGTCGATGGTGGATTTAGGGGAGTCCCGGGCACATAAGGTCGGACTTCAGGCGTGGAGTCAAGGACATCGATACGTAGCTGGAGAAGGATGGGTATGAAAGCAAGGTATATCCGCAGCTAAAAAACGTACCTGGTCGAACAGATAATCATGCGATAACACAGAAAGAACATATGTTCCTGCGGGGACGTCTGGTCTAAAAGCATACCATTAGCATTACGGATACCAGATGCATGAAGTCTCACATCAGAAAACTCCCATCGAGCGTGACGCCCCCGGCCATCCTCCCATCATCCAGCACCACTTTTGATGAACCCAAGGCTCCAATACCTCCTCAAGAACATAAGACATCACGCTCAAAAGGGAGTGCAGGACGGAGCTTACTGGGACACACATCATTCCATTGTATTTTACCACGGACATCCCGTGCTGATACTGAAAAGATGATACTCGGGGTTCGTCAAAATATGAAGACTCAGTTGGTTGGAATATCTTACCTTGCGAGTGCGACGACTCGGAGCAACCGAATTCGAGCCATGCCAGTGATCATGATCGTGACAGAGATGGAGGCTTTTGGACAATACGGACAAACAACCTGCTCAGAGATCGACTGCACTGCCAGTGGCACTTGAACCAAAATTGAACTCGAAATGCGGCAAAAAAGAGCTAAGGCGTACCGCAAACTCATGGCGTTGTACTCCACGTCTTTTGGTTTCAGACAGCCTTACCAAATACTTGGTGAGTCCAGTTTGCGTGTAAATTTTATATTCCACTCAACCCTTCATATCCAGTCGACTCCGAAATGTGCAAATCAGCCACAGATCTGAAGCTTGGGCTGGTAAAACAACTCGGCATCGTCCTCCAAGACGAAATAAAACCGAGTAAGCTCGGCTGCATTCACAACCCGGAGACTTCTAATAGCAAAGCCGTTCATCAGTGATCACCCAATGCTGTATCCACGAGTTGTATCTCCAAGGAAAATTACAACAAACTGCGGTGGATCTGGCAAAGACCTTCGAACGCAGGAAATGTAATCATCGGGAACCTATTTCAGGGGATGAATGTCTCGTCAGTGTTGTTGGTATGTCTTGAACAGAATCTAAGTCCTCGACTCCTACATCTGCTAAACCTTCAAAAGGTGACGCCAATAAGCATCGCTACGTGATCGTGACGCAATCCAAGCCCCTCCGCGTCATACTCCGAAACATCCCGGCCGTCCCAATCATACATCTCAACCGTTCCGTGATGGTTCTCGAACCCCCAAGCGATACCACAATCAAGGCGAAAGAATGTGTACGACTTATGTCATTCTGGTTCTATTTATCGCGTAGCTAACAACGGTGTATAGATTGAAAAAAAGGCGCTTCATCCAACCGCCTCCGACATGGCTCTTGTGGGATCTTCCACCTCCACCGAAACCTCTCGAAAAAAGAAGAAAGGACCAAAAGGACCAAATCCACTGAGTGTTAAGAAGAAGAAGAACGTGGGGAGTACCCCTGAACTGAGCGCGAAAAGCAAAAGGAAGGCGAGGGAGAAAGAGTTTGAGAATGATGTGACACCTGCGGAAGACGGAATGCACACGGCCAAGGTCGGGGAGAAGCGGAAAAGGGGGGAGACCAGCGAGAGTTTGGAAGGTGGTGAGAAAAATGAGGAGCGGGAGGATGTGCAAATGCATTCGGGACAAAATGGAGTTGGAAAGAAGAGAAAGCGACGAAGAAAAATGGCAGCAGGCTCTAACCACGACCCATGATTGGCGCCGAGATCGAGACGGATTGATTTCGCTGGTGGTGTTATATTTAACTTAATGACTTTGAAAGGGTTAAACATTCAACATTGAATCCCAGGGCTCCCCATAGGCACACAGAGCGTACGTCTCGTTTCAGCTAAACATGAGGTAAAATCCTGCAGCTGGGCGGTTACTGAAAAGACAACGAGGTGAGAATTAAATGTAGTCCACAAGAGGCAACTAACGGCACCAACTTGTCCATGTTTCAGTTCTCTCGAAACAAAATCGTGGACACAACTCGAATTCAAAGCGCATAAGGACACGAACTAGCATACATACGGAGTTCACCCATACCAGTCCAAGCTCTAGCAATAATAATAACACGAACGGTCTGCAGATCTGAGAATGGCGTACTTCGAAAGCCCACTATGGGCGAATCGGAAGAGGATTGATTCCATGTTCCACAAACTAAGGCTGTGGTGACCGGTGACCGCGTGAAGACGGCTATTAGGGAAAGCAGTATGGAGGCAAAGAAGGTAAGTATAGCTACGCGAACACAGAAACCGCGACCACGCCAGGGCCCCGTGCCTGGAATTGGGCGTTGTCACTCAACTCCTCTCGTCTTGGGTGTATACAGGGAAAGTTCGAGGGATTCAGTATCTTGAGCTTAGTCGTGACGATGGTCCATGGAGGAGGTGATGAAGGTTCGGCACTGCTCCATGGCTGCCACAATCCAATGTTACCATGAAACACGACTTATTCAGAACTCTGCTGGTACCACCTACCCGCCAACAAGAACTTGCAATTGAATGTCGCGACATCATCTGTCTCACATCCAACAACTTGAAGCATGACTACATTGTACGAGTCAACAGCCCATATAATGCGGTTGGGACTAAGGGAGTCACGGTCTGACTCCTAAATGATCCCTATTCAAAAATTGGGACCCCCGAACATATTATCAACATTGAAATTGTTCCAACGTTACAGTAAGAAATCGCGATATCATCATCATCTCAAAGTCGTACGAAATTTATTGTTCACGTCAATCGTATACAACATAAGTAACCCCCTCGACAGACGCAGCAGGACAGATATAGATGGGAACTGAATCTAGGAGATCAGTTTCCACCACGGAGCCGAAGAACTAAGAAAGAATAAGTCAGAGAGATTCAAACCTACGGACAACATGCTACTCACCCAAGTGGAGGGTGCTCTCTTTCTGAATATTATAATCCGAAAGCGTGCGACCATCCTCCAACTGCTTCCCAGCAAAGATCAAGCGCTGCTGGTCCGGAGGGATACCTTCCTTATCCTGAATCTTCGCTTTGACGTTGTCGATCGTATCGGAGGACTCGACCTCAAGAGTTATCGTTTTCCCCGTCAGGGTCTTCACGAAGATCTGCATACCTCCGCGGAGACGGAGGACGAGATGGAGAGTCGACTCCTTCTGAATATTGTAGTCAGAAAGAGTGCGACCATCTTCGAGCTGCTTGCCGGCAAAGATCAGGCGTTGTTGGTCAGGAGGGATGCCTTCCTTGTCCTGAATCTTCGCCTTCACGTTGTCGATCGTGTCCGAAGACTCAACCTCCAGGGTGATGGTCTTCCCTGTGAGGGTCTTCACAAAAATCTGCATACCTCCGCGAAGACGAAGAACGAGGTGGAGAGTAGACTCCTTCTGGATGTTGTAGTCCGAAAGAGTGCGACCGTCCTCCAGCTGCTTGCCTGCGAAGATGAGGCGCTGTTGGTCAGGAGGTATGCTACAGAGTAGGATGAGTAAAAGGTTTAATGAGAACGAATAAAATGTGAGCTGACCCTTCCTTGTCCTGAATCTTGGCCTTCACGTTGTCGATGGTGTCCGAAGACTCCACCTCCAACGTAATCGTCTTTCCGGTGAGGGTCTTGACGAAAATCTGCATACCTCCGCGAAGACGAAGGACTTAAGAGTAGAGTGAGTTAACTGAGGCGGAAGCAAGATTGACGAACGTACCGAGATGAAGAGTGGACTCTTTCTGAATATTATAATCAGAAAGTGTACGACCATCCTCGAGTTGTTTGCCGGCAAAAATCAGACGCTGCTGGTCGGGGGGGATGCTGCGGAATAGGATGAGTGGTTGGTTCAATGAGAACGGAACATGTGCAAGCCTACCCCTCCTTGTCCTGGATCTTCGCCTTTACGTTGTCGATGGTGTCCGAGGACTCCACCTCTAACGTGATCGTCTTGCCCGTGAGGGTCTTGACGAAAATCTGCATGCCTCCACGTAGACGAAGCACGAGATGGAGGGTAGACTCCTTCTGGATATTGTAATCGGAAAGAGTTCGGCCATCCTCGAGCTGCTTGCCAGCAAAGATAAGACGCTGCTGGTCGGGGGGGATGCTGGATATATGCGGTGGATTAGAGCGATTCAAGCAGCTGTTATGATAAACGCTTACCCTTCTTTGTCTTGGATCTTGGCCTTGACGTTATCGATGGTGTCAGAGGACTCGACCTCGAGGGTGATGGTCTTTCCGGTAAGGGTCTTTACGAAAATCTGCATTCTGATGACTGGAGGATGGAGAGGAGATGAAGAGAAATGTGGTAGATGATGGTAACAGGTGGTAGAGATAAGCGCTGCTGTGGAGCCCCTTTATACTTGACGGAGCGGAGTTTGAATGCCACAGCCTCCGCCACCAAGACTCATAAATCCGGCTGCGCTGGAAAAACATGGAATGTACGCGAATCGGCCGAAAATTGACCAACACGAGACTTTAGTAATGCGATTGCAGAGCCTCTGAATAACAACTAAATACCCGAGTCCAACCCGAGTCCGAGTCAGTTGACCTCTCTATTATCATCACACCATTCGATCAGCCCTTTTCGCTTAAGCATCGCACACGCGGGTTACAATTATTCTCTTAGGGAGCTTGGTCGAACCACATTCGAATGGTAAGATCTTTCTCCATCGAAGCGGACGCAATAATGTCGCGCGTCGGATGTGTCTGCAACAAAACCATTAACCTCTGGTTCAAATCAAACCAAGAATAGGACTTTCCGCTACTGCCAAAACGACATCTAAAGTTGCTATAATTTATTCAACTTGACAATCGGATTGCACATGGCAACTCACCTCGATGTCCCTCCAACACTTGCAACACCTCACGACTCTGTAGATCCCAAATGAAAACCTTAGCATCCTCGCTCCCGCTGACAACGTATTTGACGTTTGCATTACTGAAACATGCGAACAGACAATAGGTACGGTTCGTATGGCCGGTGTATGTTTTCACACAGCGGGATGTTTGATAGTTCCACAGCCGTATGGTGGAGTCCTGTGTCGAAGCCAGGACAAATTTAGAGTTTGGGGAGAATTTTACGTGTGAACTGGGAAAAGGGGATTGGGATCAGGTCAAATGTTGTGAATGAAGAGAATAGACAATGTAAACCAGATTGGATTATCGTCGTCGACTAGAGTCTTGAGACATTGGCCTGAATCAGCATCCCATATTCGTCTGCAAAAAGGCCGAGACTAATTAAATATTTGTGAGTTCTAAAATGACGGAAGCAACGAACATCAAACCGTCCATAGCGCAGGACACAATGAGGGTTCCATCATGATTGAAACTGACGGAAGTGACGGGGTCTGAATGAGCAGGGAGGACCTTCAATGATTTCCCTAAACATCAATCAGCTAAGGTACGTTCGTCGGTAATCCATCCATATACCTCGTGCAATATCCCATACCCGGACAGTTTCGTCGAATCCGCCAGAGACCAGAAGGTTTGAATTGGGGTTGTAATTGACACAAAAAACAAAGTTGGTATGGCCGAGTAGCGTCTTGACTGAAGTACCCTATTATCAAGAAGCATCCATAAAATTATCAACCTGTCAGCAGCAGACACGCTCACAAGTTCGATACTCCATATTTTAATGGTCTTGTCGTCGGAAGCAGATGCGAGGTACTCCCCGTCATTCGACCAAGCGACGTCCGATATTCCTTCTGTATGGCCGGCAAGCGTTCGCAAAACCTCGCCTGTGTATGCATCCCACAGTTTTATAAGTTTGTCTGCAGCTTTCCTCCATCCAATTCGTATGAATCACGACCACTAGGACAAGTATAACATCGGATAGGCTAACACACCAGACGATGCAAGTATTGAACCATCTGGACTGAATTTGAGAGAGGATATGGACATGGTATGACCACTCAGAGTAAACCGTAGCTTGTAGTTAGGTTTTGCAGTTCCCTTGGATGGGGGAACTATCGGTTGGATTTGTGGAAGGTTTGGAGGAGGGAGTGAAGGCTGTCGAGCTAGAAGAGATTCCGGAACAGCAACTCCGAGTGAGATCTCTGCGAGATCTTCTGTCTTCTGGCGTGGACCAGGATTATCATTCGAAACTAGTTCATCGTTGTCGACGTCCATGGTTTGGATCCAGTTCGTGGATAACAGGGGCAGAGAATGAGCCTGAGGAAGCCACGTGCTTGAGAAAAGTTCTCACTGACTGGCAGTACGAACTTGAACTTGGAACACCATGGCTTCTACGTGGATATCTCCCCCAACACGCACAGCACTTATAGAAGATCTCGTTTCAGGTGTAGGTCGGAATACCTTTCTCCATTTCTGGGTGCTGCCAATTACTTACCATTATTCGCAGACCGATATAACCCATCTAATGTTGGCATTCTCGAGGACTATCTCTATCATCAAATTCGAAGCCAGGAATACGACTGTCTAGCTAACCTCGCCATCCTAAAACTGTACGTCAATTTCTATGACCAGAGGAACCTCAATCGTGAAGCGTCATTCCCAGTTACCAGTTCAATCCCGACCTTTACAACCCCGACGTCGTGATCAACATCTTCATTAAATCACTCACAGCATCCCCTCTCCCCGATTTTAACCTCTGCATTTCCCTTCTAGACGAGCGGCCCGTCAACACCACTCTTGACGAACCCGATCCCCTCCCGGTAATCCTTCCCATCCTCAAGGGATTGCATGACCTTCTTTACCGATGTCGGTTCCCCGCATTCTGGGAGATCTA
>Ga0210402_10003137_pt1 | contig 15670 bp, 15 predicted proteins | sample IncBWC7MmetaG_FD_161055 | JGI IMG/M metagenome (GOLD analysis project Ga0210402, IMG submission 161055) | Forest soil microbial communities from Barre Woods Harvard Forest LTER site, Petersham, Massachusetts, United States - Inc-BW-C-7-M | ecosystem: Environmental > Terrestrial > Soil >...
CGCCGCCGCAGCCAATCACCAGTCCACGGGCACCTGCTATCTGTGTGCCCTTGCGTTCCACGCCGCGCACGAAGCCCGCGCCATCGAACATGTCGCCGAGCAGCGACCCATCGGGACGACGCAAGACGGCATTGCATGCGCCAGCGATCTTCGCCGTCGTCGTCAGTTCGTCCACGAGCTGCGTCGTAGTCACCTTGTGCGGCATCGTGACAAGGGCGCCGTGCACGTTGGTTGCACGGAACAAAGACCTGAGCAGTTCCGGATAATCTTTGGCGATGACCCCGATGGGCACGACGACGGCCTCGATGCCCTTCATCTCGAACCAGGGATTGTAGATCATCGGCGCCTTGAACGATTCGGTCGGGTAGCCGAGATGGGCGATGACTCTGGTCCGGCCGGTGATCATGGCTGCTCCCCCACTCTATGGACTAGCTTCGGGCCGGATGAAGGCGGGCCTGTATCGCCATTCGCACGGCGGCGTTGGCAGCGCCAAAGCCGGCGTAGCCGTTGCTCCGCTCGACAATCTCGAAGAAGAATCGCTCCTGGAAAGAGTCGGTATAGGTATGCCGGAACTCGCCCACGGCGTCCCTGTCGTAGAGCAGCCCCAGCCGCTCCAGCTCCGCCGTGGCGGCGTCCTCCAGGCCAAGTCGGGCCGACACGTCCTCGTAGTAGCTGCCGGGAATGGCAAGTTTCGGCGCCTCCGACCGTTCCAGGCGATCGACCGCAAGTGCTGCGTCGGTGGTGGCGAATGCGATGTGGTGCACGCCCGCTCCGGCGAAGGTGGACACGAAGCGGTTCGTGACCGTGTCCCGCGCCTCGGAAACATTGAAGGTCAGCCGCAAGGTGCCCGTCCGGTTCACCATGGCCCGGCTCTGGATCAGGCCGTACGGGTCGGGCAGGTCCCACACCGGCTGCGGCTCGAGCCCGAACAGTGCGCGCCAGAACAGGATGTAGGTGTCCATCCGCCCGGCCGGCAGCGCGATGGCCAGGTGGTCCACGGTGTCCAGCCCGGCGGTGTCCGGTTCGGTGGGCAGGGGATGAAAATCCTCGTTCCAGAAGTTCGACCAGGACGCATCACGCCCAACCAGGTAGATCAGCGTCCCGTCCGGGCCGCGAACCGCCGGGATCTGGCGCTCGCCTTCACCGATGCGTTCGCGCCAATCAGGCACAAGGAGCGCGCGCGCCCGGGTCACCACCCGCGTGGGATCGTCCACCCGCAGAGCCATGGCGCACACCGATGCGCCGTGGTGCTGGAAATGCTCGTAGGCCGCGCTGTCCGGCTCGCTGTTCAGGACAAGATTGATGTGCCCCTGCCGGTAGAGTTCGACCGACTTCGACCGGTGACGGCCGGCATGGTGGAAGCCCAGACGGCGCAGGAGACCTGCAAGTTCCTCGCTCGCGTCGTTGTCCACAGCGAACTCCAGGAACTCGATGCCATCGACCTCCGGCAGCATCGGCAACGCTTCCGGCCCGGTCACCAGCGCCTCGGCCAGAATCAATGAGCGCAGGCCGTCGCGCGCGATCATGCGTGCCGGGGCCGAGCGGAAATTGTCGTTGAACACCTCGAGCGACAATGGCCCACGATATCCACTGGCCAGGACCGCGCGCACGAAGCCCTCGATCGGCAATTCGCCCTGGTAAGGGAAGTTGCGGTAGTGACGGCTCCAGGACAGGACATCCATCGTCAGGCGCGGCGCATCGGCCAGCTGCACGAAGAAAATCCTGTCGCCCGGGATGTCCGCCAGTCCCGACGGGTCGTCGTTCAGGGCGAGCGTATGGAAACTGTCCACGATCAGGCCGAGTGCAGGATGCCCGGCCTGCTGGATGATGTTCCAGGCGTGTTGCCAACGCCGCACGTGCCGCGCCCAGCTCAGTGCCTCGTAACCGATCCGAAGCCCGCGGCGACCCGCCCGCTCTGCCATCAGGGCGAGGTCCGCCGCGGCGCGTGAATCATCGTCCAACGCGGCCGCAAGCGTGTTGCTGCACACCAGCACCAGATCGGTGCCGAGTTCCTGCATGGTGTCGAACCTGCGCTCCGCCCGATCCAGATTCCGGGCGCGCTGAGGCTCGGGCATCGCCTCGAAGTCGCGAAATGGCTGATAGATATCGATGACGAGGCCGAGGTTCTCGCAGATGCGCCTGACATCGGCCGGCGAGCCGTCGAAGGTCAGCAGGTCGCTTTCCATGATCTCGACGCCGTCGAAGCCGACCGTGGCGGCGGCCTCCAGCTTGTCCACAAGGGAACCGCTAAGAGCCACGGTCGCTATGGACTTGCGGAGCGGCTGCGCGGGCTGCGAGACGGTGCCGATCGGTTCAGGCAATGTCGATCTCCCTACTCGTCGCTGCGGCCGCTTTTGACTGCTGCGATTACCATGACCGTGTCCAGCGGCACCGCCACGCTATTTCGCCTTCTCGTCGATCAGCCGCGCGATCCGGCGCAACGCAAGCAGATACCCTTGCGTGCCGAACCCGGCGATCACGCCATCAGCCCGCATGGACACGAAGGAGTGGTGCCGGAATTCCTCGCGCTTGTGCACGTTGCTGATGTGGATCTCGATGACGGGCGGATCGAATGTGTGCAGGGCGTCCAGGATGGCAACCGAGGTGTGGGTGAACGCCGCCGGATTGATGACGATGCCGCCGGCGGTCTCCCGCGCCTCGTGAATCCAGTCGATGATCTCGTACTCGCGATTGCTCTGGTGGAAGCGGAGCTCGAGGTTCAGTTCCTTGGCGACGGCCCGGCAGTCACGCTCCACATCGGCCAGTGTCTCGTGGCCGTAGATGTGGGGCTGGCGCTTGCCGAGAATGTTCAGGTTCGGGCCGTTCAGCACGAAAACAAGGCGGCTCATTCTATATCCTCCGGGCTCATGCGAGTGCCGCGGGCGATCCTGCATCGGCGAGCGTTTGCGCCCGCATCCGGTCGTACTCCTGCTTGCCGACGGCAACCGCATGCGGGTCGCCGAGATCGTTCAGGTGAATCCGATAGGTCTCCCGGGCGCTCCAGGCCGCGACAGCCGCGACTATGGTCACGGCGAAGGTGATCGCCCCGATCGTCAGCGGGATGTTGGCAGCACCTGGCGGCGCCACGGTTGCGAAGAGCGCCGGCAGCAGCGCGGTGATGGTCGTTCCGACATTCTGCGAGATCGCCATCGCCGTGACCCGGGTACGCGTCGGAAACAGCTCGGGGTAGAAGCTTGGGAAAATCGCGTTGTAGCCCTGGTATATGATGCCCCACATGAGCAGGGACGTAACAATCGCCAGCGGCACGTTCCTAATGCTGATGGCGTAGAGATAGACGAACGAGAGCAGCCCCGAACCGAGCGCACCGATGATGACCGGGGGGCGGCGGCCGATCTTGTCCGACAGGTTGCCGACATAGGGGATGACGACCACCGCCGCGATGTTGCCCAGGACCGGGATCCACAGATAGACGTCCTTGTCGAAGCCGACCCCGTATGCCGCCTGTACCGCGTAGGCCCCGCCGAACACCGCGGCAACCACCGGGATGACATTCATCAGCGCCATGCAGACGACCCGGAGCATGTCCCTCCAGCTGTGCGTGAAGGCCTGGATGATCGGCGTCCTCGGGACGTCGCCGTGCTCGCCCTCTTCGGCGAAGGCCGGCGTTTCGGCGACCTCGCGGCGAATGATGTAGCCGGCGACGATGACGACGAAGCTGAGGACAAACGGAATCCGCCAGCCCCAGGATCGGAACGCCTCCTCGGGAAGATAATGCGCGAGCGGCAGGAATACGGCCGCCGCGAGGATCTGCCCGGCCTGTACGCCCTGTAGGCTGAAGCTGGCGTAGTAGCCGCGCCGCCCAAACGGAGCATGCTCGAGGATCATCGAGCTGGCGCCGGAGATTTCCCCAGCGACCGCGAAGCCTTGGATAAGCCGGAGCGCGACAAGAAGGATCGGGGCGAGCACGCCGACCTGCTGGTAGGTCGGCAGGAACGCGACGGCCATCGTCGAGAAGCCCATGAGAAACATGCACAGGAGCAGCACGGTCTTGCGGCCGTGCGTGTCGCCCCAGTGGCCGAGGAAGAATGCGCCGATAGGCCGGGCGACATAGCCGACACCGTAGGTTGCCAGCGACGCGATGATGGCAACCTGGGGGTTCTCGGACGGAAAGAAGACCTGGGGGAAGATCAGCGCGGCGGCCGATGCGTAGATGAAGAAGTCATAGTACTCCAGCGCGGAGCCGATCCAGCCGCTGGCAGCCGCCTTCCTCGTCTGATGCGCACCGTGTGGCTCATGTTCTGTGGGGCCAGACATTTCGGTCTCCTCCAGTATTCACTAGCCGGCAGTCCCCGGATGTTCAGGCCGGTCGGCGGTTAGAAATCTGTATCGCCGGGCGGGCGACGGCAAGGTACGGGTGGACCGGATGGTTGAGACGCGCAACGAGCCTGCTGTAGCAAGTATTGACCCCGCCTGCATACACGACTTCGCGTCAGGTCAGCGGGGCAGTCACCTGCGCGATCATCGCCCTCAAACAGCGACGTTGGCGGTTCAGCGGGGCTTGGCTAACTTGGGCGGCAACTTCCAATTGGCCGGCACGCGCAATCGACAAATTGCAGGGATCTGACGATGCACTGGAACATGGTGGTTCCTGCCTTGGAGACCGCACTGGCGTCCATCCGGACCCACCCCACCTGGGGTGACGTCGCCGGCTATCTTGGCAGCATCATGATCCTGCTGTCCTTCTTCAAAACAACGATGATCCCACTTCGGGCGTTGGGTGCCATAAGCAATCTTTGCTTCGTCGCCTATGGCTATCTGGATGCGGTATACCCGATGATGATGCTCCACGTCGTGTTGTTTCCACTCAATGTCGTGCGGCTTCGCCAGATGGTGAAGCTGGTGCGCCGGGTCCGAACCGCGGCTGAAGGCAACAAGACCATGGGCTGGTTGCGTCCCTATATGAACCGGCGATTCTGCCATGCAGGAAGGGTGCTGTTCCACAAGGGGGACGTTGCCGACGCCATGTTCTATACGGTGTCAGGACGTTTCCGGTTGAACGAACTGGACACCGAATTGCAGCGCGGCGTTCTCGTGGGCGAGCTCGGGATGCTCAGCCCGGACGGGCGGCGAACCCAGACATTGGAGTGCACCGAGGCTGGCGAGTTACTGGTGATCTCCTACGATCGGGTAAAGATGCTCTATTTCCAAAATCCGGATTTCGGCTTCTATTTCATGCAACTGGCGACGGGTCGGCTATTCGAGAATCTGAAGGCATTGGAACAGCGCTTGTCTGCATCGAACCCTCGGTGCAGGGATGAATCTCTAGGTACCGATGACGATGAGGCAACGGCTCCTTCCTGATTCGGGCGCGAGATTGCGGGAGAAGTGCGGCTATCGCGGGAGATGGAACGGATGACCGAGACACTTCAGGCGGCAGATTCAGCCAGACATGGCATTCCGCGCATTCCTGTCCCGGCGGCCCTCGCCGCGCTTGGCATCGTCTACGGCGATATCGGCACGAGCCCGCTGTATGCATTCAAGCAGGCGGCCGATTCCGGCGGTGCTCTGTCGCACGAGACCATCACTGGCATTGTGTCGTTGATCCTCTGGTCGCTGATCATGATCATCTCCGTCAAGTACGCCATCCTCATCATGCGCGCCGACAATCGTGGCGAAGGGGGCATTGTGGCGCTCCTGGCACTCCTCGATGCCCGGCATGCGCCACGCGGAAGCTGGCGCGCCTCCCTTCTCGTGGTCGGGCTGATCGGCGCCGCACTGTTGTATGGCGACGGCGTCATCACGCCGGCGATCTCGGTACTGAGTGCGGTGGAAGGACTGAAGGTCGATGCCCCGCGACTCGCACCAATGGTCGTGCCCATCAGCGTCCTGATCCTGATCGGGTTGTTCCTGGTCCAACGCAAGGGCACGGACTTCATCGGCAACATCTTTGGACCGGCGATGCTGGTGTGGTTCGCAATCATCGGAGTCCTCGGCCTCGCCGGAATCTTCCGTGCGCCCGCGATCCTGTCCGCGATCAACCCGTTCAACGCGGTGAACTACCTCCTTCACGCGGGACCCGGCATAGGTTTCGCAGTGCTCGGCGCCGCTTTCCTGGCCGTCACCGGCGGCGAGGCGATGTATGCCGACATGGGTCATTTCGGCCGCCTGCCGATCCGCCTCGGCTGGTTCGCCGTCGTCCTGCCCTCGCTTGTCCTGAACTACTTCGGACAGGGCGCGCTCCTGTTGTCCGACCCCGAGGCCATCGCCAATCCGTTCTATCTGCTCGCACCCAGATGGGCCCACTATCCCATGGTTGCGTTTGCCACAGTGGCGACCGTTATCGCGTCGCAGGCGATCATATCGGGCGCGTATTCCCTCACGCAGCAAGCGATTCAGCTCGGGTTCCTGCCCCGCATGCGCGTGCTCCATACCGCGAGCCACGAGAAAGGCCAGATCTACATACCTGTCGTGAACTGGCTCCTTGCCATTGGTACGCTCGGGGCGGTCATCACGTTCGGCTCGTCGGACGCGCTCGGCGGAGCGTACGGCATCGCCGTCTCGATGCTCATGGCGATCACGACGGTACTTGCCGGTCTGGTCGCGCTGAAATGGGGCCACAACCTGTTTCTCGTCCTCGCCGTGAACGGACTGTTCCTCGTCGTCGATCTGATATTCGTCGCGGCGAATGCAACCAAGCTGTTCGAAGGCGGCTGGTTTCCTCTTCTGCTGGCGTGCGCTGTCGCATTTCTCATGGTGACCTGGCGAACCGGATGGCGGCTGCTCGAACTCCAGCGCTCCAAGCTGCGCCAGCGCGAGGACGAGTTCGTAGAGTGGGTATTCCACAATCCGCCCATCAGGTTGCCCGGGGCGGCGGCTATCTTCACAGCCGCGAGCACGGGCATCCCGCTCGGCCTGACCCATCACCTGCGGCATAATCGTGTCCTTCACGAGCGTGTACTGCTTATCGCCTCCATTACGACCGACGCGCCGCGCGTCGAACCACATGCGCGAATCAAGCTGGTGCCAGTCGGCGCCGGTATCACCCGCGTCCTGTTTTATTTCGGCTTCATGGAAACACCGGACATGATGGAGGGGCTGAAGCTCGCGTGCCTCGCGCCTGAACTCCGCGGCATCGATCCGCAGAACATCACCTACTATTTCAGGCGGGTGATGGTGATCCCCAGCGACAACGCGTCTGGCATGGCGGTTTGGCGAAAATCCCTGTTCGCCACGATGCACCTCAACGCCAATCTTCCGGCCGCGTATTTCGGTGTTCCGGCCGCCCAGGTCGTGGAGGTCGGTCTCGAAGTCGAGATATAGTGGCCCAGCGGATGGTCGGGGTCGCGAGAAGCCGTCGCAAAGGCTTCAAATGACTGCTCAGTGTCGGCCTGCCCCGACCATCCGTCCCTTACGTCATTCGTTGCGAGCAGCCGTGCTCACCGATTGTGCTCATCCTTCCAAAATGAAGGTCAGTTCCAAGGTCACCCGGTATTCATCAATTTTTCCGTTTTTCACGCTCGCCTTCTCCTCGATCACGTGAAGTCCGGTGATGCCGCGCAATGTCTTGCTGGCACGCGCAAGGCCCTCCTGGATTGCGGCATCGAAGCTGGTCGGTGAAGCTGCGGTGATCTTGGACACGCTTGCTACTGCCATCTCTGCCTCCCTCATGGATTGGCTGCCGATGGGCGGCCAACAAGCGAATATGCAGCCCGATACGCCGGTTGCCAACGTTGGGCCCGTTGCGCGGGGCGCGCTGTCACTCCAACGCCCCTTCAATACGCTGTTCAAAACGTCCCCTTCGTTCACACCCCAGCTCTCGGCTCAATTGACACCAGGTGGCATCGGCCGAACCCTGCGGCCAGATAGTCCGCCAAGGAACAGCTCATGACACGCGAGCCACTGAACGGACGCACCGCTTGGCACGGCAAAGATTTGGACGCGTCCAGCGACTGGATTCTTACTCTCGATGACGCGCAGCGGCGCGAGATCGATGACGCACTGACGCGGATCAAGCGCGCCGTCGTCCCGCTGCTCGGCTTCACGCGCGACGATTTCCCCTGGCCTCCACCGCCGACCTGCTCGGCCAGATCAGCGACGAACTGTAGAACGGCCGTGGCATGCCGATCTCGCCGGGGCGGCGGGTTGCCGAGGTTGCACTTGCTGGTGACGCGGAGACCGGCCGGGAGCTGGCCGCCGAACGCCTCGCTCACGACCTGCTCGGCGTTGCCGTCCCCATAGCGGGGCGCGAGATCGTGCAGGTTGATCCCGGCGGCGACCGCGGCGTGCACCGTGGCGACGCATTCGTCGGACGTGGTCGGTCCCCACAGCATGCCGGGGCCGCTGCCACCGAGGGTGAGAGGGGAGACGGGCGGAAGGTGGCCGAACTGGTATTGCTGCATTACAGGTCTCCTTCAGCGGCCCGACTGAATGGTCAGATATGCCGACGGCCGTAGGATATGCACGCCGCGCCATGGGTGCAGCACCAGTAGATCCATGTCACTGGACACGAGGGTCGCCGCGCCTGCCGCAAGCGCCAGTTCGAGATAGATGTTGTCCTTCGCGTCGCGACAATCCGCTATGCGAATCGCGGGTTCGAAGCGGACCGCCGCGTCGCGTAAGAGACTTAGCACGCGGTCACGCCGCTCCGCGCTCATCGCTCGGGCCAACCGGGGCCGGTGAAGGACTTCCATGATCTCAGCCTCGACGAGAGCCGAGAGGGCGATGAGGTCCTCAGTGCGTGCTCGCAGAAGCGCACGTTCGGGAACGCTGTCCGGCTTGATCGCAGCGCCTACCAATGATGACGCATCGAAGACGATCAGCTTCGACGCTCGGTGTTATAGGCGTCAAGCTCGGCGTCGATCGCGGCATCGGTCAACCCTGCCGCACGCACCTCGGCCTTCAATGCAGCGATTGCCTCGATCAGCGGGTCGTCACCCGGGCGCGGGTGCAGAACCCGGCTGATCAGGCGTCCGACCGCTTGGCGGTTGTGCGCGTCCTGCAGTGCTGCGGCAACCTCGGGTTCCACCGGGATGGTGACGTCTATTGTGTTGACCATTTGGCCTCCTTCGGTCCGATGATACCCGACACGCGGGAGGGGAAAAAGACACATCGTCATCTGACAGACCGCGGATTGCATGGCAGACCCTTTCGAGAGCGGACGCCAAGAATATCAGCCTCCAAGTAGACCTTAAGGTATCCGTCAGGGCAGGCGACCGGCGCTCAAGCCATCATCCACTGAAATGGCAATGTTGCGGAAACCGCTTCGGTAGTTGGACGGGTATTCCCAGCCAAGCGTCGTCATGCCTCAGTGTCCCGCGAACTGTCGAAGATGGGTCAGACAGCATGCCATTCCCGGAAAACGACTTCGGGTCGCGACGCAATAAAGGTTGGGCGTCGTCCCAGTGGCTTTGCCTACTGACGTTCCCCAATGCCGGGCTGATCGTCATACTGTTCGTTGCTAGTGGCATCCAACCGCGGCTCGCACCACCAGCCTCCAATGACACCCGCGCGTCTCTAACCGAATTCCTCAAAGAACTGATTTGCGACCTATCGGGGAGGGTCTATCGCCCGCCTAATTACGTTAACAGTCGCACAGGCTCAAGCGCCGCAAGGGTATCCTCAATAGCCGTTGCGGCGTCATCAAACCGATGACTCAGAGCAGCAACGACGTAATTCTGCCTTGCATCGCCGATGACCCCGAAGAGGTCGACCTTGTCGATCATATATGTGCCAAGCACGGTTCCCAGGCCAGTCGCGAGCCCGACGATAACTGTCGTCACCGTGTCGCCAAGCGGAATGCCCGCAGTCCATTTCGATACGATCTCGTCCAACGCCACGCCGCCAATCACGATGGCGCCCGCGAGGATGATCTTCGAAGCTTCGTGGACGGCTTCCCGCGAGCTCATGCCGTCGGGCGGGTTCGCCAACAGCATGACCGCACGAAGTAACGACCGACCCCCTTCGCGAATCAAGCGGACCAACCGCTTGGCGGTTGTGAGTACGGTGTTGATCAATGTTGTAACGATAACGGAGAGTAATCCCGCGAGCGCGCCGGTCTTGAAGGCGTCAACTGCGTCCGCCCAGCGAGAAAGGAGCCGTAGTCCGACTCGAGTAAAGCGTTCCTTAACAGCTAGAAAGAAGGCCTTGTCGAGTGATCCGCCCTTAAAGCCGTTGGTGCAGATATCCTTGATTTCGTCGAACAGCGCATCCGAAAGTTCCGCCAGGAGCAGCCCGAGAGCCTGCTGGGCACCCATTCCGGCCGCCGTGACCGCCCCTTCCCGTCCGATTTCCATTCCGAAGTGCTTCGTTGCAGCAACCGACTTTGCTTCCATATAGTGTTTTCGGGCTTTGTTGTAGACCTTCGCCGTGAGTTCATTATCAACACCGTACCGCTCCCCGTTGGGACGTCCGTCTTTTCCTATCGCGTTCTTCCATTCCATTAAATCCCAACCATTCTTCGACTGGTTGAGGGAACAATCTGTCGGAACGATGTTGTGCGAATGGGTTGCGATCTTGTTACGCTGATCGGAGCTTGTTGAAAGGCGTAGCAATGGATCGCTGTGGATTTCTTTCGCCGACTTGACATGATCAAGATGCATTCTGCCATCCTTAGGCAGAACTGCCCCCGTGTATGCATCGATGAGGTTACTATCCCCCTAAGGAGGGCTCTTCTTGCTTTGGAGAAGCCTCTCTCATAATTGGTTCGATCGAACGGTGTTTCAAATCGTTCTTTGTCTACGGACTTCGCATAGACGCCGCGCCGAGCGTTGTGAACCGTTGTCACGGGCCCGCCGTCGGCGTCACGCCGATGAAGGATGGTGCCGATCCAGAACGGTCCCACGATGGTTGCCAGGACATTCTGACGTACTGACGCCGTAAGCTCTTCCACACGTTGCTGATCGAACTCCTTCCGCATTTCTGCCACCAATGCGGAAGCCTCCTGGGCAGAAACTGCAGGGGTCAGATTGATGTCATAGGCATCCTTCCTAGGAGCCTCTGTCATCAGGCCAATGCTTTCGTTTCCTTTGGCTTCCAGCAACTGTGCAACGAGTGCGGGCTGAGCCACCTCCCTAAGGTGACGGCGCTGCGCACGATTTGCCATCTCGTGCCTTCTTTTCTTGTACCTGTCGATGCGTTCCGACATGCGCTCTTTCCTTTTTCCCGATCAGGCGCACGCTGCCTGGGGGACTTGAGCGAAGCGACTGGTCCGCCCTATTTTGCTTGCAGCGATACTCCAAGCCTCCATGAAAGCGAGTTCGTTGGGATGCACAATGCCGTCGGAGTGGATGACTACCTCAATTATGTCCTCGAACTTGTCCCAGTGCTCGTCTGCGAGCGGTTGAACATAGTCAATAACCTGCGAGATTACGGGCGGATTGTTATAGAGTGCAGTGATCGCCCGAGTGAATGTCTCAGGGAAATTCTCCGCCAACAAAGCCGCAATGCTTTCATCGATGTCCCGGCGTTCGTCAGAGTGGATCTCGCCGTCGCAGTTGGCTACAGAAAACCCAACAGCATAAAAGGTCACGACGAGGTCGTAGAACTTCGCTACTTCTTCGGCGTGCCGCTTTACGCGTTCCATGTTTTCGCGGGATTTCTCTGCTTTGGCGATCATCTCCGCGACTGTTCGTTCTGTTTGGTCGGCGCGCTCTTTATCATCGTCGCCATCACCAACACTGATACCCACAATTGCACCAGCAATACCGCCGCCACTGCCGGCAATAACTGCACCGAGTAGGGTGATAGCACCGACGGGACCCGCCACAGGCAGCGCGACGATGACTCCAACCCCTGCAGCTGCTCCAACCACGACCGTACCAAGACCAGACCAGAACCCCACCATGATGCCCTCGCGAAACGAATATATCATTCCGGTATGGATATTACAAGACGGGGTACGCCGGAAAGGAGCGAAAGCCCCGCCTCGCGGACCAATTGACACCAGGCAGCGCCCGCTCGACTCTGCGGACCAGAGCGACCGCCCAGGAGCAAACGCATGACACACGAACCGCTAAAGGGGCGTGCCGCTTGGCACGGCAAGGATTTGGACGCGTCCAGCGACTGGATTCTTACTCTCGATGACACGCAGCGGCGCGAGATCGATCACGCGCTGACGCGGATCAAGCGTGCCGGCGTCCCGCCGCTCGGGTTCACGCGGGACGATTTTCCTCTCTCCTCCACCGCCGACCTCCTATCCCAGATCAGCGATGAACTGGAGAATGGTCGCGGCATGGTCCGGCTGCGCGGCCTGCCGGTGGAACGCTACTGCGACGACGACATCCGCCAGATCTTCTGGGGCATCGGCACGCATCTCGGCACAGCCGTCTACCAGAACGCGAGGGCCGAGATCATGGGCGAGGTGCGCGACGAGACGAAGCTGCCCACCAAGACCTATGCCCCGCTTGAGGAGGGCAAGATCACCTCCTCGCGGGCCCGCGCGCGCTCGACCGGCCCGCTGCGCTGGCACACCGACCGCTGCGATGTCATCGCATTGCTCTGCGTGCGCAATGCCAAGGCCGGCGGTATCAGCAAGCTCACCAGCATCGTCACGATCTACAACGAGATCCTTCGCCGCCGGCCCGATCTGCTGGAATTGCTGTGCCAGGATTACTGGCGTGCCCGGCCGACGGATGAGGATGGCCCGACGTCCAGCCGCGCCTTCGCTCTGCCGGTGTTCGGGGTCCAGGATGGCCGGCTGACCTGCCAGTATTCTCGCACCTATGTCGAGCAGGCACAGGAATTCCCCGAGGTCCCTCGTCTGACCTCGGCGCAGATCGAGGCGCTGGACCTGCTCGCCGCGGTTGCCGAGGAGGTCTGCCTCTATTCGCCTTTTGTTCCCGGCGATATCCAGGTGCTGAACAACCACGTCATCTTCCATGGACGCACCGCCTATGAGGATGACAGCGCGAGCCACCAGGAGCGGCTGCTGTTCCGCCTCTGGCTGTCGATGCCGAACAGCCGGCTACTGCCGCGTGGATTCGAGGATTTCTGGGGCAGCGCGGACGCCGGTGCGCTGCGCGGCGGCGTGATTCAGCCCAGTACCGGAGACCGGGTGCCCTTGACTGCCGCCTGATCGGCGGATTACCGGCCGTCGCGGGGCACGTCGCCGCATTAGGGTTGCTTGCATTTCCGCCGGCAGCACCTTCATTTAGGGTGCAAACCCGGGATGGGGCAGCCAGGAGCAAGGGCGTTGGCCGGATTCGAGCCGTGGACCAAGGAGCGCGGGACGACGATCATCGCGTCGGAGGCGACGCGTGAGGGAGCCACCCTGCCGATCCTGCATGCCCTGCAGGAGGCGTTCGGCTATATCCACGCCGAGGCGGTGCCAATGATCGCCGAAACACTGAATCTCACGCGCGCCGAGGTGCATGGCGTCGTCAGTTTCTACCATGATTTCCGCCGCCACCCTCCGGGGCGCCACACGTTGCTGCTGTGCCGCGCCGAGGCGTGCCAGTCGCTGGGCGCCGATGCGCTTGCCTCGCACGTGCGTGAGCGGCTCGGTGTGGACTGGCACGAGACGACTGGCGATGGGGCCGTGACCCTGCAACCGGTGTTCTGTCTCGGCTTGTGCGCCGTCGGTCCGTCGGCGCTGCTGGACGGCAATCCGCTGGGGCGTCTCGACGGCACCCGCATTGACGCCGCTCTGGATCGGGCACGATGAGCACACGCGTCTATATCCCGCGCGACGCCGCCTCGCTGGCGCTGGGCGCCGATTCGGTTGCCGCGTTCCTGCGGCAGGCCGCGGACGTGGAGGTCGTTCGGACCGGTTCGCGCGGCCTGTTCTGGCTGGAGCCGATGGTCGAGGTCTCCACGCCCGAGGGCCGCATCGCCTATGGTCCGGTCAACCTCGCCGACATCCCCGGCCTGATCGAGGCCGGCATGCTGACGGGTGGCGCCCATGCGCTGCGGCTTGGCCGGCCTGAGGAGATTCCCTACCTTGCCCGCCAGACGCGCCTGACATTCGCACGGTGCGGCATCGTCGATCCGCTGTCGCTGGACGATTACCGTGCACATCGCGGTCTGAAGGGGCTCGCGCGTGCCATCGAGATCGGTCCCGCCGCGACGATCGAGATGGTGACGCAGTCCGGCCTGCGAGGCCGCGGCGGCGCGGGTTTTCCCACTGGCATCAAGTGGAAGACTGCTGCCGATGCGAAGGGCGAGCGCAAGTTCATCGTCTGCAACGCCGACGAAGGTGATTCCGGCACCTTCGCCGATCGGATGCTGATGGAAGGCGATCCGTTCGTGCTGATCGAGGGCATGACGATCGCCGCCATCTCGGTTGGCGCGACCAAGGGCTATGTCTATACGCGTTCGGAATATCCGCACGCTATCGCCACCTTCAACGCGGCGCTCGACGTCGCGCGGCGGGAGGGCGTGCTGGGCGCGAACGTACTCGGTTCGGCGCACGCATTTGACATCGAGCAGCGGGTCGGCGCGGGCGCCTATGTTTGCGGCGAGGAAACCTCGCTGCTCGACAGTCTGGAAGGCAAGAGCGGCCAGGTCCGCACCAAGCCGCCGCTGCCGGCGCACAAGGGCCTGTTCGGCGCGCCGACGGTGATCAACAATGTCGTCTCGCTGGCGAGCGTGCCGATTGTACTGACCCAGGGTGCCGAGTATTACCGCGACATCGGCATGGGGCGGTCGCGGGGCACGATGCCGATCCAGCTCGCGGGCAACATCAAATATGCCGGCCTGTTCGAATGCGGCTTCGGCGTGACGCTTGGCGAACTGGTCAATGATATCGGCGGCGGCACCCTGACCGGACGTCCGGTTCGCGCGGTGCAGGTCGGCGGGCCGCTCGGTGCGTATTTTCCGCCGGCGCTGTTCGACACGCCGTTCGACTACGAGGCGTTCGCCGCGCGCGACGGGTTGATCGGCCATGGCGGCATCGTGGTGTTCGACGACACGGTCGATCTCGCGAAGCAGGCGCGGTTCGCCATGGAGTTCTGTGCGGCGGAGTCGTGCGGCAAGTGCACACCATGCCGCATCGGATCGGTGCGCGGCATGGAGGTGATCGATCGCATCGCCGCCGGCGAGCAGCCGGAGGCGAATCTGGAACTGCTGCGTGACCTTTGCCACACCATGAAGTTTGGTTCCCTTTGTGCGCTCGGCGGCTTCATCCCGTATCCCGTGATGAGCGCGCTCGAACATTTCCCGGAAGATTTCCGCACGGTCCACCGCGAGGCCGCTGAATGACGCCCCCCACGTCGTGGCGGGGAGGCGACAGTTCCGCACACTCCTCGCATCAATGGAGTAATGCATGCCGCTGATCCATGAAATCGACTATGGCACGCCGGAAAGCACGGCCGCAGAACAGGTCACGCTGACGATCGACGGGCAGGACGTCACGGTGCCCGCCGGCACGTCGATCATGCGGGCGGCGATGGAAGCCGGGATCAGAATCCCGAAACTCTGCGCCACCGACTCGTTGGACGCGTTTGGTTCGTGTCGCGTCTGCCTGTGCGAGATCGAGGGTCGGGCCGGCACACCCGCGTCCTGCACCACACCGGTCGCGGCCGGCATGAAGGTGTCCACCACCGGCGAGCGCGTGCGCCGCGTGCGCCGCGGGGTGATGGAACTGTACCTGACCGATCATCCGCTGGACGGCATGACCTCGCCGGTCGCCGGCAACAGCGAATTCCAGGAGATGGCCGGGTTGATCGGCGTGCGGCAGATCCGCTATGGCCAGAACGGCGTCAATCACCTGCAC
>Ga0210402_10003138_pt1 | contig 15667 bp, 15 predicted proteins | sample IncBWC7MmetaG_FD_161055 | JGI IMG/M metagenome (GOLD analysis project Ga0210402, IMG submission 161055) | Forest soil microbial communities from Barre Woods Harvard Forest LTER site, Petersham, Massachusetts, United States - Inc-BW-C-7-M | ecosystem: Environmental > Terrestrial > Soil >...
TTGCCGGAAGCGTTCAACAATCGCGGCATCGTCCTGAAGGAGATGGATCGTCCCGCCGAGGCGCTTGCAAGCTACGACCGCGCCCTGGCGCTGCGGCCGGACTATGCGGAGGCGATCCAAAATCGCGGCAATGCGCTGCAGGCCCTGGGGCGGCTCGACGAGGCGCTGGCGAGCTTTGACGGGGCGCTGGCGCTGAAGCCGGATTATGCGGAGGCCATGCACAATCGCGGCCGCGCGCTGCAGCGGCTTGATCGCCTGGAGGAAGCGCTTGCGAGCTACCAGCAAGCCGTCGCGCTGAGCCCTTCGCTCGCCGAGGCTCACAACAACAGCGGCGCGATCCTACGCGAGATGAGGCGTTTCGAAGAAGCCCTTGCCGCCTTCGAGTGGGCTTCCGCGATCAGGCCCGATCTCGCCAGCGCGTGGCTGAGCTCCGGCCACGTGCTGATCGAGCTCAAGCAGTTCGACAAAGCCCTGAAGTCGATCGATTGTGCGCTGGAGCGTGATCCGGGTCTTGCCGAAGCCTGGCTCGGCCGGGGAAATGTATGCGGCAGGCTCGGCCGTCATGAGGAGGCGCTCGCGGCCTATGATCGCGCGCTCGACATCAGCCCTGATCTTGCAGGTGCCTGGGTTGGCCGCGGCAACGTCCTATGCGAGCGCCAACGGCACGACGAGGCGCTCTGTTGTTACGACAAGGCGCTGGCGCTTGAACCCGGACTCGCCTCCGCTTGCCTCGGGCGCGGCAATGCGTTGGTGGCAGCAAAGCGCCATGATGATGCGCTGGCGGCCTATGATATGGCGCTTGGTCTCGATTCCGGATTGTCCGGGGCGTGGCTGGGCCGCGGCAATGTGCTTCGCGAGCTGACGCAAGCGGATGATGCCATTGCCGCCTATGATGAGGCGCTGAGCCGCGATCCCGATCTCGCTGAAGCGTATCTCGGCCGTGGCAACGTCTTCAGCGAATTGAAGCGCGAGGGCGAGGCGCTGTCAGCCTATGGCGAGGCCATTGCGCTGCGGCCGGATCTCGCTGAAGCCTGGCTTGGGCGCGGCCATGTGCTGCGGGAGATGCGACGGTTTGCCGAGGCGCTCGCAGCCTACGACAAGGCCATGCAGCTCAAGCCTCAACTGCGCGGCGTCCAGGGCGCGCGCCTCAAGGCGAAAATGCAGGTCTGCGACTGGAGCCATTTCGACGTCGAACGGGCGCAACTGGTTGCATCGCTCAAGCGCGGGCAGATCGTGCAGCCGTTCGATTTTCTTTCCGTCTCGGAAACTGCCGGCGATCAATACGCCTGCGCAAATCTGTTCAGCGACAGGACTTGGACGCGGGCGGCCAGGGACATCGGAGATCGCAAGCGGCCGTCGCACGACCGTATCAGGCTGGCTTACATGTCCGCCGATTTCCGTCAGCACCCGATGTCGTTCCTGATGGCGGAGATTTTCGAGCGTCACGACAAGTCGCGTTTCGATGTCACCGCGATTTCCGTCGGACCGGATGACGGTTCGCCCACGCGCCGGCGATTGGAGTCGGCATTTGCGAATTTCATCGACGCGAGAACGTTGACCGACGCACAGATCGCGAACCTGCTCGAAGAACGCGACACCGATATACTGGTCGATCTGATGGGCTATACCAAGGGCGCACGAACGGGCGTCGTCGCCCGGCGGCCGGCGCCCATCCAGGTGAACTATCTGGGCTTTCCCGGCACGATGGGCTCGCCGCATCTGGACTACATCATCGCCGATCGGATCGTGATCCCGGACGGCGATCGCGACTTTTTCGCCGAGAAGATCGCCTGTCTGCCCTTCACCTACTATCCCAGTGGACGCGAGCCGCGTTCGGACAGGATCATTGCAAGAGCAGATGCCGGCCTGCCTGCCGGCGCCTTCGTGTTCTGCTGCTTCAACAACAGCTTCAAGATCCTGCCCGATGTGTTCGATAGCTGGATGCGAATCCTTAAGCCTGTCGAGGGAAGCGTGCTCTGGCTGCTCGAGGATAACGAGCTGGCCTCGGCGAATTTGCGGAAGGAGGCCGCGGCACGCGGCGTGGCGCCGGAGCGCCTGATCTTCGCAAAGCGCGTGCCGCATGCGGATCATCTGGCGCTGCAGCAATGCGCCGATCTGTTCATCGACACGCTGCCTTACAATGCCCATACCACGGCGCTCGATGCACTGTGGGAAGGCGTCCCTGTCGTGACCCGGATCGGCGAGACCTTCGCGGGGCGGGTGGCCGCAAGCCTGCTGACGGCGCTCGAACTGCCTGAGCTGATCGTGAACACGCGAGATGACTACGAACGACTCGCGATCGAGCTGGCGCAGTCGCCGGGGAGGCTGGCGGACATCAGGCGAAAGCTGGATGCCAATCGTCTCGCGACGCCGACGTTCGACACCAGCTCATTCACGAAACATCTGGAAGCCGCCTACGCGACGATGGTCGAGCGCCATCAGGGCGGGCTCGCGCCGATCATTTTGTGGTACCGGCTTGACCAACGGGGTGCGGTGGGCAAAGGCGCGAAGCGCCGTGCCCACCGTTGTTCGCGATGCGAGGAGAATCCGCCGCGGGGCTCGTGCGTGCGTTACGACCAGCCCTCCAGCACGATCTTGCCGCGCGATTTGCCGCTTTCCAGGAGCGCATGGGCGCGCTTCAGATTGGCGGCATTGATGCTGCCGAAATTGTCGCCAAGCGTGGTGCGCAGCACGCCTTTATCGATCAGGTCGGCGACGTCGTCGAGCAGATGATGCTGGGCGATCATGTCCGGCGTCTGGAACGACGAGCGCGTGAACATCGATTCCCAGTGGATCGAGATCGCCTTGCCCTTGAACACCGCGATTGAAAATTCCGGCGGATCGTCGATCAGGCCGAACCGGCCCTGCGGCGCCATGAAGTCGGCGATTGCCTTGTAATGCTGGTCGGTGAAGGTGAGGCTCGCGACGAGGGCGACCGGCGGCAGCTTCAGTCTTTCGATCTGCTCCTTCATCGGCTTGCCGTGGTCGATCACCGCATGCGCGCCGAGATCGAGGCACCATTTCTGCGACTCCGGCCGCGTCGCCGTGGCGACAACCGTCAACCCGGTGAGGCGGCGCGCAAGCTGGATCAGGATCGAGCCGACGCCGCCGGCGCCACCGGTGATCAGAAGCGTGCGCGGATCGAGGCTCTTGCCCGGCACTGCGCCGAGACGGTCGAACAGGAGCTCCCAGGCCGTGATCGAGGTCAGCGGCAGGGCGGCGGCCTGCGCAAAGGACAGCGTCTCTGGCTTGTGGCCGACGATCCGCTCGTCAACCAGATGGAATTCCGAGTTGGTACCCTGGCGCAGGATCGAGCCGGCGTAGAACACTTCGTCGCCCGGCTTGAACAGCGTCACCTCAGGCCCGACCGCATCGACCACGCCGGCCGCGTCGAAGCCCAGAATCTTGGTCTCGCCCTCGGGCGGCGCGGCGCGCTTGCGGACCTTGTAGTCGACCGGATTGGCCGAGATCGCCTTTACGGCAACGCGGATGTCGTGCCCCTTGGGTTCCGGTTTGGCGGTCTCGAAATCGATCAGCGCGTCCTTGTCGTCGATTGGAAGCGATTTTCGGTAACCCACGGCTTTCATGGCTTGTCTCCGTCTGATGGCGCAATGAGTGCTTGCCACGCTTCTACCTGTCGCTATAACGCCGAATTGGCAAGTACTGTAAATTGAGGGATATAGTCCCCGTCTGGATACTATTGGGAAAAGCCCAGAGAACAGCACGATGAAACGACGGAATTTCGCTCATCGGCCAGGTTGTGCGGTCGAGGCAACACTCGATCTGATCGATGGCAAGTGGAAGGGCGTGATCCTGTTCCATTTGCAGAGCGGCACCCAGCGCTTCGGCGAGTTGCGCAAGCGGATGCCGGGGATCACCCAGCGTATGCTGACCAAGCAGCTTCGCGCGCTGGAGGACGACCGGCTGATCATCCGCAAGGTCTATGCGGAGGTGCCGCCGCGGGTGGAATATTGCCTCTCGGAGATCGGGGAGAGCCTGCGGCCGGTGATCGATACGCTGAGGGCCTGGGGCGAGAGCCATCAGCAGAGGCTGTCCTGCGCGGCCCTGCCGGAGACCATCAAAGCGCCTCATCCCGCGGCATAGCCTTCCTCCTTCTCTCACCCTGAACACCCGCCTATATCAGAGGCTTCCGATCGTCATTCGATTCTTGAGATCGATTGATCCTTGAAATCGACGAGTTCTTTAGATGGACGAGTTCTGACTCCTGGGATTTCCGCATGATGCATCTTCGCCCGCTGGCCGCCTTGCTGATCTCGACGCTTGTCGCAATGCCGGCTTTTGCGCAGGACCGGCGCGTGCCGACGTCGCCGGCCGAACTCAGACTGTCCTATGCGCCGATCGTGCAGCGCGTGCAGCCGGCGGTGGTCAATGTCTATGCCGCCAAGATGGTGCAGAACCGCAACCCGTTCCTGGACGATCCGATCTTCCGCCGCTTCTTCGGCCTGCCTGGCGGCCAGCAGGAGCAGATGCAGCGTTCGCTCGGCTCCGGCGTGATGGTCGATCCCTCCGGCCTGGTCGTGACCAACGTTCACGTCATCGAGGGTGCCGATCAGGTCAAGGTGTCGTTGTCGGACAAGCGCGAATTCGAGGCCGAGATCGTGCTGAAGGACAGCCGCTCCGATCTCGCGGTGTTGCGGTTGAAGGACTCGCATGAGCGCTTCCCGACACTCGACTTCGCCAATTCAGATGAGCTGATGGTGGGCGACGTCGTGCTTGCGATCGGCAATCCCTTCGGCGTCGGCCAGACCGTGACGCATGGCATCATCTCCGCGCTCGCCCGCACCCAGGTCGGCATCACCGACTACCAGTTCTTCATCCAGACCGATGCGCCGATCAATCCCGGCAATTCCGGCGGCGCGCTCGTGGACATGACCGGCCAGCTCGCCGGCATCAACACCGCGATCTATTCGCGCTCCGGCGGCTCGCAGGGCATCGGCTTTGCGATTCCCGCCAACATGGTGCGCGTCGTCGTGGCCTCCGCCAAGAGTGGCGGCAAGGCGGTGAAGCGGCCCTGGCTCGGCGCGAAGCTGCAGAACGTGACACCGGAGATCGCGGAAAGCCTGGGGTTGCGCTCGCCGAGCGGCGCGCTGGTGGCCAGCGTCGTTCCCAACAGTCCGGCGGCGCGGGCCGGAGTGAAATCCTCCGATCTGATTGTCGCGATCGACGGGCAGACGATCGAGGACCCCAACGCCTTCGACTATCGCTTTGCGACGCGCCCGCTCGGCGGCAGCTCGCAGGTCGACGTGCAGCGCGCGGGCAAGCCGGTCAAGCTGACCGTGCCGCTCGAAACCGCGCCCGATGTCGGGCGCAACGAGATCACGCTGACGTCGCGCTCGCCGTTCCAGGGCGCCAAGGTCTCCAACATCTCGCCCGCCGTCGCTGACGAGCTGCATCTCGACGCGGATACAGAGGGCGTCGTCGTCACCGAGATCGGCGACGATTCGACCGCGGCCAATGTCGGCTTCCAGAAAGGCGACATCATCCTGGCCGTCAACAACCAGAAGATCGGCAAGACCAGCGATCTCGAAAAAGCGACGCGCGATTCCGCGCGACTCTGGCGCATCACGCTGCTGCGGGGTGGGCAGCAGATCAACGTCGCGCTCGGCGGATGAGCCCGAAGCGACCGCGCGAGGCTCCCAATCTCTTCGCAGCCGCGGGGCTGGAGCAGGACGCGCCGCGTCCGCTCCCCGATCGGCTGCGCCCGCAAAAATTGTCCGAGGTTGTCGGCCAGGATCATATCCTCGGCCCCGATGGCGCGCTGACGCGCATGCTTGAGACGCGCACGCTCGGCTCGCTGATCTTCTGGGGGCCGCCGGGCACCGGCAAGACCACGGTGGCGAGGCTCTTGGCGGATGCGACCGACCTGCATTTCGAGCAGATTTCAGCCGTGTTCTCCGGCGTCGCCGATCTGAAGAAGGCGTTCGACGCGGCGCGCGCCCGGCGCGAGACGGGCAGGGGGACGCTGCTGTTCGTTGACGAGGTGCATCGTTTCAATCGCGCGCAGCAGGATTCGTTCTTGCCCGTGATGGAGGACGGCACTGTGGTGCTGGTCGGCGCCACCACCGAAAATCCCTCCTTCGAGCTCAACGCGGCGCTTCTGTCGCGGGCGCGCGTCCTGGTGTTTCACTCGCTCGATGCCGATGCAATCGAGAAGCTGTTCGCGCATGCCGAAAGGGCGGAGGGGCGGAAGCTGCCGCTTGATGCGGAGGCGCGCGGCGTGCTCGCGCGCATGGCCGACGGCGACGGACGGGCCGCGCTGACGCTCGCCGAAGAGGTCTGGCGCTCTGCGCGCAAGGACGAGATTTTCAATGCGGCGCAGTTGCAGGACGTCCTGCAGCGAAGGGCGCCGATCTACGACAAATCAGCCGACGGCCATTACAATCTGATCTCGGCACTGCATAAGTCGGTGCGCGGCTCCGATCCGGATGCGGCGCTGTATTATCTCGCGCGCATGCTCGATGCCGGCGAGGACCCGCTGTTTCTGGCGCGGCGCATCGTGCGCATGGCGGTCGAGGATATTGGCCTTGCCGATCCGCAGGCGCTGGTCGTCGCCAACGCCGCAAAGGACGCCTATGATTTCCTGGGCTCTCCCGAGGGCGAACTCGCCATCGCGCAAGCCGTGATCTATGTCGCGACCGCGCCCAAATCGAACGCGGCCTATACCGCCTTCGGCGCCGCGATGCGGTCGGCAAAGGAGAACGGCTCGCTGCTGCCGCCAAAGCACATCCTCAACTCGCCGACAAAGTTGATGCGCGAGGAAGGCTACGGCTCAGGCTACGAATACGACCATGACGCGCCGGAAGGCTTCTCCGGCCAGGACTATTTTCCCGAAACGCTCGGGCGGCAGACCTTCTACGATCCACCCGAACGCGGCTTCGAGCGCGAGATCAGGAAGCGGCTGGATTATTGGGCGAAGCTCAGGCGGGAGAGATCAGGGAAGTAAGCGAGTCCGCCTTGGAGTTCGTCGATTATCACTGAGGGAAACGTCATGCCCCGCACCCCCATTCACCCGGGCGAGCATCTTGCCGAAGAGCTGCGCGAGCTCGGCATCACCGCGGCGGAGCTTTCACGTCAGATCAATGTGCCTGTAAATCGGATTACCGGCATCATTCATGGCCAGCGCGGCATCACGGCCGATACGGCGTTGCGGCTCGGGCACTGGTTCGGCACCAGTCCGGAATTCTGGATGAATCTGCAGCAGCAATACGAGTTGCGGCTGGCGAAAAAGCAGGTGGGGACGAAGGTGGCTTCGCTGCCCCGCCGTGCCGTGCCGCCGACATCACGGAAGCTTGGAAAAACCGCATGAGCCGCCGCATCAAGAGAGCCAGCCCGCGTTCGCGCGACGAACGCAAGGATGCGCGCCCGATCAGGAATCGCGCGCCTGGCAAGCATGCGCTTGACAAACGGCCGGGCGGCGAGCCGGCGCGCTTTGCCTCCAAGCGCGCGGAAAAGCGCGTCGTGGCGCCGGCAAAGCCCGCCCAGCCATTGCTGCCCACCAAGGTCCAGACCGTCGTCGTGACACCGGACGAGAACAACATGCGGGTCGATCGCTTTCTCGAGGCGCGGTTTCCCGGCCTGTCATTTTCCCATATCCAGCGCATTGTCCGCAAAGGCGAGCTCAGGGTCAACGGCAAGCGCGCTGACAGCAAGGACCGTCTGGAGGCGGGCCAGAGCGTGCGCATTCCGCCGCTCAGGCTCGACGCGCCGAAGGCGGCAGGTGTGCTTTCGGATGCCGAACAAAAGACACTTGCCGCGCTGAAGGCGATGACGCTTTACGAGGACGACGACGTGCTCGTGCTCAACAAGCCAGCGGGGCTCGCGGTGCAGGGCGGCTCAGGCACCACGCGGCATGTCGATCAGATGCTGGAGGTGATGCGCGACGCCAGGGGCCAGAAGCCGCGGCTGGTGCATCGGTTGGACAAGGAGACCTCCGGCTGCCTGCTGATCGCGAAGACGCGCTTCGCCGCGACCGAGCTGACGGGCGCGTTCCGTCACCGCTCCGCACGCAAAATCTACTGGGCGCTGGTGGCGGGCGTGCCGAAGCCCAAGCAGGGCCGCATCTCGACCTATCTCGCCAAAGAGGAGGGCGAGGAGGACACCATCATGCGCATCGCCGCGCATGGCGATGAGGGCGCAAGCCACGCCGTGACCTATTACGCGGTGGTGGAGGCGGCCGCGAGCAAGCTCGCCTGGGTTTCGCTGAAGCCCGTCACCGGGCGGACGCATCAATTGCGCGCGCATATGGCGCATATCGGCCACGCCATTGTCGGCGACCCCAAATATTTCACCAAGGAGAACTGGGAATTGCCGGGCGGGCTGCAAAACCGTCTGCATCTCTTGGCGCGGCGGATCGTCATTCCGCACCCGCGCGGCGGCGTTATCGACGTCACCGCGCCGCTGCCGCCGCACATGCTGCAATCATGGAACCTGCTGGGGCTCGAGGCCGACCGCTTCGATCCGATCGAGAACGCACCGGAGGAGTGACGAGGCGCCTGGAGCATGATCGGGAAAAGCATGCCCCGCACGCGATGCGGGGTGGAAACCGGTTTTCCGAAAGGCATGCTCTCGGGCTTGACCCGAGGGATCATGCTTAAAAAAGAGCTAGAGTGCGATAGCGATTCCACCTAAACGCATCGCGCTCCAGCGCCGCACCGGCGCCTTCCGTTTGCTTCGTCGAGCAATAACCATCAAGGCGAGGTCGTACTCTTCTGGTATCGTTCCCGTGCATTCGTTCACGACGTCAGAGTGTCGCTAAGGATTCGGCTATGATCGCGAATTGGCTGCGCACCGCGCTTCTCTTGTTCCTTCTCGGCCTTGGTGTTTTGCCCGGCGATGCCGCTAACGCCCAGACACTCGTTCTCAAGGGAGGCAGCGTCTACACCTCGCCTGAGGCTGCCCCGCTATCCGATGCGGTCATCGTCATGTCCGGCGGCGTCATCAGCGCGGCCGGCCCTTCAAGCGAAGTCCGGATTCCGCAAGATGCGCGTGTGGTCGATTGCGCCGGCAAGACGATCGTTGCCGGTTTCTGGAACAGTCACGTCCATTTCACGCAGGCGGTGTGGAGAAACGCGGCGACCGCTGCCGCCGCGCCGCTGGAAGATCACATGCAGGAGATGCTGACGCGCTGGGGCTTCACCACGGTATGGGATCTCGGGTCCAACCCGAGCGACTCGCTTGCGCTGCGCAGCCGTGTCAATTCCGGTGAGGTCCCCGGACCCAATATGCTCCTTGCCGGGAACATCTTCCCCAAGGGCGGTCACCCCGTTTATTTGCCCGCCGAGATCAAGCTTCCCGAAGCCGCAACGCCGGACGAAGCCGGGCAAATGGCGCGCGCCTATATGGGGATGGGGCTTGACGGCATGAAGCTGTTCACCGGCGCGTATATGGGTGACCGACCGGTCATCAATATGGAACCGGCCGTCGCGAAAGCCGCGGTCGATGTGGCGCATGCGCAAGGCAAACCGGTATTCGCCCATCCGCAAAACAAGACGGGCGTGGAGACTGTGATTGCGGCGCGGGTCGATGTGCTCGCCCACACCGTCCCCAGCGAACAAGGCTACACACCAGAGCAGCTCACGCAATTCAAGTTGCAAGGGATCGCGTTGATTCCAACGCTTTCGCTATTCACGACTGTCGTCCTCGATCCCGCGGTGACGGCTCGAATAGTCGCCGCCACGGTCAACCAGCTCAAGCAATTTTCGGAGAACGGCGGGGCCGTCCTGTTTGGAACCGATGTCGGCTTCACCAAGCTCTATGACACAACGCTCGAGTACGAGCTGATGCGCCGCGCGCTCTCGGAGCGTCAGATATTGGCCTCGCTCACCACCAATCCCGCGACATATTTCAGGGCCGCGAAGAAGGGTAGGGTCGAACCGGGCTTCGACGCCGATCTCGTGGTGCTCGACGGCGATCCAGTCGCCGATTTTCGCAATCTCGCCAAGGTCGCCTACACGATCCGTGCCGGGCAGATCATCTATCAAAGGCCGTGAATCCTCTGGACGTTGGCCCGCCCTCGACCCAAATCGAATGGGGGCCGGATGCACTTGCAGCAACGCCGGAGGATCACGACATGTCCTCTATGAAACGATTGGCAGTCTCGCTTTTCGCAATTGCATGGCTGGCGCTGGCGGGCGGCGGGGCCGATGCGCAATCGCCGAACAATCTCGTCGGCGGCTCAATCTTCAATCCGCCGCTGCCGGCACCGCTGCCGCCGCCAAGGATCGAGGCGCCCAAGGTGCCGCAGCTCGACGCGCCGATACAGTATGATTACCGGCCGGCGCCGCGGCCCTCCTTCAGCGACCGCATCGCGCGCTGCCTCGACGAGGCCGCTGCCGCGGGCGTGAAGCCGAGCCACCGCGCGGCGTATTCGCGCAATTGCGCCAATCGCAATTGATCAATTGCGGAACTGTTCGAGAAACATGCGCAAGGAATCATGCGGGCTCTCGACATCCGATATTAGCCAGCCCTCCGGCCCCTTCACGAGAATGAAGTTTAGCGTGACCGTGCGGCCGCTATTGTCGAAGGCGACCGCGACATAGGTCTTGTCGAACTGCTTGCGCAGGATCGAGATCGTGACTGCGCCGAGTTTCCAGGTCGGGCTCTGCACCAGGAAATCGTAAGGCTCGTTCTTCACGGTTCTCCAGAGCGTCCGCAAGCTCGGGTCGAAGAACTGTCGCGTGGTCACCTCGTCGCGGGGCAGGCCTTTGGAGAGGTCAGGCACGCCGTTGCCGTAATGGGCGTACACGTTGCGGACCAGCGATTCCGGCGAGCGGAACCCAGCCTCGGCGCGTGAGGTGCCGAGACCAGTCAGCAGAACCAGAATAGCCCTGAGAATCCGCGGCATGGCTGGAATGCTTTATTTGCCTTCGTGGCTAGCATAGCCTGCCTTGCAACTGGCCGCGACCACAGGAAACCGAAAACCGAGATGCGTGAATTGTTCGACGAAGTCGCCGGGAAATCTCCGCTTGACCCGCAGGAGGCGGCGCGGCGCGGCACGCGCATGCCCCAGCGGAAGCGTTTCTACGCCGAGGCCGGTGTCACCGACGCGGATGGCGGCTTTGCGGTCACGCTCGACGGCAAGCCGATCCGGACGCCCTCCGGGCGCGTCGTGACCGTGCCGGCGCGCGAGATCGCGGATGCGATGTCGGCCGAATGGAGAGCGCAGAAGGAGACCATCGACCCCCTGACCATGCCGCTGACGCGCTTTGCCAACAGCGTGGTCGAGGCCGTGGTCGATCAGGCCGACCTCGTCGCGGACGATGTCGCCAAATATCTGCGTTCGGACCTGTTGTTCTACCGCGCCGGTCTCCCCGAGGCGCTGGTGGCGCTGGAGGCGAAGCATTGGGACCCCGTGCTGTTCTGGGCTGCGGACACGCTCGGCGCCCATTTCATCCTGGCCGAGGGCATCATGCATGTCGGCCAGCCGGAGAGCGCCGTGGCGGCTGCCCGCGCGGCGCTGCCGTCCGACCCCTGGTCGATCGCAGCGATGCATGTGGTGACGACGCTGACGGGCTCGGCGCTGCTGGCGCTGGCGCTCAAGCACGGCGTGCTCGGCCCCGACGAGGTCTGGGCCGCTGCCCATGTCGATGAGGATTGGAACGCCGAGCAATGGGGGGTGGACGAGGAGGCCGTTGCGCGCCGCGCGGCACGGCTGGTCGATTTCGAGGCTGCAGCGAGGATTCTGCGGGCGCTTGATCAAAGCTCCACTTGACCAAGCCTCGACTTGACCAAGCCTCGGGTTAACGAGAGGTTTACGGCGCTGGGCTAGTCTGCCGCGCATGGCGCTGACCATCAACCCGACTTCTCCCGTCACCATCGCTGCCCAAGGGGCCGGCGGTGCGACGCCTACGCTCGTGTTGCAGCCCGGCACAGTGGTGAGCGCGCAGGTCCAGAACGTTCTGGCCGCCGACCTGGTTCGCATCGCGATCGCTGATCTCTCCATCGACGTCGCTACGGAAGTCCCGCTGCAGGCGGGCCAGAGCTTGCAGTTGGCGGTGTCGCAGACCGACAGCGGCGTCATCCGCCTTGCACTGGTCGGGCAGGGCAGCGGCACCGCGGTCGCGGATGTGGTGTCCGATACGCAGGTCGGTGCCGTGGCGAACCCTTCGCCGGTGCCGGCGCCGTCCAATGATCCCCTGACGCCGCTGCAGCGGATCGCCGTCGCCGTCACCTCGGAGCGCGCGGCTGCGCAGCAGCAGAGCCTGGCGCCGCTGTTTGCCGACCTTACGGCTGTCGCCGCTTCTGACAGGCTGCCGCCGGCGTTGCGCCAGGCGGTGGCGCAGGTGCTGGCCCAGCAGACCAGCCTCGATCCCAATCTCGGCGGCAGTGACGTGCAGCAGGCGTTTCAGAAATCCGGCCTGTTTCTCGAAGCCTCGCTGGCTGCGGGTTCGGTTTCTGCGGGCGGTGGGCTTCCCGATCTGAAGGCGGCGCTGATCGCGCTGCGCCAGGCATTGGTGAGCGTTGCCGGGACGGCGGACAGTCCAACGGCGTCGGCAACGCAGCCGTCCGCTTCGGGCGCATCTGGCGTCGCAAAGCCTGCAGCGCCTACGACGGCGTCGCCCGCGCTGGCGCCGTCGCTGCCGGCCGACGCCGAGACCTCCGAGGTTTCGTTACCCCAGGCGCGGTTGGCGCTTCCTGAGCAGGTCGTGGCCGCCGCGGCAGGCCCGCTGCTGCTGACTGAGGCGGTATCGAATGGACCGCAGACGATCGCATCCGCGATGGCGCTCACCATGCTGCAGGAGGCGCTGCCTGAGATCCGGCGTGCGGCCGGCGGCGCATCGACCGCCGCAACCAATTCGCTGGAAGGGCGAGGCGATCCGGCGACCCTTCGCGCCAGCCCTCCGCCTCCGCCGTTTCGCGGCGCGCTGCCATCGGCGCAGCCGGTTGCCTCTGCCTCGCTATCGCCGGATGCACCGGCGTCGACCATGGCGCACCGGCTGCTCGACGACACCGACGCCGCGATCGCACGCCAGACGCTGTTGCAAGTGGCGTCCTTGCCGGATCGCGTCGATGTCTCGGGCGCGCGGGTCGATCTCGCCGCTCCGCGCTGGCATTTCGAGATCCCGTTCGCAACGCCGCAAGGCACCGCGATGGCGCAGTTTGAAATTGCGCGCGACGGCGGCGGCAAGGCGGCTGAGGTTGAGGCCGAGGCCGCAAAGCAGGTCTGGCGCGCGCGCTTCTCGCTCGATATCGAGCCGGCCGGTCCCGTGCATGCGCTGATCACGCTCAGCGGCGAGCGAACGTCCGTGCGGATGTGGGCGGAGCGGCCGGCGACCGCGGCACAGTTGCGCGCCGGTGCGGGCGAGCTCAGCCAGGCGCTGAGCGCGGCCGAGCTTCAGCCCGGCGACATCGTGATCCGCGAAGGCACGCCGCCGCAGCCGACGCCGGCCAAGGCCGGGCATTTCCTGGATCGCGCGTCATGAGCACTGAGTTGCGGCATCAGCTCGCGGTCGCCTTGCATTATGACAAGGCCGGCGCGCCGCGGGTGGTCGCCAAGGGCAGGGGCGCGGTCGGCGCCAAGATCATTGAAGTTGCGAAGGCGCATGATATCCCGATCGAGGAAAACGAGATCCTGGCCGGCGCTCTGTCCAATGTCGAACTGGGTGACGAAATTCCGGCGGAGCTTTACAAGGCTGTCGCGGAGGTGCTGGTGTTCGTGCTCAAGCTGACGAAGCGAACTCGCTGACCTGTGATGTCCGCCATCGTGTGACCACGATATTTTCGGCATCGTCGCTGTTCCCCTGGAGGGCCTTCACCGATGCCTTTGTTCAACCGCCGCCATGCCCTCGGCCTTTTGGCCACAGCCTGCATGTTGCCGTCCCGCAGCTTTGCCACTGTGGCGCCGCCGCGCAGCGAAATCCGCGAAGGCTTGGCCAAGCTCTTTACCGACGATGGAACCGCCGGCACCTTCATCGGCTACAAGGTTGAGGACTACCTGGTCATCGCCAGCGACAAGACGCGCTCAGGCGAGGCGAAGCTGCCGGCCTCGACCTTCAAGATTCCCAATTCGCTGATCGCATTGGAGACCGGCGTCGTCGAAGACCCCGACAAGGACGTGTTCAAATGGGACGGCGTCAAGCGCCCGATCGAGGCCTGGAACAAGGATCACACGCTGCGCTCGGCGATCGCCGCATCCGCGGTGCCGGTCTATCAGGAGATCGCCCGCCGCATCGGGCAGGAACGGATGCAGAAATATGTCGATCTGTTCGAGTATGGCAATCGCGACATCGGCGGCGGCATCGACCAGTTCTGGCTGACCGGCAATCTGCGCATCGATCCGGTGCAGCAGGTCGACTTCGTCGATCGCCTGCGGCGCGGGGTCCTGCCGATCAGTCAGCGCAGCCAGGAGCTGGTGCGTGACATCCTGCCGGTGACCAAGGTCGGCGATGCCGTGATCCGCGCCAAATCCGGACTTCTGGGCGCCGAGCGCGGCGAGCCTTCGCTCGGCTGGATGGTCGGCTGGGCCGAGAAGGGCGACGCGCACACCGTCTTCGCGCTCAACATGGACTGCACCGAGCAGCGCCATATCGCCGACCGCATGACGCTGACGCAGGCCTGCCTGCGCGACATCGGCGCGATCTAGAGCATGATCCGGAAAAGCCTGCGCCGTAACAAGTGCGGGGCATGCTTTTCCGGACCATGCTCTGGTTCACATCGCCGCGCCGGACTAAGCTCGCCGCCGCAAGCAAAATTCTCCCGGAGGAAACATGCATTCGACGTCAATCTGGCTCTCGTCGCTCGCGATCGCCGCGGCCGGCGGCTGGTTCGCCGCCACGATGTTCGCAGGTCCCGCGACCAGCAAGGAGCCGCGCTTCCCGCAACTCACCATGGACCAGCTCGACGAGAAGCAGAAGCCGCTCGGCGAGCAGATCATGAAGGTCTCCAGCGTCGGCCTCGGCGGTCCCTATAATCCGATGATCCGCAGCCCGGTGCTCGGTCAGCATCTCTACGACCTGTTCTATTACCTGCGCTGGCAGACCTCGGTGCCGACCAGGCTCAACGAATTCGCGATTTTGATCATCGGCAGGCAATGGCGCTCGCAGGTCGAATGGTTCGCGCATGCGCCGCTCGCGGCAAAGGCCGGCCTCTCGCCCGACATCATCGCGGAGCTGAAAGAGAACAAGCGGCCGTCGACCATGGCCGAGGACGAGGCGCTGATCTATGACTTCGTCACCGAGCTGACGACCACCAAGAAGGTCTCCGACGAAACCTTCGCGCGGGCCAAGAAGATCTTCACCGATCAGCAGATCGTCGATCTGACCGCGGTCGCCGGCAATTACGTGATGGTCGCGATGATGCTCGCGATGGCGGAGGAAACCGTGCCGCCCGGCAAGGAGGAGCCGTTCAAGGTCGGCGAGAAGTAGACGAGAAACGCGCGGAGGTAAGCGCCTGCACGGTCGCAGCCTCCGTTCCGATTCGATCGGAACGGAAAAGGCTCTATGCAAGCAAATCCTTGGCAAGCGGAGAAAGCGGGTTTTTCGCAGGCGGCAGGCTGCCGGCCATCGCCTTCTCGATCGCGCAGGGCGCCGATCTCGCAGATGGTCTGAGAGATCACGTCGCCTTTCTCGGCAAAACCGCTCGCAAGAAACGCGAACTGGGCGCGAGCCAATCGCAGTGACTCGACCGGCACGATGGCGATCGTATGATC
>Ga0210402_10003139_pt1 | contig 15662 bp, 10 predicted proteins | sample IncBWC7MmetaG_FD_161055 | JGI IMG/M metagenome (GOLD analysis project Ga0210402, IMG submission 161055) | Forest soil microbial communities from Barre Woods Harvard Forest LTER site, Petersham, Massachusetts, United States - Inc-BW-C-7-M | ecosystem: Environmental > Terrestrial > Soil >...
GGCCGCGTTGCTGGGATGGCTGCCGCGTCGGCTTCGGGACTGGGGTTACGGCGTGGTTGCGCGGAACCGGTACCGGGCGTTTGGGAGGTATGAGAGGTGTCCAGTGCCAAGCGAAGATGTACGGGCGCGGTTTCTGGACGTTTAAACCAAGGGAAGACAAGTGCATTCAACACAAGGGGCACCGAGGTTCACGGAGGATAAGCTGCGCTCGGGCTTTCGCCGGTGTCTCTGATCTCAATCTCAATCGGAACTTCCTTGAGACGGACTTCGTAGAACGTTCTAGGATGCGCCATGGTCGCCGATTGCGTTGGGTTCCCGTTCTCTTTCTCCTTTATATTGCGCTGTGCTCGGTAGGCGGCATTTATCTCGCGGATGGCACTCTTCATCCGGCACGCCGCGCATTGACTGGCGAAGAAACCACTGCTTTGACGAGCACCGTTCGTGCGATGAAAGCGGAGTTGCAAGAAGTTTCGATCATTACGGCGGATCAAGTGATCTTGCGGGGTTGGATGCTGCGACCGGCAACGAGCAACGGGAACGCTGCGCTGATTCTTCATGGACTGGGGGACAACCGGCTGGGGATGACCGGGTACGCGGAGCTTTTGCTCGCGCATGGGTACACGGTGCTGCTGCCCGACGCCAGGGCCCATGGGCTGAGTGGGGGAGAACTCGCTACCTATGGGCTTCGCGAAAGGTCGGACATTCACAGGTGGGTTGATTTTCTGCTGGCGGCGACACATCCGCGATGTGTTTATGGGATGGGCGAGTCGATGGGGGCAGCTGAGTTGCTGCAATCCCTCCAGGAAGACACTCGGTTCTGTGCCGTGGTGGCGGAATCTGCTTTTTCCACGTTTCGAGAGATCGCATATGACCGTATGGGACAGCCGTTTCATATGGGGCCGTGGGTGGGAAGAATTTTGCTTCGGCCAATGGTCGAGATTGCCTTTTTGCGAGTGCGGTGGAAGTACGGACTGGATATGGAGCAGGTATCACCGGAGGAGGCGGTCGCCAGATCGCACGTTGCGGTTCTTCTGATCCACGGGCAGATCGACCGGAATATCCCGGTGCGGCATTCGCGGGCGATCCATGGGGCGGCTCCGCAAACTGTGCTCTGGGAAGTGCCGGGTGCGGATCATTGCGGAGCGATCGCGACGGCGCCGCGGGAATTCGAAAGCAGGGTGATGGGATGGTTCGAGTCCGGGATGGCCACTAAAGCAACTGCTCTAACCACGAAGGGCACCCTTCGACTTCGCTCAGGGCAGGCTGCGATGCACTAAGGAAACCACTGCTGCTGCCTTTCCTCGGCGACCGGCGGCGCCCACAAGCCGCGTGATTCAAATCAAATCATGGGATTCTTCTGTAGAATAAACTCCTGCGAATTCGTGTCCGGAATGAGGGGCACCGAACATTCCTCAGGGATGAGGTTTTTTCCATGGCCGACAAGGCAGTGATCGATCCACAATCCACGAACATTGATTCCATTTTGCAGGAGCAGCGGAAGTTCGAGTGTCCGCCGGAGTTTGCCAAGAAAGCGCACGTCAAGAGCCTGGAAGAGTACGAGCGCCTCTACAAGGAGTCGGTGGATGATCCGGACGGGTTCTGGTCTCGCGCGGCGAGTGAGTTGCACTGGTTCAAGAAGTGGGACAAGGTGCTCGAATGGAATTGTCCGTGGGCGAAGTGGTTTGTGGGTGGGCAGATCAACCTGTCGTACAACTGCGTCGACCGGCATGTGTCGACATGGCGCAAGAATAAGGCGGCGATTGTTTGGGAGAGCGAGCCGGGCGAAGTGCGGGTGCTGACGTATCAGCAGCTCCATCGTGAGGTGCAGAAGTTTGCCAATGTGCTGAAATCGCTGGCCGTGAAGAAGGGCGACCGCGTGGCGATTTACATGGGAATGACTCCCGAGTTGCCGGTGGCGATGCTGGCGTGCGCGCGGATTGGTGCGCCGCACACGGTAGTGTTTGGAGGGTTTTCATCGAATGCGTTGATCGATCGTATTCACGATTCGCAGGCGTCGGCGGTGATTACGCAGGACGGATCGTACCGGCGCGGAGCGGAAGTGAAATTGTTCCCGGCGGTGGAAGAGGCGTTGAAGTCGTGTCCCTCAGTCAAGCATGTGATCGTTTACAAGCGGACTGGAACACCGATCAACATGCAGGCGGGGCGCGACCACTGGTGGCATGAATTGATGGCGGAGGCTTCAGATGTGTGTCCGGCGGAACCGCTGGACGCAGAGCACCCACTGTACATTCTGTACACCTCGGGAACCACTGGGAAGCCGAAGGGCGTGGTGCACACGACAGGCGGATATTCGGTGGGGACCTATCTGACTACGAAATTAGTTTTTGATTTGAAGGATGAAGACACGTTCTGGTGCACGGCGGATATCGGGTGGGTGACGGGGCACAGCTACATCGTGTATGGACCGCTGCAGAACGGCGCGACCAGCTTGATGTATGAAGGCGCTCCGAATTTCCCCGAGCAGGACCGGTTCTGGTCGATCATCGCGCGGCACAAGGTGAATGTGTTTTACACAGCGCCGACGGCGATTCGGACGTTCATCAAATGGGGCGATGAATGGCCAAAGAAACATGACATGTCGAGCCTGCGTCTGCTGGGTACCGTCGGCGAGCCGATCAATCCTGAGGCGTGGATGTGGTATCGGGAGACGATCGGCGGGAACCGGTGCCCGGTTGTCGATACCTGGTGGCAGACCGAGACGGGGCACATCATGCTGACTCCGCTTCCAGGGGCGATTGCGACGAAGCCAGGATCGGCGACGCGTCCGTTCCCCGGTGTGGTGCCGGAGATCGTGACGATGGAGGGCAAGCCGGTGCCGGATGGATCGGGAGGATTCCTGGTACTCAAGCGGCCGTGGCCGGGAATGCTACGGACGGTATATGGAGATCCGGACCGTTATGTGAAGAATTACTGGTCGCAGATTCCCGGGATGTATTTCACCGGGGACGGGGCACGCAAAGATAAAGACGGGTATTTCTGGATCATGGGGCGGGTGGACGACGTGCTGAATGTCAGCGGGCATCGTCTCAGCACGATGGAGGTGGAGTCGGCTCTGGTGGCCCATGATGCCGTGGCGGAGGCCGCTGTGGTCGGGCGTCCGGATGAGCTGAAGGGGCAGGCGATCTCGGCATTCGTTACGCTGGAGCAGGGAAGACAGCCTACGAACGAACTGAAAGAAGAGTTGCGAAAGTGGGTGGCGAAGGAGATCGGAGCGCTGGCGAAGCCGGATGATATTCGGTTCACCGATACGCTGCCGAAGACTCGCAGTGGGAAGATCATGCGGCGGTTGCTGCGCGAGTTGGCGACGAACGGCGATGTGAAGGGCGATACGACTACGCTGGAAGATTTCAGCGTCATTGCCAAGTTGAAGGAGCAGGACGAGGTTTAGGAAAGTCCTCAATTCTCACAAAATAGGGGAGAAGTGGGACACCCACTGGACCTTTCCAGTTTGAGAACACCGTAATGGTTGTGTGTTTCGAGTTTGCCGAGGCAGAGGGCGTTCTGCGCGTGACGCTCAGTGGCGAAATTACAGATGATGCCGTAATGGAATTATGGTCGAAAGGACGCGGCATAGTAGAATCCTTTCCCTCGTGCAAGAGTATTGTGGACTTGTCGGGCCTGACTCACTTTAACGTCTCGACGAGCACCATCACGAAGCTCGCGAGGAGCCACTCTCCAGATCTGCCTACCCGGGTATTCGTGGCGACAAAGGACGTGGTTTATGGGTCAACCCGGATGTTTCAAGTGTTATCCGAAAACACGCGCAAGAATGTACACGTTGTTCGTACCCTGGACGAAGCCTATAGATTGCTCGGCGTCGAGTCCCCGAAATTCACTTCCGTCTCAACCATAGATTTGGATCAATCTTGAAGTCAGGCGCGGGTTCCGGAAAAAAGCCCGGATAGCGTGGGCTGCTGGTTTCGCCGTTCATTTTTTGGCGGCTTGCAGCTCTTTGAAGGCTGGATTTGTTTGCATGTGTTTGGGAAATTCCTTTTCATAATGAGCTAACGCCGGGCAGATGACGCGGTGGACTCCTCCGAATCCGAAGAGTTCCATCTCTTTCATGGCTTCATCGGCGGACCATCCTTCTTCAGCTATGCGGTAGGACGCGATGGCCATTCCGGTGCGGTCATCACCCAGGCGGCAGTGCACAAAGATCTTCTTGCCGGGATTGTCCTCGATGACCTTCAGAAACTTCACAAAGGGATCGTCGGTTGGGAACGGGCAATGCCAGGGGATGGAAACGTATTGCATGCCGAGTTTTTCGACGACTGCCTGCTCATGTTCACTTTGGCCACTGCGCATATCGACTACGATGGAGACTCCCATTTTCTGCAATGCTTTCAGGCCGTCGGCGCCGGGCTGGCCGCCGCGATAGAGGCTCGGAGTAACCTCGCCAAAATTGGGCAAGCCGACGTAATGCTTGCGGCTTCCCATGGAACGTTGCGAGGGAGGGGAGGCGTCTTGCGTCGACTGCGCGTGAACCGCCGGTAAGAGAAACGGCAGAGTGAGCAGGCCCGCCAGAGCAGCCCGATGCGCCAGCTTTTTCGGAGTCACTAAAGGTTGGATGCGGGGCAGTGGCGGTCTGGTCGCCGGATTTCATGGCCGTCACCGTGGCCAGGTCGGGCGATATTGCTTGTTTGTCAGAGCCCGCAGCGGCCGCCTGTCACGCAATAACCTAACCTAATTGGAGCCGTGGGGCTGTGGCAATTCGGGGGCGAGACTGCAGTCCTAGGCTTTTGCCGAGGATTAGGCAGTCAAAATTCCCACCCCGTCGCATACAACGCGATACGGACGGGGCACCCGCGCGTTTCCTTCGCTTTTTACTATTGGGTTAGTTTTATGGCCAACTGGCGCTCGGGTTGGGTCATTTCGCTCCAGAGCTTTTGCAGGTCGGCCTGGACCGCGGTGTTTTCGGGATCTTTCCGCAACGCCATGGCGAACCAGCGATAGGCGGTGGGGAGGTCATGCGGCGTGCACAGCCCGGCGGAATAGAGCGCGCCCATTTCGATCATGGCCTTCGGCTGGGCTTGATTCGCAGCCGGCCGCAGAAGGCGCAGGCCGCGATCACAATCCTGAGGAGCGCCGCGTCCGTAGAGATATTTCTGAGCTTCGGCGACGGGATCGTATGCCGCGACTGGCCGGCTCGCCGCGCTGGGTTTTGGAGCGGGAGCTTTGGGAGCCGGTTTCGGTTTTTCCACTGGCTTGGTTGCGTTGGGTGGATTATCGGATGTTGTCTCCTTAGGCGGCGAAGAGTCTTTGTCTGTGGGCGCTGCGGGTGAAGCGGTCTTGTCCGAGTCGGCGGGTGCCGCTGCTTTGTCCGAAGTAACGTCCGGAGGCGCGTCACTCGGTTTGGCGGTATCGGACAGCGCCGGAGTGGACGGAGCAGGTGTCGCCGGGGCGGGGGTACCGGCCGAACTACTGCCGGGTGGATTTCCGGGGGCCGCTGTTGTCGGTTGCGGTTGGGCTTGTGGTGACGCGGCTGCACTCGGCTGCGGCGGGGGTTGCGACTCGGTCGTGCTGCTCGTAGACGGAGGGGGCGTCGTCGTGTCCGGTGCGGTGGAATTTTGGGCCGCCGAAGGTTTCTTCGATGGGTTGAGCCACGCGAGGCCCTGATCTTTGAATCGCAAATAGCCGAAGCCAGCCGCCAGACCGAGAGCGATGAGGATCAGGAGGATTTTGCCGATGCCCCAGTGATGCGTGGGTTCTTCTTCATCGAGCAGATAGTCGAGATTGGAACCGGGCGCGGAGTGGGGGTCGATGCTCAAGCTCGCGCGTTTGCGCGGTGCGCCTCTGCCGGGAGCAGGATCGTTCAAGCCCAAAAAAGATGGTCCACTGATGGAGGACGAGCCTTCGGCGACGGGACGGGCCGGTTCCTGAGCAGGTCCAGCGACTGCTCTGGTAGCCGTTGGTGTAGCGGCGACCGAGACGTGCTGGGGTTCCCCAGGTTTAGCAGGGGGCGTCGCTAATAGCGACCCTCCGCACATGCCGCAGAAGCGGTTTTGCTCCGAGTTTTCATTGCCGCAGCGACTGCAGCGCAAGAATGATCTCCTCCACCTATAGCTTACGATATCTTACAGGTTCGATGCAGGGTGGTTGTGGTTACGTTTGAGAGATTCCTGCATCATCGGTCGTGCTTTGCGTTTTTTGCGAGAAACCTTTTTAGCCGCCGGTTCGAAGAAATACTTTGCTGGGGTCATTGAGGAAAGCAACCCAATGAGGACTGCCGCATTTCAGAAGGTGACTCTCACGCTCAGCGTTTGTGGGCACAGGTTGGAAGTGCTGCGGATCCGAGGTGGCCGTGAAGATGCGCCTGAGCTCGTGTTTCTTCATGAAGGTTTGGGCTCGGTTTCGCATTGGAAGGACTTTCCGGCGCGGGTTGCCGAGGCTACGGGATGTCCCGTCACGGTTTATTCGCGTTATGGATCCGGCCATTCGGATGTGCTGAGCCAGCCTCACGGTGTACGGTACATGCATGAGGAAGCGCTGCAGTCGCTGCCAGATCTGCTTTCCCAATTGGAGATCGAGAATCCGATTCTGGTGGGACACAGCGATGGCGGCTCGATCGCGATTATCTATGCGGCAGTGCATGATCGGGTACGTGGGCTGGTTCTGCTGGCGCCGCACGTATTCGTCGAGGACTTGAGCGTGGCAAGCATCGCCAAGGCGAAGGTGAAGTTTGAGACTACGAATCTGCCGGAGAAGCTGGCGCGGCATCATCGGGACGCAGCGCGGACGTTTTGGGGATGGAACAATATCTGGCTGCATCCGGAGTTTCGGAGCTGGAATATTGAGAAATATCTGCCGCGAATCACCTGCCCCGCGCTGGTGATTCAGGGGCTGGAGGATCAGTACGGGACGATGGCGCAGGTGGAGGCCATTCGGCGGCAGAGCGGCGGGCCAGTGGAGGTGCTGGCGCTCGAGGATTGCCGGCACTCGCCACAGCGCGATCAGCCGGAGAAGGTGATTGAGGCGATACGAAATTTCGTGTCAGGGATTCGCCGGAACTAACTGTTGTGCTGTGGTGTCGGAAGCGTGCAGGATTGGTTTTCTCCTGCGTTCTAGTGAAGAGTGGGCGGTTTTGCAGTTGATGGAGTTCGTCATGATACGTCACTTCGCTGTTTTCATGTTACTCGTCTGCTTCGCATCGATCGCAATCACTCAGGTGGCACGGCCTCCGGCGGAAGTGCCGGAGGAGACGATGCGAGAGCTTCTGATCCGTAGGGTTGATCCGGTCGTGCGACGAGAGCCCGGAATGCGTATCCAAGGCACAGTCGTATTGAAAGCGGTTATCGGCAAGACTGGTAACATCGAGAATCTGCAGATGGTTAGCGGACATCCGATGTTGGTTCCGGCAGCGATTGATGCGGTGAAACAGTGGAAATACCAGCCTTACGAGGTGAATGGCATACCGGTAAGGGTCGAAACCACCATCCGGGTCGAGTTCGGGGACCGGAGTCGGACAGAAGATGACGCATCAGCCGCGGCGCCTGAATCGTCCCAGTCGCCGGGGGCTCCACTCCAAATCGTGAACCAGATGCTTGAGGGACATATCCTCAGAAAAGTGCCTCCGGTGTATCCGCCGCTAGCGCGACAGGCGCGGATTCAAGGGACGATGACGCTGAGAGTCATCATTAACAAGTTGGGCGATGTGCGCGATGTGCAACTTCTCAGTGGGCACCCGATGCTGGCTCCAGCGGCCATCGAAGCGGTGAAGCAATGGAAATATGCTCCCTACGAGTTGAACGGAGAGGCGGTCGAGGTAGAGACGGATGTGCAGGTCAATTTCAGGCTGGCTGATGATCCTCCGCCGCAAGGAACCCCGGAGAACATCGTGGGCGGTGCGAATGGAGAGCTGATCAGTGGCGTGGTTGCCAGTTTTCCGAAGCCGCTCGAAGGAGAGCGCGTATCGGAAGCCGTGATGCGACTGCGGCGCACGCAGAAGGTGGACCCGATCTATCCAGGCGTGGCGGGGCCACCGCACATTCAGGGGACAGTTGTTCTGGACGTGCGCGTCAATTCATTGGGCGACGTGGAAGAGGTTGTGCGTATCAGCGGACCTCCGACACTGGCACCTACGGCGATCGCAGCGGTCAAGCAGTGGAAGTACATACCATACATGAGAGACGGCGCGCCGATTTCCGTGGTGACCACGGTGCAGTTGAATTTTTCACTGAAAGCGAATGAAAGCGGCGGAATTGTCGTTGAGCCTTCGGCGTCGGAGGACTCGAGTCCACCGCGCATTCCGCTGCCCCGTCGGATACGGGTTTCGTCGGGAGTGAGCCAGGGTTTGCTGGAGAAAAAGATTGCGCCGGAATACCCGCCAGACGCCCGGGACGCGCGAATTCAGGGTGCCGTGGTCCTGCGCGCAGTTATCGATAAAGAAGGGAATGTCTCCACCCTGGAACTAGTCAGCGGGCATCCGGCACTGGCTCCAGCGGCAATAGAGGCGGTGCGGCAATGGAAGTACCGGCCGTACCTGCTGAACGGTCAGGCGATTGAGGTGGATACGACGATTCAAGTGAATTTCGCCCTCGCGGAATAGGGTGAGGAGAGCCTAGCCCTTCCCAAAACCATTTAAGCGAGAGCGGATAGTCTTAGTCTGCTGCGCGACTGCTTCCCTTGAATGCCTTTTGCACGAGTGTGTAGCGGGCAGCGCCTATCAGGCCGCAATCGTCGTTCGCGATGATCTGCACGGGCATGTCTTTGAGAATCGATTCCATGCGGCCTTTGTCGAGGAAGGCCTGCATGAATGTTCCGTCCCGCATTTTGGACGCGATCTTGGCGGCGATGACTCCGCCGATGTAGATGCCCCCGGTCGTCATGTAGCGCAAGGCGCAGTTTCCGGCTTCAGCTCCGAACACACTCACAAAAATTGAAAGCGTCTGCTCGCAGATCGGGGATTTGCCTTCGAGGGCGAGGCGCGAGATCAGCGGCGAGGCATCCGCGGCCGCATTCACTTGCGCGCGCAGATCGGCAGGCTCTTCCGCTTTCTTTGTGTCACGGAGGAAATCATAGATGTGGCGGATACCGGGCCCGGAGAGAATGCGTTCGCAGCTTACTCGGCCGTACTCCTTCTGCAAGTACGCGAGCAGTTCGGTTTGTATTGCGTCTCTGGGGGCGAAGTCGGCGTGACCGCCTTCGCAGGCGAAGGGATGGTGGCGGAATCCGTCCCAGAAGAGGCCCGCCATGCCAAGTCCGGTCTTGGCGGAGATCACGGCGCGGTTGCCTTCAGCATCTTCAGAACCCGCGCTGATGGTGATGAAGTCTTTCGACTCGAGAGCATCGATCCCGTATGCGTAGGCTTCGAGATCGTTGAGCAAGCCGACCGTGGCCAGCTTGAGTTGGGCCGCGAGCTCTTTGGCGTCGATTGTCCAGGGAAGGTTGGAAATCTTGCTGCGTCCGGCGCGCACGGGCCCGGCAACGCCAAAGCAAGCGCTGTGAACGGGGACGCCTTCGGTGCGAGTGAATTGCGGCAGAATCTCACCCAGTCCGCTGTGCTCCTGGCTCTTGTAGGTTTTCTCGACGACGCAATTCAGGCGATTGCCTTCTGTATCGAAGGCGGCGAGGCGCGTGCGGGTGGCGCCGATTTCTCCGGCGAGGATCATGGCTCGATTTTCCTCCATTGACGGTTGTCGGCTTCGAGAAGGTGGTCGGACTCGGCCGGTCCCCAGGTGCCGGAGGCGTAGTTGGGAAACTTGCGCGGCGGAAGCGCCTTCCACACGTCGAGGACGGGGTCGATGACGGTCCATCCGGCTTCGACCATGTCGGCGCGCTGAAACAGGGTGGCGTCGCCGATCATGCAGTCGTAGAGCAGCACTTCATAGCCGGTGTAGGCGTCGGCGCCAAAATATTTCGAATATTCGAAACTCATGTCGACGGAGCCCACGCGCAGCACGGGACCGGGAATCTTCGCGCCGAAGCTTAACGAGATCCCCTCCACCGGCTGGATCTGAATTACAAGAGTATTGGTATGGCCGGTGTGGAAGGGCGCATTGCGGAAGAGTTCGAACGGCATGCGCTTGAACTGGATGGCGATTTCGGTGTGACGCTTCGCGAGGCGTTTGCCCGTCCGGAAGTAGAAGGGAACACCGGCCCATCGCCAGTTGTCGATATTAAGCTTGAGGGCGACGAAGGTTTCGGTGCGCGATTCGGGGTTGACGCCGGGCTCGGAGCGGTAGCGCGGAACTCGTTCGTCGGCGATCATGCCGTCGCCGTACTGGCCGCGGACGCTGCTCTCCAGCACGTCTTCGGAGTTCAGCGGTTGCAGCGAATGCAGGACTTTGGCCTGCTCGTTTCTTACGGCGTCGGCAGAAAAGGAGACTGGAGACTCCATCGCAGTGAGGCTGAGCAGTTGCATGACATGGTTGGGGACCATGTCGCGTAGGGTTCCGGCACTATCGAAGTATGCCCCGCGGCGCTCGACGCCGACGGTTTCGGCATTGGTGATCTGTACGTGATCGATGTATCGGCGATTCCAGATGGGCTCGAAGATCGCGTTGTCAAAGCGGAAGACCATGATGTTTTGCACGGTCTCTTTGCCCAGATAGTGATCGATACGGTAGATCTGGTTTTCCTGAAGGACGCCCTTGATGTCTCGGTTCAGCGCTTTGGCGGATTCGAGATCGGTTCCAAAGGGCTTTTCGATGACGATGCGGCGCCAGCGTCCGTTGTCCTGCGTGGAGAGTCCGGCGCGGCCCAACTGCTGGACGATCGACGCGAAGAACTTGGGCGCCGTCGCCATGTAGAAGAGGTAGTTGCCTTCGGTGTGCGATTCGGCGTCGATGGCGGCGAGACGATCGCGAAGTTTCGCGAACGTGTTGGGATCGCCGAAATCTCCGCGCTCGTAGAAGAGGCGACTGCGAAGCCAATTGAGCGCCGTAGGATCGTTCGTCGGCAAGAACTCGCTGACCTGTTTGCGGAAGGCTTCGACATCGAGATCGTCGACCGAGACGCCCATCACGGCGAAGGTGTCGGGGAGCAGCTTCGCTTTCACCAGATTGAAGAGAGCAGGAATCAGCTTGCGCTTGGTGAGATCGCCGGAGGCTCCGAAGAGAACGAATACGCTAGGTCCGGCGACTTTGCCGGCGGCAAATTCAGCGGGAGCTTCGGAGTTGGCCGGGAGTGTGGCGGGCATGCTGGACGCTCAATGAGTCCCCAGAGGTGAGTGGGAGCATTTTAGGCGAAAGCGCTGAGAATTCCCAGTCGGCACGCCGAAAAATCGCCGCCCCACAGGGTCAGTGTTGTGGCGCAAACAAGAAACTCGTGACCACTTAGCCGACTGTAATCGCGGCGACTTCGTAGTCCTCTACACGCGGAATTGTGAACCGCAACACCTGCGATTCGATCTGGAATGGAACACTGCTCTCCGCATGCAGCAGGTCGACGCTTTTGACCTTCACCCCAGTTGGCACCTTGATACTGACAGTCTGTGCTCCCAACGGATGGGTCGATTCCAGCCAGCCATGGTGCGCGTTCGGATTCGTATAGTTGAGCAGGTGTATGGCGTAGCCGGGAGATGTTTCATAGGCAAACAACTCAACCAATCCATCGCCCTCGACCTGTATGACCTTTTCGTCGTGAGTAATCCAGCGAATGGTGTTGTGCAGGAGTCGCAGCAGATCGCCGTGCCCGGTGAGCCAGAAGGTGCGTTCGATATCTCCCGGGAAGTAAGCGATGCGGCTCGGGCCGTTTTCGCTCAGTACAACTGCCGGTTCATCGGTGTGGGAGACGGGTGGGTACGCCAATTCCGGCGGATATTGCACGAAGCCGGGGACAACGGTGAGCACGGGATCGGGCACGGGTTTCACTGGAACCCGGTTCTGAGCACCTGGCAGCCAGTTGGTGTTTGCGAAGCCTTCCAGGATTGGATGCTTGCGCTCGATGCGGCCATAATACGCGTTTCCGTTGGTGCCGATGACGTCTCCGGCTTTGCGGATGCCGAGCAGTTCCGCGAGCCCGAATTCCGCGCGTGGCTGAAGGTTCTCGTCGTACAGGCTGGTCTCGAAACTAGTCATCAGCGACCCACCGGAGTGCACGTAGGCGCGGAGTTGCTCGCATTGGCGATCGCTGAGAACGGCAATGTTGGGCAGCAGCAGCGCGCGGTATTTACTGACCCTTTCTAGATCCAGCCGGTCTTCGTGCACGAAGTCGAAGGCAAAGCGACCGCGGAGCAGAGTCTCGTACATTCCGTGAGTTGTCTCGCGCATGTAGGCATGGGCGTGAGCCACCGCGGGACCCTGGTAAAAAAGCTGCGTGCTTTGTCCGATCAGTACGCCGATGTTCGCGAGGAGGCGGCGTGGCTTGAGATGAGCATCATGCTTTTTCGTCCACTGAAAGTACTCGGTGCCGACGCTCTGCCAGCGGCGATCTTCTCCCAAGCCTGATTCCGAGCCAATGAAGTGGAAATAAGGCGCCATGCCGCTGGCCACAGTTTCGTTCAACCACATCTTCGCTTCGGCGGGATTCTTCGAAGCATTCCGCCAGCGCACCGTTCCTGTCGAGTAGGCAGCGGTGACATTACCCGCAAACTTCCCGTCCATGACGGCGCTGCAGACGCGGCCCTGCAGGCTGCATCCCCAGATGGTTGGGTCGTCGGAGGTGCGACCCTGATTGTCGGCCTGGAACCATACTGCGGTCTTGCCGAGCTGGTCGAGATTGGGGCCGCAGCGGACGTTGCCTCCAAGGTTGGCGAAGAAAAAGCTATCGGGCTTCTTCTCTTTGGCGATCGCGTCGTACTTGTGCCACAGCTCAAGGACGCGATCATTGAATGTGTGCCAGTAAGCGGCTGTATTCGATGGTGGGAGCTTGCTGCAGATGGCGCAATGGCAGTCGGGCATGCTGCCGATGGGTGGCCATCCATTGGTGTAGAAGCAATCCACGTCGTAGAGCGAATTGATTTCCCGCATGATCGCCGGAACGTACTCGTCCATGTAGCTGGAGAACATGCAGGTGTGGAACAAGCGAGGATCTTCATCGCGGAGAAGAACAGATCCGTCGGCGGCGCGCATCGCCCACTCCGGGTGGGCTTCGAGCGCGTCGCCCCAGTTCAGGTCTGGGCTCATACGCGCGACCACCCGCATGCCGCGCTTCCGTGCTGCAGCGACACATTCACCAAAGAAATCGCGGCCGTTTAGAAACTTTCCCAGACGGTGAAACTCTACCTTTGACGGATAGAACGCGAGTATGCCGGTCACGCTGATGAAAACGATATCCGCTCCGGCTGAATGCCAGTAGTCTGCCCATTCCTCGATGTTCATGACGGCGGGATCGTGCTCCGTCATGTTGCTCTGGCCGACGCGGCGTACCTTCTGCTGCCACTGTAAGGTAGCGGGATCCACGGGAGCGAGGCGAGTCGGCAGAGTGATGAGTTTCGGAGCGGGTCCGCTTGTAGCTACATCCGCGATCGTTTCCGAGGAGACCGCCGAGGACTTTAGAGCTTGGATGGCGGCGGCCACGGGAAGTGAGGCTGCTCCTGTCTTGAGAAAAGTGCGGCGATTGAGCATGCCGCCATTATTGCCGATGCTGCCATGCACCAGAAGCGGAAAGTCGCATGCCACATCTCGCCGCAGTTTTGGTGTTATGCGGTCTGGCTGTCTGTAAGGGTCGGAACCTCGCACCTGTGCGGTCCCGAAATTTTGGTTTGTGCGAGAAAAATGTTGAGACGGCCCATATTTCCATCTAGGGCACGATGGAATCCCCACTCTGTCCGAAAAGCCAAGGATGGAGCACACCTCATCGGAGCGTACCTGGTCAGTCTCGGTCTCCAAACGCGGATGCTCAAGCAGGTAGAGGTGTGCAGCCCTCATAGTTTGCGCCTGTGTTTTGGCGACTGATTGCGCTTGTGCATTTTTGTTCCGCAAAACAATCAGTCTCAAAGCTCCTGGTCTTCAAGCTAGATCCACAAATCGTTCGATACGACATTTTTCCTGTCGTGTTCCCCCTTCTGTTTTCGATATCACAAGTAGAGCCGAGTGATTCCGGCCTTTGATAGGGGAACTGGGAGTAGCGAAAGTCGGGGGGATTTTCGCTACTCCTTCTTCTCCGCGCTAAATCGATCAACAAGTGAAGAAGCAGATCAAAAATGAGACTCTATGGGCCAATCTCTGTCCTTACCCTTGCGCTGACCATCGGGAATGCCATCCATGCCCACGCTCAAGTGACCATGGCCGAGAGTCCGAGCGCAACCCAAGGGCCCGCCCACAGGTGTTAGCGCCCGCTGGCTGTACAGCTTAGATTTTCAGAGACGATGACAGAAAAGGAGTTGAAATCGTGAAAAATTGGATGATTGCGCCTGCTATTTTCGCCCTGAGCTGTTCGGGCTTCGCTCAAAGTGGAAGTCCGTACGTCACACTGGAACAGCCACAAGCTCGCGCCGTTCAAGCACCCGCGCTCGAAGCGTCGTCCAACAGCCCAACTGCGATACAGACGTGTTACTGGACGTTCACTTCGGGGGCTGGTAATACGTATCTCTCGTATTGCATCACTCCGAACGGCAACATCACATACCTTGAGACTCCTCACGGGTATGTGCAAATCAATCACACGTACGCGGCCCTGCTCGGCGGCGAGGGCTACGGGCTTTGTGACGCCAATGTCCCGACTCAGTATTACGACTATGCCTATGGAGACAGCGGAAACTGGGGTGCGACTTCGCTAGTGAGCCAGACCGCCACCTCAATGAAGTTCACACGCAACACAAGTGACGGGTTCTGGACGCTGACTCAGACGATCACTCAGGTGGCCGGAAGTTCGTCCGTCAAAGTGGTGATGACCCTCAAGAACAACACCACCGTGGCGCGAACTGCCTATCTCGTCCGCTATGCCGATATCGATGCGGACAACTTCAATTTCAATTTCGGGAGTGGAACCGGCAACGGCGCTTTTATATGGAATAGTTCGCCGGACCCAGCGGCGCTAACCCAACGCTATGGGTTAGCCTTGCAGAACGTGGGCACGCCACAATTCCCGGCATGGGACGGCTTTGTGCAGACTACAGTGTACGGCCCTAACCCATGCGCTTTTGCTGACAGCTGGGCTGGTGCCACTCCGACCTATGCAGACCTTTCCGCGGTGCTTGCGTACGTCGCAACGATACCCGCCAAAGGTTCGAAGACCGTGACTCTTTCCTACAAGGGAATGTGAAGTAAGAAACGTGGGGACAGACTGGACGCAACCCGATTATTTCTGTCCGATGAACCTGTGAACGTCTCGTCTGTCCCCGCACTTTCGCCCGTTGCAACGCAGAACAGTGCCGCACTCTGTCGGGTTGAGATCCGCACTCATGCACGAAGGTCCAGTTCGATTGCATCGATCAGGGGCACAAGCCACGCAAGCAGAGCTTGATGCGCCGGATGTTGCACATAAGCATCGAGCGATGCCTTGTCCTTGAACTGCATGATGCCGCCAAATGTATAGCCCTTTCCTCGCGGCGAAATGTTTGGCCCTACATGAGTCTGCAAAAGTCCAGGGATTGCCCCTTGGAAAGCGGCAATTTCTTTCGCGGCCCTGTCTTTTTGGGCTTCGGAGGTTCCTGGCTTCCATTGAAATGCAAACACGTGAAAAACGCTGGCTGATTCGCTTTGCGCGCTCGCGAGTTCCAGCGCATTGGAAGAGAGAAGATTGGCACTTCCGAGGGCGAC